>OLQK01001292.1_pt1 | contig 17533 bp, 10 predicted proteins | sample 1672501 | NCBI WGS metagenome assembly OLQK01 (sample SAMEA3136693, study PRJEB25190) | human gut metagenome | biome: human gut; feature: human-associated habitat; material: faeces | place: Austria | collected 2013 | reverse complement strand
GCCGGACGGCTTTTTGCGTAATGTGATAGATCAAATATTATTTTTTCTGGTTTGTAGGCTCTGAAAAGCCTTGTATTTACAGTGTTCCTAATAGGAAGTAATCATATGATTCCAGACGAAGCGAACGCAGCCAAAGGTTTTAGAAAGCAATACCTGCTGCTCAGGCGTCGGATATGCGCGATACATAATTGCTCTATTTAATTTTTGCATAGACATTGCTTATCACCACCTTCTATTATTTAATTTACCCATTCCGCACATTAACGCAACTAAAAAAGCGGCAATTCCTCCCCCTCATGAATGAGGGCGAATCTTTGCTGCGATTTCTTGAGGTCAACATATCTGCGATAGGTACAGCAAATATAAGAAATATTAGGAATTAGAAAATATATTATAATTTTGAATTTGTATGATATTGACTGTCAGTTGCCGGAATGTGCGAATCTAATACAATTAGAAGTATACAATATCGTAATTTGCTCCGATGTGGGGTGTATCAATGAATAATGATAACAAAACAAAACTGACTTGGGTCGGGGTTCTCCGACTGGTTGTTGGGGGTATCTTCCGGCTTATCAGCATCGTTGCACTTCTAGCTGTGCTTGGAATCAGCTATCTGTTGTTTCAAAATGCAAAGCAAACAAAAGAAACGCAGAACCTCAATGTTCAGCTGGTTGAGATGCGCCAGGAAGCAGAAACCGAAGAAGATAACACGGATTGGTCTAAGGGAATGCTGGATATCAATTCCGACTATAAAGGCTGGCTTACAATTTACGGAACACAAATCTCCGAACCAGTCGTGCAGGGTGAAACAAACGAAACCTACCTGCGTACCAACATCAATGGCGAACACGCTGAAGCGGGGACACTGTTCCTCGATGAAACCACTGATTTGACTCAGGATGGCAACCTTATCATTTACGGCCATAAAATGAACGACGGAACCATGTTCGGAACTCTTGATAAGTTTGAGGATGAAGAGTTCTTTGATAATAATGGAACAGTTTGCTGGGAAAGTGAGAAGGACAAAGAGTACTATCAGATTTTTGCGCTCTTGGTTTTACCCGGATACAGTACAGCCCCTGATTTTATCGACCTTCAAGCCTGGAACAACGTTCTGGATGAAGAACAAACCGCCGACATGCTCAACACGATTGCAGACCGTGCGTCTATCTTTAGAGGGGAATCCTTTAACCTCGAAAAGGACAAGTACCTCTTCTTGGTGACTTGTGATTACAGCATCAACAACGGCCGCCTTGTTCTGGTGGGTAGACGGTTAAGTAAGAAGAGTGAGACGGAAGACACCACAGAGGAAAGTACCGACAATTCTGAAGAAGCAGTATCTGAAGGGGAGAATTGCGAAAATGTTGAATAATTTGGCCGCCGCATTCTCGTGACTTTAGTCGTGGGAGGATTCGCAACAAGGCCGCCAAGAAAACTCTGTCGATTCCAAGCTGTCTGAATGATATGGCTGAGCGAGCAGACATCAACTTCTCCGGGGTGTTGCAAGAAGCACTTAAAGCAAACCTAAATATTGGTTGATTGCGTTCTCACTGCCCTGCCAGTTGCCTGGTGGGGCATTTTTTGCTTGCTAAAATTTAATGTGATTTTCTGTATCGATTTGTTTACACTAAATCAGGAACAAAAAATCATGAATTTTGATAAATTCGATTGAATTTCTTTAATTCGCAGGGTATACTATTAGAAGGAAGGGAGTGGTATTGTGCTGATTGAGTTTACTGTGAAAAATTATCGGTCTTTTCGAGACGAAGCGACTCTTTCGATGGAAGCTACGGGAGTAAGTACGTTGAAAAGTGTGCTTATCCCATATGGCGGGATGCGAATTCTGCCGGGTGCTGCCATATACGGAAAGAACGGTGGCGGTAAGAGCAATGTTATCCGAGCTTTTTGGCTTGCGGTTCAATTCATCAGAAACGCACAAAAGACACAGCATGAGAAAGCAGCTATCCCCGTTGTTCCGTTTGCATTGAATGACTACTCGGCATCTGAGCCGACAGAGTTTTCGTTTGTATATACCTTGGATGGAATCAAGTATTGGTATGCCTTTTCTGCCACAAAAGAAAAGGTATATGCTGAGTCGTTGTATCATGCACCGAAAGGGCAGAAGGCACTGGTTTTTGCTAGAGAAGGACAGGAATTCACCTTTACCGAAGAGAAGGCTCGTAGAAAGCTGATTAGTCAGGTTGTTGCTGAAAATCAACTGTTCTTTTCTGTAGCATGTACCATGAACGACGTTGCCTGCTCCAAAGCTATGACTTGGTTCCGGGAGAAAATCTATTTTTCAAGAGACTATTCGGATATTCCCCGGCAGCTGCTCGAATATTCGAACGACTCTAATATGCTGAAAGCGATTTCCGATTATGCGAAGGCTGCAGATGTTGGTATCGAAGATATGAAATTCGAAATCAATAGTAAAGAAATTAACGAAGAAGCTGATTTGCCTGCAAACATTCCCGAAGAGGTTAAAGCTGCACTTGTACAGTTCATGCACGTGCTTTCTGAAACCTCTAATAATTCGGAAACACACCTCAAGATGGGGCAGGTTAACGCAACTTCTATGCATCAAGGCCAAAACAAAGACGGAACAAGCCATATGTTTTCGATGGAGCTGGCAGATGAGTCTGATGGCACAAGAAAGCTGATGGCTATTGCTCCCGCGATTGAGTCTGTATTGTTAAAGGGTGGCCTTTTGCTGGTAGATGAAATCGAAAAAGAACTGCATCCTGCTCTGGTAGAGTTTATTGTTGCCAAATTCCAGAGCAAAAAGACAAACCCGAATGGAGCACAAATTGTCTTTACGACACACAACACCGACCTGTTGAGTATGGAGCTGCTTCGTAAGGACCAGTTGTATTTTGTGGACAAAGACAAAGAAAATGGTGCTTCAGAACTCTACAGTATCAGCGATTTTTCCACTCGCACGACCGAAAATGTTCGCAAGGGCTATCTCCTCGGAAAATATGGCGCGACTCCCAATGTCGAAATTGAGGAGGTTGAATAATGGCTCGCAAGCTAAAGAAGTCCAAAGTCAGCATCTGCGTTTTCTGCGAAGGAGAAAGTGAACAGGCATACACTGATTTTCTTAAAAGCAAATTTCAGGATGTAGCTGTATTTAAGCGACCGTCATCAACTGGCTTGTTCGATGAAGCAGATAATCGTTTTAAGAAAGACCCGAAGTACCGTGACTATGCGGATGTAATCGATGAGATATGGTTTTTCTTTGATGTAGAAGAAAAAGACATAGATAACTGGAGCAAACGACTGGAAATCATCAAGCGTTTGCGACGTCTTCGGAAAAAGCCACAGATTAGAGTTCGTCTGCTAATGACAACTGGATGCATTGAATATTGGTTGATGCTTCATTACAGGTTGTTTGCCCCTCCGGTATTGACCGTTCCAGAAAAAGAACAAATGCTGCGACAAGTCATAAAAGAAGTACCTACTTACAAGAAGGGGAACTATATCGCTACGGCACGCATTGCCCAACATTATCCCACGGCAGTGAAGAATGCAGGAATCGTATTGCAGAATCTCTTAAAAGAAGGAATGCCCGGTCTGGAAGATACAGACGAGCGCAATCTCTGGCTGTGTAAGAATTGCAGAACGTTTTCTACTGTACAAGAAGCAATTTCTTTCCTTGAAAGTTTGAAATGCGAGTGATGCACCCTGTTCGTAAGGCAGGACGGAAATAATCTGATACAATTACATTTCTATCATTATAACAGCGTATAGGCTATACCGGTCTGTACGCTTTCTTTTTTTGCATGAAGAACCGTCCCTCTATGAACCTCTATGAACTATACCAGCCTGTGCGCTTTCTTTTTGCCATATTTCGTCATAATCAATAAAAGTATTTGTTGCTTTTTGTCAACCATGAAATTGACAATTCAAAACACTGTCGGTAAAATAAAGGTATTCGATAGACCGCATTAACAATCTGTGAACTTTTCGGGGTTCGTATTGTGTAACTACCACATAGATGGTATTATGCAATTGTACAGAAGGATAGGCGGCAAAAGAGTCCACAGCATCGTCGATGACGAAATCCAAAGCTGCGTAGGGCTGACGTCGAACCTATTAGTTTATGTGGCCCCGGCACTAGACGCCGGGATGTAAAGGAGAATTGAATATGAAACGTAAGACTATCATTTTAGCAGTGGTAGCAGCCGCTGCGATGGCGCTCAGCCTGGTAGGGTGCGGCGTGAAAATCACGAACATCGCGGTTCCGGAGTCTGCGATGGTGGAGAAGGGTGAAAGTATTACCTTGCCCGTTGTGTACGGCACCGACGATGCTCCGGCCGTAACTCCTGAGACTGCTGCAACCGGTGAAAGCGCTGCAACGGATGAGAAGGTAGCCAAGGCTGCCGAAAAGCTCACCATTGAGTGGACCTCCTCCGATGAGAGTGTTGCAACGGTTGATGAGACCGGTACTGTTACTGCAGTGGCAGCTGGTGAGGCGAATGTTACGGCTTCCGTAAAGGACGCCGACATCGCCGCGAGCACTCACATCAAAGTTGTCGTCACTCCCACCGGTGTCGCGGCACCTGAGTCTATTGACCTCGTCACTAATGGCGAGAACACCAAGGACTTGGACGCTAAGCTGGTTCCCGCAGACGCAACTGATGTCAAGCTCGCATACGAGTCCAGTGACGAATCTGTTGCTACCGTCGATGAAACCGGTAAGGTGACTGCGGTGGCCAACGGCGAATGCACCATCACAACCTATGTCACTGCGAAAACCGAAGACGCTGAAGCCTCTGAGCTGAGTGCTGTTGCAGTTGAAGCAGCAGATTCTGAAGAAACTGACGACAGCGTGGCCACGATGCCTGAAGACCTGGCAGCAATGGATTCTGCGTTCGGCGTTGTTCCTGAGAACCTGAAAGCCGAGACCAAAGTTACAGTTACCACGAACGTGGAGAGTGTTACTCTCGATAAGACAGAGGGCGTGCTCACGGTAGGTAATACTGTGACTGTTACCGCAACTGTCACTCCCGATACGGCAACCAATGCCTCTGTGACTTGGTCCTCCAGCGATGAGGCAATTGCAACTGTTGACTCTGAAGGTAAGATTACGGCCGTTGCTCCAGGCACTGCCACAATCACTGCAACAAGTGATAGCAACCCTGATGCAAGTGCAGCGTATGCAGTAACTGTGCAGGCTAAAAAGGTAGTCACTTCCACGAGCACTAAGACCTCCAGTAAGAGCAATTCTGGAAACACTGGTAGGAGTTCGAACAGCGGAGCAGCGGCTGCCGCTCCGAGTAATCCTGCTCCCGTACCGGACCCGGCACCTGTCCAGCCGAGCGAACCTGCACCTGCACCTGACCCTCAGCCTGAACAGCCGAGTGGCGGCGATAATGGTGGTTCTGGCGATTCCAGCAATTCTGGAGATAAGTACGGCGAAGGTTACGACCGTTGGGGGGGACCAGTGAACTCGGCTCCTACTGATAACGGTTGTACTCAGGAAGAAATTGATGCTGGAGGGTGCTAACTCTTCGTTGCTGTAAAATTGACTAATCCAAATAGCGGTAGGGTGACCTACCGCAATTCTGTAATTGGTAATATAGAAACTCGTAGTATAGAAGCAACAAGTCTTCTTGCTACGAGTTTTCTTTTTTAAAGAATAACATCTGTGTATTATAACACCTTTGCCAAAATGTGCGATACCATTAAAATTAAAGGCGAAGAAGGTGAATCGATGAAACCCATAAAACTTAAAGAACTCATTGCAACGGCTAAAGACCCTGCTACGCAGCAAATTGCCATTGCGGAGAACTATACGTTATATGTTGTCCCACTGTTTGAAGGCTTAGTGAAAGATGTAGATAAAGCGCTTGCAGAACGCATCTTGTCGGATTGGCGTGTGGAAACAGATAGTACACGCTTCATCGCGTTAGTGATTTAGTCTCTCAAAACCTGCAAGTATGTAGAAGTCTTGAGATAGCACGTATAGGGTAATCCCAAGTCCCTGCCTTGCGATGATGTAAATACACCAAGAAATGCAATATGGACAGGTCGTTGTGTTGCTTGTAGTAATGTTTGCGTTTCGGTTGTAAAATGGCTCCAAACAGTCAAAGACATTGTAAGCCCCATAATAGTTTTCTTTGTTACTGCATCCTTTACGATTAGCACCTTGATGTCAACCCCGTTGTAAGGATTCTTGGCGTTAACAACCTCGCAAAGCACTTTGCCATAATAAATGCTAATTTCTTGGGGTCTATCATTTGTTGCTAACCGCACAGGCAAGTCTTCAATACGGCACTGAGGGAGACGCCTGCGGGCCTCTTGCTGATGATGCACAACAGGAGCATTGCTTCTGTTTGCATTGCGGTTTGCAGCCCTTGCATTGGCAGCTTGCTGATTGCCATTAAATGTGGCACGTAAGAGCGAGTCAAGCTGAGAAAGAGCTTGCTCCTCACTATCGCCGTTAATTTCAGTAACGCTCTTCACAACTCTCTCATCCAATGCGTACCAACAGCCATCGGCGTGCTCCTCATGTGGGTGCCCACGATAATAGAGTTGCCCGTTCGTATGAACTACTGTTAGTGGGACAGCCTGGCAGCCAGGGCAGAACAAGTGCCCCTTGTAGACCTTTTCATAAATGGCGGGGTCGTGATTGTACTCACTACGCATCTGCATGATAGAAATCATGCTGCCCGTGGTGACGCAGAACGCCTCTGTGTACTTTGCCATAGATTAACAACTCCTTTGTAATTTGAGGTGACTATTATGATAACTTTGCATGATTTGCTGGACAATTTCTGCTGTACGGACCCGTACACCGACTATGCCATTGTCAACATTAAAACAGGTGAAGTGCTTGTTGACCGCGTCCACGATAGAACATACGCGATTGATGATGTTGATGACTACAATAAATTCCTGCCTTATGCGCGAAAGCAAGTTCAAGCGTGGGAAGCAAAAGACGGGAAAATGATATTCTACATTTTGCCTCCTCGAAAAAAAGCAAATGCCAAAACTGATATCTGAGGCTTCTAAACAATAATATACCATATATTTGATTGTTAATTTTTACAAGCTTTTCTACCCGCGTTGTCGTAATTGCACAAACCCAAATATGTGATAAAGAAGCCGTTCCATAATGGTTCGGCTTCTTTTTTGTTATTTGTATCGTTGAGAAGTTACTTTTCACTTTCCGCGAAATTTGTTTTTCTGGCTTATTGCCAAGGCTTGCGAATCGCATATGATAGAAAATGTACGGAAGCAAAAAGCAATGCGTGCAGGGGCGTTGAAGCGTGGCGCTCAGCCAAAGTGCCTGCAAAAACGCCGCTGTACAGAAAGGAAATCGCATTATGCAGAAAATTATGCAAAAAGTGACCTCCGTAGCATTGGCCGCCAGCATGCTGTTTTCGATGATGTCCACGACCGCACTTGCGTTCGCAGACGAAACCGGAGACAGCACCTCTGTTTCGACCGATGTTACGGATGCCCCGGCTGCGGAAGAGGCAGATGCGGTGGATTCCGGTAGTTCAAATGATGCCGACTCCTCTGATGCCACTTCCGCGCCGACTATCACGGATGTTGTGGACCTGACGCATGAATCGTATGAGGATGCTAACTCTAACGATGAAACTACTCAGGATGCAACGTCTGATGTGGTGGATGGGGAAGAGACTTCTGAATCGGATGCCAACGACACAGAAGTCTCTACTCCTGAAACTGCAGAACCTACTTTCGTCGGTTTGCAGACAGTAACGCCGGAATACGGCGATAAACTGACTGCGGATGTTGGCGATTCTATCACTCTGGATGCTCTGCTGAATCGTGACGATGTATCCGTCACCTATCAGTGGCAGCGCAAGCAGAACTTTGCTGTTGATACGGCGTTGGCTCTCTACAACTACGAAGAGGACGAGCCTACCTGGTACAACTTCGTTATCGAAGATACCACAGAGCACACCGTCCTTGAAGAGCGTCCCGACTATGTCTGGCAAGGCTGCGAGATGTATTTCGCGATTGTTGATGCCCTGGACGACATTGGCGCAGATAGCAGCGATGTGCAGGTTGCGTGGCATACTCCGAACTTTGTGCTGGACGGTTACAGCATTTCCGCTGGCATGGCTGAGGATGGAACCACTGAAATCTACGCATCCAACGAGGAAAACACCTACACTGCCCGCGTCAATGACGAAGGCAAGTGGGAATTTTCCGATGAAAGCACTGCAAATCTGAAAAATGATTGGCAGGATATCGAAGGTGCAACAGAATCTACCTATACTTTTGAAGTAACGGAAGATGACCTGTTCGCTACCTATCGCTGCCGCATCACGGTAACGGATGAAGCATACCGCGAAGAAAACTTCAAGGCTCTCGAAGATTTGGGCAATGAACTGACTGAAGAAGATAAGACTGGAGATATTATTCTCCAGACAGTTCAGTTCAGCATCAGCCTGCCTGAAGACGAAAACAGCAGCGATATCGCTGTTCGGCGTATGCCTGCAACAGTGGCTATGCTGGCGGATACTTTCTCTGCTCGTGCTACTGGCGGTGTTGCCATTTCCTCTGACAACCAGTGGATTACTGGCCTGGATAGCAACTACGAGTACATCACCAAAAACATGTACGACCAGGTTACCGAATGGTTCAATGCTGGCAAAATCGACAAAGCCACTGCTGACCGCTATTGGACGCAGATTGGTGGGTCTTTCAATACGAGTCACTTTACGGCAAATGTGTTGGATGATAATAAATTTCCGACTGGTACTACCCGCGAATACATGGGCTTTCCCTTGACTGATGGTGACAAACTTGAAGTCAACTCTGAGTGGTATGGTCAGACCGTCTATTTTCGTCCTCATAACGACAGCAACGACTGGAATCTGACTGGCACTGCAGTTAATGTTCCTGCTTACACGGCTGTGCTTCGCAACAATGGCAGCTATGGCACTGGTGCATCCGGCACAAAGTACAAGGATGCTGTTGTTTTCTTGAATCCCTGGGTTTCTGATGCAGGACGTATGTATGCAAACTTTATCAACTATGTAACTGATAACGGTTGGTTGCAGAATGATAATGGTAGCCACATGAGTCAGCATATTACGGTCCTTTCTATTAAGGTTGAAACTTTTAACCAAGACCCTGACCGTTATATGATGGATGCCGAGGGTAATTATCGAATTGACTCTATCGGCTGGGGTGTCTGCGTCAATCAAGAGCCGGACCTTTCTGGTAAAGCCTATTACGCAATCAAAGCGTTTCTGAGTCAGGGCTACGGTATGTGTATCGGCCATGATACGATGTATGCCTATGCCGGTTCCTGGTACGACGCTCATGAAGCTGGCTATACTGACCCCGGTTCTCGTGATTACTATGAGGGTGGTCGATACGGTCCCGATAAGAACGATACGTCTACTCGTTATTACGTACTGAACAGTGTACCAAACATTGATAATGGCCACTGGAACATGAACGCTTTGATGGGCGCGAACGGTGGTAACATTGATTCCGGTACGGTTCTTCCGACTGATGCTATCTCGATGATTCTGTCCACCGGTGGCTCTCATAGTTCTTACGGCAAGGCTGGTATTATGTACGGTTCTGACCAGCTGAGTGTAAAATTGAAGCCTTACTCCAATTCTCAGGCTCAGAGTACTGTCAAATACCGTAATCCCACCAACTTTCCATATGATGTTCCTACAGGTCGAACTATTGCAGCTTCTAAAACGCACTCTAACTCTCAGGTTGCTTTTGGGCCTATTTGGGTCGATTATGCAGGTGGCAACGTAACAGGCGCTGAGTTCGGCTACAATCCGAACCCGACAACCAAAACAATTACCGATGAAGAGACTGGTCAGTCCTGGTTCGGCACTAGCAACTTCTACCTCTCCGGCACCGGTAACTTTCTGATGAACCAGATTGGTCACCTTCCGACCAACCAAGCCACCGATGGTGAAGCTTCTCTGTTCGCCAACACTGTCATGTACATCTCTCAGCGCAAACAGTGCGAGATTTGTGCGGCACAGCAGAATGGTCAGGAAGACGTTCATTTCGTGATTCGCGTTTCCTCTGTCAACGCACAGCAGGTTCTGTCCGCTTTGCAGAATGGCGGTACTTTCTGGTACCCGCTGAATGGCTGCTATCAGCTGACGGATGACCTGACACTGCCGGAAGGCTGGAAGCCCATCAAGAACTTCTCCGGTCACTGGAACGCAGACGTTTATAAGGTCAAGCTCGCAAGCAACAATCAGCCTGTGTTTGATAACACAAGCGTGACTGCAAACGGTATGTATACCAGCGGCAAGAACAACGGCTGGAACCTTGGTTCTGATATGACCAAAGGTACGCTGCCGATTCTGAAGCTGGACAATCAGCCGGATGTTCGCATCACCGGTGTTGCCCGTGTTGTTGGTGACCTGAATGCTCTGTTCCCGACCTCTTATGGCGTGACCGATTATACCGGTTACAAAGTTGTTGTTCATGGCTCTGATGGCGTTGACTATAACTGTGTTGTAAACAGCGATAGCAAGTACGTTATCTCGAACCTGCCGACCACTGGTATGATGCGTGCCGATGTCATCGATAAGAGCGGCAACAAGGTCACTCAGTTTGGCATGATTACAGTTGACGTACCGAACCATTTCTGGAACGACACTGAGACCCATCCTCTGCAGCTGATGACCCCAACCGCTGACCCGATTGATGACTATAAGGACTGGGAAGGTCCGGTCAACAAGACGGTTGACAGTAAGCTGTATTACAATGAACAGCTGAAAGCCTCCGATGTTACCTGGTATTACCGCATTATCTCCGTTGACAACCAGGTTGGCGATTGGGTGAAAATCGGTAATCCTGGCACTTCCTTCGATACCTCTGACGGCACTGTGAGCGGCAAGATTAACAGCCTGACGTTCACTGCAGCAACGGACAGCGACTTGCCTTATACGACAAGCTCTGTAAGTTACTCCAAGTTGGATTACACCACGAACCGTATTCAGTTCAAGTGCGAATACACTCTGAGCGGCGCAGTATATTCCAGCATGGACAAGGCTGAAGATGGCCGTAACGGTTATGTTGACGTTGAAATCCGCCCGATGTACATCGAGCAGGCTTTTGACCGCCGTATTTCCGTTGGCGGCAGCACTTCCTTCTCCTTCGATGCATTCTATTGGAAAGGCGTTGAAGATGGCCTGACCTACGAGGTCCAGTACCGTGATGCAAGCGGTAACTGGGTCGCTGTTGGTAGTGATTCCACTCTATTCCCGTCCTCTAAGTACAAAATCAGTTATGTAACGAAAACTGATGACAACGATGCTTTGGGTGGCGGTGTCTGGTATCCGTCCGATTTCTGGGTTCCTGATTCCTTCACTGGCAGTGATGCGAAGATGAATGCAGGTAAATCTACATTCAATAAGCACACCACCGTCACACTGGAACTCTCGAATGCAGCGATGGATTGGGATGGCACGGATTTTCGCTGTGTCTTCACCTATAAGTCTACCGGGCATACTATGAGCACCGATACTACCACGGCAAACGATATTGCACAGGCTCGTACCGGTCACCTTATCATCTATGCACCGCCCATTGAGATGACGCCATTGAAGGCTCAGTCTCTGCTGCTGAATAACTACGATTCCAGCAACGGCAACCTTGCGTGGACGACTCCGACCTCTAATCCGAATAATGGCCGTAGCCCGAAGGAAATTCCTTTGGATGCTATCAATCCTGAAAAACTGGGCCAGGGTGGTAAAGCCTATGGCGCAGCAGGTGATAACAAGGCCATTTATACCACAAAGATTACCTATTACGGTAATAAAGACAGTGCTCCCACCATTAAGTGGTTGTACAGTGATGTGGCAGGCGGCGGCAGCCTCTCTCAGTTCAAGGATGTCGGTGATGCCGTCACATTGAAGTACAGCGATGTTGGCAAGAAGATTGGCAACATCAGCAAGCTGAACAGCCGAGTGGCTGAACTTGAAAAGAGTTTCATGTCCAGCGGCAAAGCATTCAATAAGTTCAGCGGCTACATTAAGCTGGAAGCAATGTATCCGACTGAATCCAAGGACCTGAACAACAGTTCTTATGCGGAATGGAACGCTATCGTGTCTCTGTACATTGATAACGCTACCAACCCGATGGATTACGGTAACACGCACTTCTATTTCCGTTGCCAGGCTGAAGCTCAGTACATGCAGAACTGGGATAGCGCCGATATGAAGCCCTATACCACTGCTGCAACTGATGCCTACAACTTTAATCGTGACGTGAACTCCAGCAATCCGGAAGACCATCTGTATAAGGATATCAGCCAGTCCTCTTACGGCGCTGAACTGGTTTTGGATTACAACATTTCCATTAAGGCCAATGTTCCGAACAAAGCTACGAAGAAGCGTAATACTATTACGACTGCAAATGGCAGCGCAAAGGACATTTCGACCCTGCGGAATGAAATTTCCGAAATCAACACAGCTCTGAATAACGGCGGTGCGGTTTACAACTACAAAGACCTGGCGATTATCGCTCCGAATGGTCTGCGTTACATGGAAACCTACTTCATCGCGGGGAATGGCGTAAATAACCGCTCCGGTATCGATTCCCGCGACACTGTGGTTATCGATAACAAGATTCGCAACTCTGACGGTAAGTGCTTTACGGACCTCTTCGAAAAGGTTACGGATGATGAATTCGTCAACAAGCGTCAAGGCTTCGCTTACCGTTCTAAGAGCGGCAACACGATTCCGAAGGAAACTTGGGAATGGTTCTGGCGCAATGCTATCTACTACATCTGCTATGATGCTCCGACCACAAAGGCCAACATGGACCAGGTGTATTTCTACATTGATGAACAGAACAGCGGTGCATCCTCTTCTCAGGTCTACTCCGAACCCAACAGCACTTCGAAACCCTATTCTATGTACACTGCTCCGTATACCGGTGAGTATATCATCACTCTGAACGGTGCAGGCGGCGGCGTCGATAACCAGTTTGGTCTGTCTCCCGAACGCACTTCGCTTGGCGGCAAGACCACGATTCGCGTCAAGGCGGAAAAGGGCGCGACGCTCTATTTCGTCAACGGCGGTGCTGGTTCTCATGACCCGACACACTACGTCAACGGTGCATCGAGCCCCGATGCCAACGCTAAAGTTGTGGTCCAGGGCGGCTACAACGGCGGTGGTAACGGCGGTATCATGATGCAGGAGCGCTACGCTCACTGGAGCTTGAAGGGCGCTTCTGGCGGCGGTGCTACTACCGTGGCTGTCGGCATCATCGGTACAGGCCGATTGGCTGAGTACGGCGACGAAAACACGGCCAAGAAGTATGTTCTGGCTGTTGCAGGCGGTGGCGGTGCAAACCAGCACGGCGCTTGCGATGCTACTGGCGGTTCCGATAACAACGGCGTCCTGCATGTCTGGGGCGGCCAGCTTGGCGGCGGTGGTCCGTTTGGCCAAGGTATGTCTGGCGGCGACTTCTCTATGTTCCTCGGTGGTATTACTGATGGTTCTTCTGAGGTTGGTGTTGAAGGCCCTGGCGGTGGCGGCGGCGGCTGGTACGGCGGCTACGCTAACGAGTCCTCTAAGCTCGCCAATGCAGATGGCTGGGGCAGCTGTAAGCGCGACGGCAATGGCGGTTTGAGCTGGGCTGCAGGCGTTGGTACTACTCTAACTGATGCAGGTGGACACAAGGTTCAGGTCTTGGAAGTCAACATCAGCAATGATGGCGGCGGTTCCGGTTCTGAACAGGCTGGTAATTCCAGCATTGAGCTGGTCAAATCCTCTGTTTCTCGTTTCTCTCGTAACGGCAAGAATGCTTTCGATACCGCATACGAAGATACCGACCCCGATTCCGGTATTGAGGAACAGCATGTAACCATTACTATCACTGCAGCCAATAAGCTGTATGATGGCAACCCCGATGAAGCTTCCATCAGCGTTTCCGGCAACCTGTCTTCTACCGATATGGACAATATCGTGAAGAACACCACTATCGTCTATGCTAACCGTAAAGGTACATTGACGAAGGCTCCAAGCGATGCGTCTACGGACAAGAACCAGTATCCGCGCTCCGATTGCGGTTCCTATACCGCAACAGCAAAATGTACGGTGTCGGGTTACATCATCACATATCGCTACGAGAACACGAACCCCGGTCATACTTATGACGGCAGCAGTCCGAGCGGCATTGGTGATACTGTCAAGTTCGATATCTATCCTCGCGGATTGACGATTATCGGTACTGGCGATAAACCCTACGACCGCACCAGCAAGGCAACTCTGGAAAATGTTCATATTGCTTCTGGCGGCTTGATTGCGAAGGACGAGAACACTGTGAAGCTGAGCACCACTACGGTGACTGGTAACTACACGGTTGATGGCAAGAATGTCAGCGATGCTGGCGGTCCCTATGTCGTCATCCGAACCAGTGAACTCTCTCTCGTTGGCAACAGCGCAGGCAACTACTACATTGAGAAGGAAGACTTGTCTGGCTCTATCACTCCTCTGGATTTGTACGTTCACAGTATTTATCTGGAAGACCCGACCTATCCTCGCAACGTCAAACACTATGACGGCACGACCAAAGCCACCATTAAGGATATCCTGATTGATGGCGTGCTTGAAGGTGATGACGTTAAGATTAAGGAAGAAACCCTTCCCGGCAACTATAAGACCAAGGATGCTGGCCAGAAGCTGAATGCAGATGGCACGGTAAGCTCCAACTGGCCTTATGAGTTGGACGAGAATCCGATTACGGCAGATACTCATCCGACACTGACTGGTAAGGATGCCAAGAACTACCGTATCACAAAGGAGAAGTATTCCGGCGCTATCGCACGCGCCAACCTGACCGCACAGGTTGCAAGTTGGCGTGGATTGTATGGTGACGGCGTAGGGGAGAAGCCCTGGCATGACAAGAAGGCTTACGGTTACGGTACTGCAGCTTCTGCAGGCTGCTGGCTGGAAATCGATGGTCTGGTGCAGGGTGATACCTTGACTTTGGACCAGAGCTACAAGAAGTCTTATTTCAAGACTCTGGTAAGTGGTCATGAAAGTCTTGTTCCTGATGAATCGACTCCTGTTGGCACTTATCCGTTAACTTATGTTGGCTTGACTGAAGCCAATTACCCCGTTCTGAAGAACTATATTGTCATGGTTCTGAATGGCCGCTTTGTCGTTGACCCGCGTCCGCTGCATGTGACGGTTCTTGACAGCGATAAGATTATCTACAACGAGAACCCGAACTTCCATGTGAACATTCAGATGGAAGATGATGATGCAAATCTGATTGATGTCGTGAGCGACGTTGACGCCACTCCGATTCTGGATGCAAAGCTCAAGGCGAAAGATACAGTCAGCAGCGTCTTGTACGTTGCGGGCGGTAATCCCTCCAACCTGACTCAAGAATTTGTGGATGCCTACGATTATCGTAAGCAGGAAAATGTCAAGGAAAGCAAGACCAATATCCCGTTTGTGACCGATTGCACCATCAGCTCCCTGCCTCTGTACGCAGATGGTACGAGCACCGATGATGATTTTGAGTGGAACTACGAGGATAAGACCTGCGATTTCTGCCATTATAACCACAAGCTTCTGGCTCCGTATCTGGTAACTATCAACACCGACACCAAGAGTGGTCCTGCATTGGATGTTCATACGGTCGTTAACCCGAATGGTGAAACGGTTCGCAACTACGAGCTGATTATCCATGATGGCGGCCTGTATGTGCATCCGGCTCTGCTGAAGGCTACGGTTCCTCTGTACGTCTGTATGTATGGCAACACCACAAGTGGTGAGGTCAAAGAGCCTACCAACTATCGCATCACGAACTACTCTACTGTGGCTATCCAAATCAAGAATATCAAGGCCAATGGTCCTTGGCTGATGCGTGATATGCCTGGCATGGAGTACTACCCTGACGGCGAGTATGGCAACTCGGTATACGACATGACAAAGAACCGTCTGCGCCGTGGCGAGCTGTACATGCGTCTGCGCGATACCGTCCTGACTCAGGGTGATAACGCAATTGACCATAGCGATACGGCTTGGGTCATTCCGAAAGCTACCGGCGATTTCATCAACAACAACATCACTGGCCGCGCAATGCAGGTGCCTATGGCAGTCTACATTGCAACCGGTAATGTGAATGAATCCGGTGTCTGCACTCCGGTCACGAAAGTGACCTACACGATTGCTCCGTACGGTGGCGTGATGCCGAACGATGCGGACTTCGAGAAAGTGCAGTCTCAGCCGTGGCTCAAAGACGCAAAATGACCTTCCCAGTGTGACCTGATGGTCGCTTCTGTACAACAATTGAGGGCAGTCGAGAAATCGGCTGCCCTCTCTTTTTGTTTGTGCTAAATAAAAAAGAAAAGGACAGTGTGAAAATCACTGCCCTTTTTTGTTAAATATATGTTATGGTATTGGAAGTGCTCCGTATTCCTTTGGCATATCAACTGTTTCCCAGACAACTTTTTTGGCTGAATATACTATTTCAGTATATTGACTTTCTTCGCGGTACTTTCTATATGTAACAAGTATTCTACTTGTGCTACCTTTTATCATCTTTCTTATGTCGCCTTCCAACACGGTATTGGGGACATAGCGTCCTTGCCCACCGTTTCGAACAAAACCGACGCAAGCACTAATTGACCCGGCGAGTTTGTCAGTATATAATTTGGGATGGGTCATGTCATAGTCTCCAACCATCTTTGCCGAGAGATGTTTTTGAACTAAATCTGGTAAAACACGTAATTTCATTTCTGTTGTACCGTCTGCCGCAAATTCAAAATCCGTTTCAGACAAACGCTTGTCACAACACATACTGAGAAAATTGTTTGCTCCGATTTCTTTATTGCTTAATTTGAATCCAGTCATATGCAGAAAGTTGCTGCTATCGAATGTTACCTCTAAACCGCGTACAACTTTATGCTTGTCTGCCGTAACAAATAAGAGACTTCTTCCGGCCAAGTTCTCTTTGTAAGAGATTGCACAAGAGAAAACAATGTTTAGTGCATCTTTTTTTGTCATTATGAGTTTCCTGCAACTTTCTGCGTTTTACCAAAAATAAAAGGACACCTACAACACCGTAGTGCTGTCCGATGTCCTTTTGTGACTGGTTTTATCGTTGTCCGCCAACCGACAGGCCCTTACGTCCTGCATCTCTTTCGAGTTTTATCGTTGCTCGCCAACCGACAGGTCCTTACGCCCTGCATCAGAACGGATTTAAGGTGCCAGTCCACCAGCAGAATGTCGTCTGCTTTCCTACTAATAGTATACACAACCCAGGCTAAAAATGCAATATTTATTTACAAATAATGTTTAATCAATTTGCAATTTAGCCGTAAGCCAAGACTTGGATGATACTACGCGATTTCACAAACGTCGTCGTTTTATGGTCCATAACGGTGAATGAAACCAGCTTCGACTCTAACTAACTGAATGGCAGCTGCTCCAATTCTGGAGTGGCTGATTTTTTTGCGCATAACTTCTGAAAGAATCTCCGGTGAACTACTCGGCAATTGAATTGCCGAGCATCAAACGGAGAGGTTTGACGCTCG
>OLQK01001278.1_pt1 | contig 17653 bp, 34 predicted proteins | sample 1672501 | NCBI WGS metagenome assembly OLQK01 (sample SAMEA3136693, study PRJEB25190) | human gut metagenome | biome: human gut; feature: human-associated habitat; material: faeces | place: Austria | collected 2013 | reverse complement strand
TCACGATAACATGAGATACATTCTTCTAAGAATTCCTCAGTTACTTCCAGATATTTGGCAGTCTCATATCTGTTCGTGCAGCCATGCTCATAGGCTCTGATCAGACCAGTAAGACCAATCAAGCGATTATATCCGTGAAATCTTGCTTGACGTTCCTGTTTGCGGTTCTGTACGGAATCCATATCAAGAATATTTCCGACAGACGTTTCATGATGTCCAAGCTCTTCGGCAAGGGCACAGGTCTTTTCCAGAATGGTCATGTCTTCTCGGATGGCAATCTTGTTTCCCTTAATTCTTCCGTCACTTCCTTGGAGGGGCTTTTCCTTTACCAGCATTCCATCATTGTAGGCATTGTCTAAAAGTATTTCGTAAGGATTCAATCTAACACCTCCCTAGAAATTTTTATCATCCATAATATCATCATCGTGCTGGTTCATTTCGTCAGTTACTTTTATATCTGTACGTCCGTGAGCTGCTTGGACGGTAAGGGCTTCTTCCATCTGCTGATTGGTAAGAAGATTTTCTACATAAATGTTTACTTTATTTAAATTTTCAATAGATAGCTCTTTTAGTGCGGAAAACAAGTTTTCTATTGATACGACTTTTGCGGTATCAAATTTCGATACATCTATATTTTTTAAACTACTTAATTGATGAAAAGGTGATGCATACATATCATTGACAGAAATTCCGAATATTTTGCAAATTTGGAAAAGAGTATCTATGTCAATGGAATTAACTCCATTTTCCCATGAAGAAATAGCATTATGTTTAACTCCAAGTTTTTCGGCAAGTTCTTTTTGAGTTATTTTATTTTTCTTTCTATAGTAAAGCAAATTTTTTGCAACTGTTTCTTTTATATTATCACTCATTCTGCCTCCTCCTTTTAATAGGATATTACCACAACTTTTTCATGAATACAAGAAAAAAACTTCACAAAACGTGAAAAAGATATTGACAATTCATAAAACATGACATAATATAAAAATAACTTCACGAAATATGAAGTTACGAATATGCGGACTGCATTGGAGCTGGGTTGATAGTTACAGAAGCATTAAAGCTCCTTTTCGAGGTGGAATGTTAACGGAGTTTCCCCGAAGCAACCAGTATAAGACAGAGCGACTATCTTATATCCAAGTTTTATCCACTTATCGGCTAATGCCTTAGAATGAAGCATTCGCTTTATAATATCACCTCCTCCCATAGGGGCGATTTGCAGTCCGCAACAATATTATAACAGAAAGGAGAAGTAAAAATGGTAGGACTTAAGATAAAAGAATACCTAGATGAAAATGGTATTAAGTACTCTTATTTGTCAGAGAGAGCAGGGATGCCGATGAATATTCTTAGTCCGACGCTAAATGGAAAAAGAAAAATGAGCGCAGAAGAGTATTTTATGATTTGCGAAATACTTGGATTGCCAGCAGAAACATTTGCACCAGATAAAAAAGTGGGCAAGCAAAGTGAGTAGGAGGGGGATATTTTGGAAGAGATGAAGAAGGAAATGGAAAAAATGAAAGACCAGATAAAGTCATTGCGATTACATTATCTGATCTTAAGCATTTGTTTTATTGTGGTGACTGTTAGTTTTCTGATTCGTTATTCTTGGATTCAGCAATCTCTTTCTGGAGTGTATCAACTGATTCTTTTAATGTATCGAGTTGTTCAGATGTTGTAGCGTTAGAAGCTTTTGTGCTTTCTAAAATTTCTGAAAGTATTTGAACTTCGGTGCGTTGCAAAGCAAGCTGTTCTTGCTCTGTTGCTGAAGGTTTGGAGGAAAACAAAGAAATGATGATGGCAATAATCGCAAGTAAGGTATCAAATTTTATTTTTACTCGGTTATGCCCTATTGGGATTGCAATTTTTTCTGGTAGCTCATATTCCTTTATAACTGCTTCATCTACAGTAACGTAGTCTTTGTCTGGGATGAAATCAGAGGAAGTAGGGAAATCTTTTATCAGTTCTTTTACAACAGCATTGCTGGCAGAAATAGCAGCGTAAGGAGCAGAATCACCGAGGGTTGAAAGAAGGGATTCTATAGCGAATTGTAAATTAGTCGAAATGGAAGCAGAACCTAATTGATTTAAATAATCGGCGGATAGTTTAACAGCTTCAAGCATACCAACAGGAGCTGTTTCAGATAAGATTTTCATTGCATTTTCATAAGCTGATGCAATAGAGCGGATAGATTCATCAAGTTCGGAATTGTTTAAAGAGTTCTCAGTCATAATAAACCTTCTTTCGTAATTTTATGAAAAAATTTTATCATAACATGAAAATATTTTCAATTAATGAGTGAGGTGAAGAAATGCGAAAATTTGATGTTATCAAAGCAATTACTGATGAAAAGAAATTCAGCGAACTAATATTTGATTTAGTTTCTGAGTGCAAAACAAGTGAGAGACTAACAGGACTTTTGAGCGAGGAAATGTCAGAAGATGCACTTCGAACGGTGAAAGAGGTCAGTGACTCCGAGTATCCATTGGTATTGAATTATTTAGTTGCGACAGAAATGCCAAAAGCACATTTATCAGTAAAGAAAGTTGCAGATGGGTATGCAGAATGTGATGTACGTCTTACAGCAGGACACAAAATCAGTGATGCGGGAGGTGAGTAAAGTGGCTGAAACAATATCAGTTGTAGCAATGGCAATAGCTACTTTTGCAGTAGCTATTAACCAAATAATATTTACGCGACATATTAAGGCAGTGTATGTGGAAGTACTGCAATTACAGCAGCAGTTGCAGCGACTAGAGAAACAATCAGAGTAACCCAAAATCTGCGACGATTGATTTTAGATTCTCTTTCAGATGCTTCTTGCATTTGTCGGAGCATGTCACGAGTTTCAAACAAGCAAGAGTCTTTAGATATCTGATATTCAGCTTTTGCACTTAAGTAGTCCGAATCGGCTGAATACATTTGATTTACAGATTTTTCTAGATGAGATATTGCTTTTTGAACATTGGGGTCATTAGTCATAAGTAGTCTCCTTTCGTAGATATTGGTGTGATGATATTTAAAGTATAGGAGAGATTAAGGAAAGATGCAACAAGTACAAACCGTGCCACATAACTTATAGAAGAGGTGGTGTAATTGAAACATTTTAACATTGTAGTTATTAATGGAGAAGAAAAAGAAATCTCTTCTCTTTCCAAGGAAGAACGACAAAGGCTGGTAGACGAATGGAACCGGCGGGCGCTGGAGCATCTTGGATATAAGCGAGAGAAAACCGCTTAGGCGGTAGAAAGGAGGACAAGCCCATGAGAGTTAGAGACTGGATAGTGGTAGGACTGATGATGAACGGACTGCCGATGGCTATGTTTCTTCATTGGCTGGTCGTAGGATATTAGACATGAAGAAAAGAAAGTGGACAATGAAGAGGATTGTGGATGCGTTATTCGTGTTGGTAATCCTGGGAGACATCGCAACAATGATGATGTTCGTGATGATCTCCATCAAGATTCTGAAAATGCAGGAGGTAATCACATGGCTTATCCAACAGAGTTAAAAGAAATCTTATTCCGGCATAGTGCGGAGCAGTGCAAGGTGTGTGAAGCCATTCCATTTGACCAGATTGGACATCAAATCGAGTATGAAAAGTTCAAGATGCTCCATGAGGTCATTGAGGATGCTGACCTGGAGGACGAGTACCAGGAATGGAGACGGGCTTACGGATATGTATAGGAAGGTGGTGAGGATATGAACGAGATCGCGACAGTGATGAACGAGGAAGAGTTTGGATATTTCCTCAAGAACTTTGAGAAGAAAGCTGACTTGAAAAGTCTGAGCATGATTTCCAGAAGATGCCAGGTCGTTGATACGTTGTGCGGACTGCAATCGGATACCGTACTGACAGTCGGGCAGATCAAGCAGTTGTTCGACTTGGCAAAATAAAAATGAGCGCTCATATAAGCCGGCAAGCTTAAAGCGCTCAAGAAAAATAAGTCAATTACATTATAAGAAAATAGGAGAAATAAGTCAAATGGCAGATGAGAAGAAGTATGAGATTTCAACATCGGAGTTAAAAAAGTACATATGTCTTGCTATGAATGAGGTGATGCCGAAAGGCGTCACGCTAGAAGAGAAAGAAAAATTCGTCGAATTTGCAGCAGATATTGAAATCAGAATTGAGGCTCATTTGAATGGAGAAAAGCCGTTCAAGTCTAGAGATGCCAAAGATTATGAACTTGTGTCGATTGTCATGGATTCGTTAAATGAGTTATGCAACTTGATTTTAAAGAGGGAGGGCGAGTAAATGTATTACAATGAATGCCCGTTTTGTGGGGCAAATTTAGATCCTGGAGAATCATGTGACTGCCAGGATAGCAGGAAGAAAAAGAAACTTTGGATTAAGAAAGTAAATGTTTCGAAGAGAAGAACAGCACAGACATGTGTGAAAGTGAGTTGCCAGTCATGAGCGATATTTTTGAAGTATATGATTTTGAAAATGAGCAGCATTGGCTGAAAGGCAGGACGAATGGAATTGGCGGAAGTGATGCCAGTGCAGTAGTAGGAATGAATCCTTATAAAAGCAACATCGATCTGTTCGAGGAAAAAATTGGCAGGGTGAGAGCGAAAGATATTTCGGACAAGCCCTGTGTCATCTACGGAAAGAAGGCAGAGGAATATATCCGTGAGTTATTTAAGCTGGATTATCCGGAATATAAAGTGGAGCATCATGAGTTCCGGATATTGAGGAGCAAGGAGCATCCTTTTATGCAGGCTTCTTTAGACGGAGAGCTGACTGATCCGGAAGGACGGCGTGGTGTTCTTGAGATTAAGACCACCAATATTTTACAGTCCATGCAGTATGAGAAATGGAAGGATCGTATCCCGGATAATTATTACATACAGGTGCTGCACTATCTGTTGGTAACAGGCTGGCAGTTCGTAGTGTTACGGGCTCATCTGAATACAGAATGGGGTGGTGAGAAGCGGACGACTGTAAAGCATTATTTTATAGAACGTGCAGATGTGGAAGTGGATCTTAAGATGCTGCAGGAAGAGGAACAGAAATTTTGGAGATATGTGGAGAGTGGAAGAAAACCTCCACTGATTCTCCCGGAGATTTAGGAGGTAATTATGGAATTAAAGATCATAAGTCCACAGGAGAATGGTTTTGTGGAAGAAATCAAGTGGAACAATGAAGAACTGAAAGCTGAGATCGCAGCCAAGATGAAGGATTACAGAGGACTTATATTTACGGAGGAGAGTATTGCAGAAGCCAAAAAGGACAGAGCTAATCTGAATAAGTTAAAGAGCGCATTTGAAGATGAACGTAAACGGGTCAAGAAGTTGTGCATGGAACCATATAACAAATTTGAACAACAGGTTAAAGAGGTAACAGCCTTGATAGAAGAACCTATCTGTCTGATTGATTCACAGATCAAAGAAGTTGAGCAGAGAAAAAAAGAAGAGAAGCGTCAGGTTGTGACAGGACTTTTCAATCAGCTGGCGTTTCCAATTTATGTTTCTCTTACAGCTATCTGGGACGAAAAATGGCTGAATGCATCGGTGTCACTTAATAAGGTCCAGGAACAGATGCAGCGTATTTTAGAGCAGATCAAATCAGATGAAGAAACAATTGAAAAGCTTCAGGAGTTCTCTTTCGAGGCTATGGAAGTCTATAAGAAGACTTTGAATCTTTCTCAGGCAATTCAGAAAGGACAGGAACTGGCAGATATTCAGAGAAGAAAGGAAGAGGCAAGAATTGCCAGGGAAAAAGCTGAGGAAGCAAGAAGAGCTGAGGAACAGAGACGAGCCGAAGAACAGCAGAACATTCAGGAAGAAGCAGATGTATCTGAGATTCCGGAAACGGAGATGGGACGTGTAATTGATGGAATCGAAAGACAGGCTTTTGAACATGTGGTTGCAGCATCAGTTGAAGAACAGGAGCCGGTCATGCATTTGGACTTCCGTGTATGGGGAACAAAAGAGCAATTGTTAGCATTACGCAATTATATGAATGAGAATCATTTAAAATTCGGAAAGGTGGAATAAACATGGCAGTAAATAACAGTTTGGCAAAAAAACAAAAAATGGGATTAACAGCGTACCTTACACAGGACGCTGTTAAGAATCAGATCAACAGCGTGGTTGGAGGAAAGAATGGAACAAGATTTGTTTCCAGTATTATATCTGCAGTGCAGACGACTCCGACATTACAGGAATGTACGAATCCAAGCATTTTATCAGCAGCACTTTTGGGAGAGGCGTTGAACCTTTCCCCTTCTCCACAGCTTGGACAGTTCTATATGGTCCCGTTCGATAACAGGAAAAAGGGTTGTAAAGAAGCGCAGTTCCAGTTGGGATATAAGGGATATATCCAGTTGGCGATTCGTTCCGGGTATTACAAGAAGCTGAATGTCCTTGCAATCAAAGAAGGGGAGCTTGTACATTATGACCCTCTGGAGGAAGTAGTAGAAGTAAACCTGATTGAAGACGATATTCTCAGGGAAGAAGCTCCGACAATGGGATACTATGCAATGTTCGAGTATGAGAATGGTTTTCGGAAAACGATGTACTGGTCAAAAAAGAAGATGCTGGCACATGCGGAGAAGTATTCCTTTGCTTTCTATAAAAACGGTGGTGCAAAGTCTTTGGAATTATTGGAGCAGGGAAAGATTCCTGAAAAAGAAACGTGGAAATATTCTTCTTTCTGGTTCAAAGATTTTGATGGTATGGCTCTTAAGACCATGCTCAGACAGTTGATCAGCAAGTGGGGAATCATGAGCATCGACCTGCAGAAAGCAATTGATAAGGATATGGCAGTTATCCAGGAAGATGGTTCAGCGGAGTATGTGGACAATGGTGATTTAGAAGAGAATATTGTCGCTGATCAGGAGTTAAAAGAAGTTGCACCAGAGGAAAACGACAGTGCAGCTGCAGGAACATCAAAGAAGGAAGGTACTTCGGACATTGAGTCGGAGTTCTTTAATAATTAACAGGAGGTATATAAGGACATGAAACACATTGATCTTGAAACATTTGCAAATGGTTCTTTTACTGCACAGGTGAACAGAGCCATTGAAGAAGTAACAGAGAACATTCAGAATCCGAATACAGATGCGACTGCAGCAAGAAAGATTGTCGTAACAATCGGATTCAAACCAAATGCAGAGCGGAACTTTGTTGCGACCGGAGTACAGACGAAAACAACGCTGGCACCGGCACTTGGAGCAGTCACTGCATTCAGCATGGGTAAGAATCTTCAGACCGGAGAAGTCGATGCTGTGGAAATCGGTAATCAGATTCCTGGTCAGATGTCTGTAGCAGATATTCCGGGAGTGACGCCTGGAGCTACTGTAGAAGTTGAAGGTAAAACAGTAGATACAGAGACTGGTGAGATTGTAGCTCAGCAGGGCAATGGTAACAAAGTAGTAGATCTTAGAAAGAGAGAAGCATAAGGAGGACTTAAGATGATGGAAGGATTAAAAGAAGCATTACAGTATATTACAGGTCTGAAGGCAGAGAGCATGGAGCCGAAGTTATTGGAGATTAATGGTGAGACGTATTGTACTAAGGATCTCACCAGATATCACAGATTCCCGATGGCAAGTAATCTTTCTGTAAATACATTAACAGCACTGGTGGATTATATCAAAGGAAAGCCGGAAGAATTGAGAGAGTCTTCCATTCTTCATGTAGTGAGTCCAACAAAGGTTCTTTTGTACTCCGGACTTATTGACGAAAGAAAAAGAGAGACATTGATGGAAGCAAAAGCAATTGTGAATGAGTTCCGTTTCGATGATTATTATGACCAGGAACGCTTCCTGATTGAGCTGCAGGCGAACTTTGTGGAGACAGAAGATTTGACTACGATCATGCAGGTAGCCGGCAATATTAAGTCCGGAACGACTGCTAACTATTCTGATGACGGTGTATCACAGAAAACAACAATCAAATCTGGTGTGGAACTGGCAGATGTGATCGTGCCGAATCCGGTCAAGCTCAGACCATACCGTACATTTGCGGAAATTGAGCAGCCAGAGAGTTCTTATGTGTTCCGTATCAAGGACAGTGAGAGAGGACCGCATTTCAAACTGGTCGAAGCTGACGGCGGACTGTGGAAGAATGTGACCATGAAGAAAATCAAGGAATATCTGGAGTTCGAACTTGCAGAAGAATTAAAGGAGCATCACATTACAGTGATTGCATAGGTAACAAAAAGCACCGACCTTTTAAGGTCTGTATTGTATCACATATGTAACAATTAACAAGTCGTTCCCCTGCAGTGCTATGGATGAGGTATTGCAGGGGAGAAAGGAGAGCAGGCATGCAGTCAGTTACATTTCAGGTCCCTGGAAAACCACAGGGGAAAGCCAGGGCGAAGACTGTAAGGAATAAGTCTACTGGCAATATTCATTCCTATACTCCGGAGAAAGATATGTTGTATGAGAATTATATCAAGGCTCAGTTCCAGAATCGTGCAAATGGATTCTATCTGGAAAGAGGAAAGCCGGTGATGCTCCGGATCATAGCGAGATTCCTTCCACCGAAGAGCGTATCTAAGAAACGACAGCTGGATATGTTGGAGGGAAGAGAACTTCCACTTAAGAAGCCAGATATTGACAACATTGTAAAGGTAGTCGCAGATGCTCTGAATGGTGTTGCTTATCATGACGATACACAGATTGCCATGGTGATTGCGGCAAAGACATATTCGGCCATGGAAGGGCTGGATATTACAGTAGAGGAATATGTTGGATAGAGAGAAGGTGCAGTATGGCCAGACCCAAATTGAAAGGCCTTCTTTACTTTCCATTAGATATAGATTTTTTCGAGGATAATAGTATCCGAATCGTCAGAGCGAGATATAAGTCTGACGGGGTAATCATTTACCTGTATTTATTAACACAGATCTATCGGGAGGGATATTACATAACAACAGATGATGATTTCTGGTATATCGTTTCCAGTGAATTGGGAATAGATCTGAACAAGGTGAAGCAGGTCTTGAACTTCCTGCTAAAGAAGTCACTGTTTAATAACACACTCTTTAGTTCGGACAAGGTCTTGACCTCTGCCGGGATACAGAGACGGTTTCAGCTTGCTATAAAAGACAGAATGCGTAAGAGTAAGGAATCGTTAGAAGTAGGAAGGTACTGGCTTTTAAATAAGCAGGAGACAGAACCTTTTATTAAGTGCACTCTTTTTGAAGAAAATCCCGGAAATATAGGTGATTTTTCCGGGAAAAACGAGTGTAATTCCGCGGAAAAATCCCTAAATAAAAGTAAAGAAAATAATATATATAATAATATATTCCAGCCACCGGAACTGGAGAGAGCATTTCAACTGTATCTGGTCGTCCGTAAGAGTAATTTCGGAGAGATTCCTTCGGAGCAGGTACAGGCTCTTCGTGAAGATCTGCTGAAGCTGAGTGATGACCCGGAGGAACAACTGGCTATTGTGAAGAAAGCAACTGCCAGTGGCTGGAAGAGTTTTTACCCGAACAGGAAGCAAGAGAAGAAAAAAACTCAGAAGCAGAAGACTGGATTTAATAACTATACCAGTGGTCGTGATTATGAGATGAATAATCTCGAACGTAGTCTTCTGGGTATTTCGGAAGGAGGAGAACATGGCGGTAATTCGTAGTATCAGAGGCGGTACAGCCGGTCTGAATGAAGAAGAACGGCTTACAATTGCCAGGCTGTTAATTAAGGCAGGGTATTCCGTTAAGATTGGATATCGTGTGATTCCAGGTAATACAAAGGGCAAGAAAGAATATATCGTGGAGTATTGGGAGAAAGGAGAAGAATAGATGCTTACAGGAGTTAATTTTGAAAAAGCAATAGATTATTACAAGAAAGGTAAGGAAGTTATAGTACTTGATAGAAATTCACTTGGAAAGAATGAAAAATCTGGATACGATACATTTTCGTTTTCAGAGCTTGGAAAGAATTTGGATTTCCTGGTAGATGTTCCTGCAGTACCAAATCCGGAGTTTGAACAGGCTGTACAGGATATGGTTGAGCCTGATCAGAATGAGAACGATACTGAAGGGGACGAACAGCTCCCCCCCAGACCAACCGGAGAAGAAACTGGAAAAAGAAACGGTAGCAGCTCCGGGGAAGATGAGCAGGGAAGAAAAAAGTAAGATCATTCGTCCGTTGATCAAGAAAGGTCTGAAAAATAAAGAGATTGCTGAGCGTACAGGAATTCCAATCGGGACAGTTAATGGTCTGTCAGGAGCTATCCGGAAAGAGTTAAAGAATCCGGTACAGGCAGAAATAATTAAGTCTGGAAATAATTCTGACCGTCATAAATGCAGGACTTGCCAGTATCGCCACAGTGATGCAGGTGGCTGTGATTACTGTATCCATACCGGTAGGGAACGTGGTTGTGACGTGGAAGTATGTGATAAGGCAGTAGTAGGACTGAGGTTGACCAAGAAATAAGGAGAGATAAACAGATGATGACATTAGAGGAAGCAATTAATCATGCAAGAGAAGTTGCAGAAAAAAATAGAAAGTGTCATGAAGAAAATACAATTATACTGAGCAATCGTTGGATTAGTAGTATGTGCTGCGCAGAAGAACATGAACAACTTGCAGAATGGCTGGAAGAACTTAAGAAATTAACAGAAAAAGCTAAGTGGATTCCATGCAGTGAGAGATTGCCAGAGGATAACACTGATGTAATCGTATGTTTTTATAGCGGTATAGTAACAGAAATGAGATATTGGGGAAATGGAATCTTTCAAGGAACCTTTAAACGTACGGCGGAAACAATTGCTGCCTGGATGCCGTTACCGGAACCGTATAAGGAGAGAATAGATGAATAATCAACAAGCAATAGATAGATTGGTGAAACATCTTGAATGGGACTGGTCAGAGGAAACGGTAGAGGCTATTGATATGGGGATACATGCACTGAAAGAAACTCAGTGGATTCTATGCAGTGAGAAACTTCCAGAAAAGGAAGATTATTTCATAATCACAATAGCCTATAAGGGAAGTACTTTCTCAGATGTTGGAAGATACATGATTGACTTGGAAGGACATGGAGAATTTTACCAGAAATCGGGAAATTTGCACCATATTCAGCGATAGGAGCAAAGGTTATAGCATGGAGAACATTACCGGAAGCGTACAAGGAGGAAGAGTAGATGACGAAAGAGCAATATAAAAAATACGATAAAATCATGGAAGAGTTGCAACCTGTGAAGTGGTTCTTGAACTGGTGTGGTGACAGGTATAAGGACAAAAGCGTAAGTAAATATAGATTTAGAATCATTACAAAAGCGAAACAGTTCTTTTTGTATAAAGATATTTATTTTGCAAGAGATAAAGAAGTTGAGATTCCCAAAGATTTACAAAAGCGAATTGTGGAAGTAATTGAACAATGGGTAGATGAGAAAGAACAGGAATTGAAAAACATATAAGGTGGTGGGTCGTATGAATTACAAAGTTGAGAAGAAAATTATTTGTGAGGAAACAGGCAAGGAGTTCTGTGTTGGAGATACCGTATCCATCAGATATTCCAATGGTGGAGGTAATGGCTGCTGTGAAATCACTAAGATTACAGGTACCGGATTTCATTTCAACAATGGCGGGAAAAGAGACAAGAATGTGCAGCTCAAGGATATAACAGAGCTGCAGTAGCAAAACGACGAAGGAGTTGAGGACGATGCTCATTAAATTAATATATAAAATCCTGAAAAAACTTATTGATAATTGCGATAAATTCTACTTGGAGGAAACAGATCCGGACGTGATAGAGGCGAAAGAACTTCTTGGTAGAGTGGAAAAAGCTATGAAAGCAAAAGGAGATGATGCTAATGCACATCAGTAAAGACCAGCGCCTCGATGCCATATCAGGTCGTGACCAGATGGCAGAAAAGCCACCAACGGAAGAAGCGAGCAGACGCTTCCGGACACCGGCATGCTACAGCATATTGGGATATTTGGCAAGGCAGAAGGCGAAAAGGAACGATATTGATACAGGGGAGGAGATAGGACGTGGAGCAGGAAGTGAAAACAGAGAATGAACAGAAGAAGGAATACCTCCGGAGCTATAAGGATCATGTGAGAAGGGTCAACCGGATCTCGGAAGAAATCAAGGAGCTGCGTGAAATGATGATGTCCACGAAGGCGATTAATTATGACGGCATGCCTCATGGATCCGGAGGGCAGGGAGATCTGTCCGGAGAAGTGGCGAGGATCCAGGGATTGATTGACGAGCTTAAAAAAGAGCGCGGACTTCGGATTCTTACATACCAGGACATTGCAAGGAGAATTAAGAGGCTCAAGTCCAGAAATGAGGACGATGTATTGTTCTATCGGTATATCAAGGGCATGGAGTGGTATGAGATCGCGGAAACCATGAGTTATTCTGAGAGGCAGATTCACAGGATCCACGGAAAAGCATTGGCTCATTTTCAGCTTCCAGAAAAAGATGTCAGTGAATGTCAGTAGTACATGTGATATTATGATATCGTCGAAAGACGAACGGAAAGACAGAATTACTACGTTTTTCATTTTTGATTTCTCCTCAAGAAGTACATACAAAACCTAGAAGGAACGGCTTGGCAACAGGTCGTTCTTTTCGTTGCATAATGTCATATTTTGAGATGTTATAAAAAATATATATAAAAAGAACACATGTTCTGATACGAATATTGACATTTTATTTGGGTAATGCTATTATCATAGTAACAAAAGACGTGGAGGTGACAATATGGTAACTGCATTGAATGTTGCAAATAATATTCTAGAACGTGGGTTTGAGGAAAATATTGACATTACTCCGATGAAATTACAGAAATTAACATATTTGGTTTACAAAAAATACTATCAGGATACTGACAGAATTCTGTTTCAAGACAGATTTGAAGTATGGAAGTATGGACCAGTTGTAAGAAGTATATATGATGCTTTTAAAGAGTATAGGGGAAATGCAATAAAGAAGTATCATAAAGAACCAGATGGATCTATTTTGGTTGTAAATGAAGATGCTTCTTCCACGTTTAAAACTGCAATCAACGCGATATGGGATAAATACAAATTGTATGATGGTATACCATTATCTGCTATGACGCACCAAGAGGGAACAGCATGGTATTTAGCGGCTAAAAGACACGATGCTTATTTGTCCGATGCGGATATCAAGAAAGAAGAGGTGTTTATTTCATAATGGGTGAAGATGAAAATTTCTTATACGGAAAGCCTAATGAAGAAATTGATGAGCCACTTGATGATACACAAAACATAGATTCTGAATTAGAAGCAAAGAGATTAGAAGACAAAGAGCGAGAGAGAAAAGAAAAACGATATTTTTCGGCGTTTCGTTTAATTGTTGGATGCTTAATTTTTTTAGGACTTATCTTTGCTATAGATACAATAGTCACAATAGCTTGGGGAAAAACTAGTGAGACTACAAATTCAATCATTGAAATTATAAAAACACTTCTTTTTACATTGAGTGGATATCTGTTTGCGAGAAAAGAGAATGGTGATTAAAAAGCATATATAAAATAACAGTTACATTATAGGCACTCCTCCGGGGTGCTTTTCTAATGCAATAAAACAGGAAAGAGAGAGGTGGTGACGTGTCAGATGTAAAGGAGCAGATAAAAAATGATTATCTATCAGGTGTCTCTCCGAAGAAATTGTCTGAGAAGTATGACACCAGTTTGAATACAATAAAGAGCTGGATCAAGCGTTATGGCTGGTCGAAGCTCAAGAAAGAGCGGGGTGCACCTTCTAAAGTTGAGGGTGCACCCTCTATTGTACCCGCAAAAAGAAAACGGGGAGGACAGCCAGGGAACAAGAATGCAACAGGTCCACCGGGAAATAAACACGCTGAGAAGTTCGGATTCTTTTCCAAGCATCTTCCGGAGGAAACATTATCCATCATTCAGGAGATGCCGGAAGATCCGTTAGATGTCTTGTGGGATCAGATACAGATTGCTTATGCTGCTATTATCCGGGCACAGAAGATTATGTATGTCCGTGATCAGGAAGATATGACGACAACAAAGATTGCAGAAAGCTCTGGAGATACTTCCTCTGAAAAATGGGAAGTGCAGCAAGCCTGGGATAAACAGGCGAACTTCTTAGCAGCTCAAGCGAGAGCTCAGAAGACTCTTGAGGGCATGATCAACAGGTATGGGGATCTGCTGCATAAGAACTGGGACCTTGCTACGGAAGAACAGAGAGCTAGAATCGAGCAAATTAAGGCTAATACAGACAGGTTAAAATCTGGCGGAAATGATGATGGAGAGGACGGTGTGGTGATTGTCAACGACGCCCCAACAGGTGAAGATATCGGACATTGTGATACCGAAGTATCTGGCAATATTCAACAACAGAAAAGTTAAGCACATCATCCTGACTTCCGGACGTGCCGGCACGAAATCCAGTTATGCAGCTATTCGGACAGATTATCAGGTTGTGTCAGATCCGCATGGTTCTGCAGTTGTTCTTCGTAAACACCACAATAAGCTACGGAAGACTGTGTACAAAGAAATGATTCGAGGAATCAACCGTCTTGGTATTTCTAAGAAAAAATTTGCGATTACAAAGTCTCCAATGGAGATCACGTACAAAAAGTATGGCACCACCATTTATTTTTCCGGTTCAGACGGCATTGACGATACCAAGGGTATTATCGATGAAGACAAACCAATCAAGCTGGTAGTGTTGGATGAGCTGACGGAGTTCTTTGACGATGGCGAAGGCGAGGATGAGCTGAGCAATATCGAAGCGACATTTGTCCGAGGTAACAGTAGCGGATTCCAAATGATTTATTTGTATAATCCTCCGAAGAATCCAAATGCACCAATCAATCAGTGGTGCAAGAAGATGGAGAAACGTGAGGATTGTATTCATATCCACACGGATTACAGAGATGTTCCGGTCAGCTGGCTTGGACAGGCGCTGGTTGATTCTGCAGAAGCTATGAAGCGGGCAGATGAAAAGATGTACCGCTGGGTATGGCTTGGACAGGCAGTCGGTGTAGATGAGCTTATCTATTACATGTTTGGAGACCGGCACAGACAGAAGCCTGATCCGAACAGAAGATATGACAGAATTTATATTGGCGGTGATTATGGTCAACAGAATGCGACGACATTTGAAGCATTTGGTCTTGATACATACAGAAAGAGGTTCCCAGGACTTGGAGAATATTACCACAGTGGCCGTGAAACCGGAAAACAGAAGAGTCCGTCAGAATATGCACAAGACTTGGTTGAGTTCATGAATGAATTGCATGAGCAGTATGACAACCGGGTCTTTTATATTTTCCTTGATCCATCTGCAAAAGGGCTTGCGGAGGAAATCAGACGGGCGACCAGAGCAGTGAGCCTGGATTATCAGGTATTTCTAAGAGATGCTGAAAATGATGTGGCACTTGGAATCAGCCGTGTGCAGAAGGTGCTGAGTTTTGACATTATGAGCGTATCCCCAAAACAGGAATATGCAGTAAGTGAGTTCGGTACTTATGAGTACGATAAGAAATCCATTGAAAAGGGCAAGGAAGTACCTGTAAAAGAAGATGATCACTGCATGGACGCAATCCGATATTGTGTTATGGGAGCTTGGAAGAGGTTGAAATATTGGCTGCCGAAAGACGAAACGGAAGAAATAGATGTATGCGATATTAGCAGGAAGGAGGTAGAGGACGATGAATATCTTTAATTATTTCAAAAAAGCTGAAATCGATACAGTAGATGCATCGTTTTACCGGAAGATAGCAGAGTGGGTATCCTGGTATAAAGGAAATGTCAGAAATTTCTCTTTTTACAAGGTGTACGGCGGTCGTGGAACATATAAGCGCTGCCGGAGAAAGAGCATGGGAATGGCAAAGAAACTGAGTGAAGATATTGCTGATCTCCTGCTCAATGAAAGAGTTACAATTACTCTGGACGATGAGGCTACGCATAATTTTGTGCATCAGATCCTTGAGGATAACCGTTTTCTTGTTATGGGAAATGATTACCAGGAACGGAAAGCATTCACCGGGACGGTCGCGTATATCCCGTATTTGGACAACGCTGAAATCACGGAGGAAGGAACAGTGATTTCCGGAAAGATTAGCATCAATTATGTGGACGCACCGAACATTTTTCCAGTCAGTTGGAACAACGGCAAGGTAACGGAGTGCATTTTCGCTTTTCCACACACAATAGCGAGAAAGAAATATGTCCAGTTGCAGTCGCATCTCTTAGAGAATGGTGAATATGTAATTAAAAACACAGTGTTACGGTGTGATTCTGGAAGCCAGGAGGGTACGGAGTTACCCGAGAAAGAGTGGAAACAGTTAAAACCATTCAAGGAGCTTGCAAAAGAAGTAAGAACGGGATCCAGCGAGGCGCAGTTCGTGATTGACAGGCTGAACATTACGAACAATGCTGATGAAAACAATCCGATGGGTGTTGCAATCTTCGCAAATGCAATTGATACGCTCAAGAAGTTGGATATTGAGTATGATTCATATTGCAATGAATTCGAGCTTGGCAGAAAGCGTATTTTTGTACGCCCGGAGATGTTGACTAATGCAGATGGTACACCAGCATTTGATCCGGACGACAGTGTATTTTATGCACTGCCAGAGGATGATGCAAACGGAGAAGGACTTCTGAAAGAAATTGATATGTCTCTCCGGGCAGAGCAGCACAGCAAGGCAATCAATGATGATCTGAATTATCTGGCGCTAAAATGTGGATTTGGTACAGACCGATATCAGTTCGGGGCGACTGGAGCTAAGACAGCCACAGAGATTATTTCGGAAAACTCAGATATGTATCGAATGATTAAAAAGCATGAAATACTTTTGGAAGATGCTCTGAGGCAGTTGATTCAAATTATAATCCGTCTGGGAATGATACTGGGGAACACACTGAATCCTGAATGCGAAATCACCATTGACTTTGATGATTCAATCATTGAGGACAAAGAGACAGAGCGGAGCAGAGACCGACAAGATGTCAGTATGGGAGTCATGAGTCTGGCAGAGTACCGTGCTAAATGGTATGGAGAATCAGAAGAAGATGCTGCTAAGAATCTCCCAGAGCAAAATCAGGTGATTGAGTAATGCAAGATGATTATAAGAATAAGCTTGCAAGTAAGATTGCTTCCAGGTATCAGGATTTGGAAGAGCGTATCATGCAGGATATTGTCCGGAGGATTATGAAAGCTGGTGAAATAACCAGTACTGCAGATTGGCAGATTAACCGGTTACGGATTTTGGGATATTCCTCCGAGGATATTGAGAAAGAAATCAAAAAGGCACTCAATGCTTCTTATCCAGAGATGTTCGAACTATATGATAAGGTGATCAACTGGGAATACGTCCGGAATAAGGAGATATACGAGCAAATCAACGCTAAGTACATACCATTCGAAGAGAACGGACAGCTCAAGCAGATTACAGAAGCAATCATTGACCAGAGTTTTGGTGATTTGGAGAATGTGACCAACTCCCTTGGCTTCTACCTGGACTATGGCAATGGTCAGAAGGTATTGACGCCACTTTCCCAAGTGTATACCAAATACCTTGATGCAGCGTGCTATGATATCGTGACCGGAGCATTTGATTATAACAGTGTGTTGCGTAGAGTTGTGACACAACTTACCAACAGCGGACTTCGGCAGATTGATTATGCTTCAGGGAGAGCTGATCGGGTGGATGTGGCTGCCAGAAGGGC
>OLQK01001270.1_pt1 | contig 17775 bp, 15 predicted proteins | sample 1672501 | NCBI WGS metagenome assembly OLQK01 (sample SAMEA3136693, study PRJEB25190) | human gut metagenome | biome: human gut; feature: human-associated habitat; material: faeces | place: Austria | collected 2013 | reverse complement strand
GTTTGCATTCGAAAACTGGCACAGTGCTCTGGAAATGAAACTGTACTTCCAGCGCTTCATCCATCACATCGCAGGACTTCCGGATTTCAGTGCCCTGAAATTCACCAAATACAATCAGTATGAATCCCTGATCCTTCCGATGAAGAAATACCTGGAGGACGCAGGCGTACAGTTCCAGTTCAATACCGAGGTTACCAACGTTATCTTTGATTTCCATGACGGCAAAAAGGTTGCAAAGACCATCGAATGCAAGGTAAAGGGGAAAGAGCAGAAGATTGCCTTAACCGAAAACGATCTGGTATTCGTAACAAACGGCAGCTGCACAGAGGGAACGATCTACGGAGATCAGAATCACGCTCCGGTGGGCGATGCAGAGGTTCGCAACAGCGGCGTATGGGATCTGTGGAAAAATATCGCCCGTCAGGATCCTTCCTTTGGTCATCCCGAGAAGTTCTGCTCCGATATTGAAAAGACCAACTGGGAATCTGCAACTGTTACCACTCTGGATGATAAAATCATTCCTTATATTGAGAAAATCTGCCAGAGAGATCCCAGAAGCGGCAAAGTCGTTACCGGCGGTATCGTAAGCTGTCAGGATTCCAGCTGGCTGTTAAGCTGGACCATCAACCGTCAGGGTCAGTTCAAGGATCAGGACAAAGATAAAGTATGCGTCTGGGTATATGGTCTGTTCACAGACGTACCTGGCGATTATGTAAAGAAACCGATGAAAGAGTGTACTGGTAAAGAGATTACCGAAGAGTGGCTGTATCATCTGGGTGTACCGACAGATCAGATTGAAGATCTTGCAGAGAACAGTGCTGTATGCGTACCGACTATGATGCCATATATCACAGCGTTCTTCATGCCAAGAGCAAAAGGTGACAGACCGGACGTTATCCCGGATGGCTGTGTGAACTTCGCATTCCTTGGACAGTTCGCAGAAACTCCAAGAGATACTATTTTCACAACAGAGTATTCTGTACGTACTGCTATGGAGGCTGTATATGGACTTCTTGGTGTAGACCGTGGTGTTCCGGAAGTGTGGGGAAGCGTTTACGATGTACGTGAGCTTCTTGATGCCAGCGTGAAACTGATGGATGGCAGATCACCTCTTGAAATCGAGCTTCCCGGACCGCTGAATCTGGTGAAAAAACCTTTACTGAAAACAATCAAAGGTACTCTGGTGGAGAAAGTTTTAAGAGATCATGATGTGATCAAAGATTACATGCTGGAGAAATAAAATAAGATTTGGCATTTGAAAAAACGAATAGATAGGTAAATAAAATACCGCTTTTCAAAATCAGTGAAAAGAATCTGAGTTTGAAGGGCGGTATTTTTTTGATCACAAAATTACATTTCTTCCTCCGCCTTGCATATGAGAAAATCATCCGGCGTCGATATAGCAGAAACTTAATTTTCGCTGTACTAGTTTCATGTATTTCAGATCAGATTCTGGACAGAAGAAGGACTTTCACTGTAAGATATCTCTCCGGAGATGGTACCGTCTTTAATAAAAATAACCCGGTCACAAATTCCCATAAGCTCTTCCAGATTAGAACTGAATATAAGAATGGAAGACCCCTTTAAAATCAGGTCATTAAACATATTATACACATCTATTTTTGATGGAATATCAATACTCTGGGTTGGCTCATTAAAAATAAAAATCCGGGCAGGAGACATAAACCAGCGCATCATAATAAGCTTCTGCTGCTCACCACCAGATAAGCGGGTTGGGGTTGCCGCAGGATTCAGATCCAGGTCCAGCTTTTTCATGTACCTATAGTAGCGCTGATATTCCAGCTTCGTATGCGCCCAGAAATGTCCCAGACCATTTTCTTTAATGGAATAAACATTTTCAAGAAGATCCAGGTTTGAAAAAAGTCCGCAATCTACCCGTTCATCTGTAATATATGCAAGTCCAAGACTTAATGCATCTTCAGGACTGTTAATTTGTGCCGGAAGCCGGTCAACAAAAATCTTTCCATTTGTTAAAGGTTCTATGCCAAATAAAGCTTTTGGAAGTGTATTCTTTCCAGAGCCGGAGCGGCCGAAAAATCCCAGTATTTCCCCTTTTTGCAAAGAAAATGAAATATCTTTGATGTATCCGTTTGTTGCAAGATGTTCTGCACATAACACTTCATTCCCTTTTTTTACCTGAATTTTCGGGTATCGGCTCTGGCAGAAATCTGCAAACAAAAGGCTGTTAATATTGCCATTTTTGATATCTTCTTTTGTAAAGGTTGTCTTTAATTCCTTCTCATAAAAAATAGAAAAACGGTCTATTAAATCATAAAAAGCCAGGTAGTTATGAGAGATACAAAGGATGGTCACACCTTTTTTCTTAAAGTACCGGATCATTTCCAGGAAAAAATCAATGTCATAAGAACTCATAAATGCAACCGGCTCATCCAGAATCAGCAGATCCGGATTCTGGAGATAAAGCTTTAAAAGTTCTACTTTCCGCTTGGTAACAGCGCTGCACTGACTGATCTGACGTGAAGCGTCTATTGAAACATTATGCTTCTGGAAAAACTCATTTGCCAGACGGATTCTTTTCTCGGAGGATGTAAATCCCTTTAATGCTGTCTCTGGAGGCAGATTGGCAAATAAATTGTCAGCAATGGTCATATTTTCATAAAGGCAGGTATCCTGATGGATGGTGATAATTTTTCGTTTAATGGCATCCCGGGGAGAGGACAGACGAAGCTCCTGCCCTCTGAAAGTAACTGTTCCTGAATATGACCGGAATGGATAAACTCCTGCCAGGATGTTTGCAAGAGTTGTTTTACCTGCGCCGTTTTCGCCCATGAGCAAATGAAATTCACCAGGATAGAGAGAAAAATTAACATTTTCTATAATCTGAACCCGATTAAGAACCAAACCTATATTTTTGCATGAAAGAATAGGGTTTTCCATAAATTACACCTCTGATGTAATACGATTTTCAGATGCCCTTTTTAAGCGAATCCTGGGCGTCCTTAAATATTAAAAGTGGCAAATACCTGTATTTTGTGCTGAAAGTAATATTCTTTATATGATGGATCTACACGTTCATTTGTAACAACAGAAGAAAACATATTAATATCGCCTACAATAGCCGGTGCCTCGCAGTTGAAACGATTGTATGGGCACAAGGCAAGATTCTTTTTGGAAATTTTAAATACATTCTGTATCAGATAAGCTGTATTCAGGGATGATACGGAATATCCACGGTTCATTGTAATTCCATCAATATCAAAAAATGAAATATCAAAATAAAAACTTTCCAGTGTGTTAAAAGTCATTGTACCGGAAAGGTTCAGCGTGGATGGATTTAAGTTTCCACCGGGGATGATCACAGATACATTAGGACTGTGTACGGCACAGTCATGGGCAACCATTAAATCGGTAGTAATAACCGTTACATTTATTTTTGACTGAAGATTTCTTACAATGAACCGGGAGCAGACGCCAGGGCCAAGAAAGATAACCTGGTTATTCTGGATAAACTGAGCTGCAATTTTTCCAATGTTGGAATAAATATCTTTGTTGGTCTCCGGTAACTGGAACAGGGAAACTTCGGTGGGCTCCTGTTCATTCAGAACTGCGCCGCCATGTGTTCGTGTAAGAAACTGTTCATTTTCAAGTTTTTCAAGGTCACGTCGTATTGTGGCTTCTGTTACATTTAACTCCTGGGCAAGGGATGGCACATCAGCCTGTTTGTTTTCCGTTAGAATCCGTTTGATTTCTTCTAGACGTTTAATTGGTAACATATATAAACTCCTGACTAATAAAGCTGTAAAATCTTGGGGGGGGGTAAGATACTATCCTTATACAATAAGAAATTCTGTGAGAATTTTCTGCTGCATAAAAAGCCACTTGGGGCTGGATAATATTGCGGCAAAAAAGGAAGAAATCGCTGGAAGTAATATGCCGCAATCGAAAATGCCGCTTGAAGCGACCCGCCGCAGGCGGTGAATCCTGCCTGGCAGGATTCTTTCTTGTAGCATATTATACCATGTAAATGTACAAAAACAAACCATATTTTACAAAAAGAAAACAAATGAACATAATAAAATGAATTTATAAACAAAAACGCACAATTATATTCGTGAATTACTAACAAAATAATAAAAAATACACAAATACAATTGACAAAACGAAAAAAAGAGATAAAATATAAACATATTCGAAAATAAAAAAACAAAAACGAAAATAAATGAAAATGGAAAGGAGGGGATTACTGAAATGAATAATGATGTAATACTTAAAACTACAGATATAAAGAAACACTTTACCGGTACATATGCATTGAAAGGTGTATCTGTTGAATTGAAAAAAGGTGAGATTCATGCACTTGTAGGAGAAAATGGTGCTGGTAAATCTACATTGATGAATATTATATCCGGAGTTTTTTCAGCTGACAGTGGTTCTATTTATCTGGATGGTTCAGAAGTTCATTTTCGTAATCCGAATGATGCACAGATGGCTGGAATCGGTTTTGTGCATCAGGAGCTGGCCTTATGTCAGGATCTTACTGTAGGAAATAATATTTTTATTGGTCATTTACCTACCAAAAAGAGCATGGTTGATAATACAGTTCTGAACAGTGCTTCAAGAAAAATCCTGGATCAGTTCGGAGAAAGTGGTAAAAACATCGATCCTTCTGCTTTAGTCAGTACCTTAAGTGTTGCACAGCAGCAGATGGTAGAAATTGCAAAAGCGTTATCTTCAGACTGTAAAGTTCTTATTTTTGATGAACCTACTTCCAGTTTGAATGAAGAAGAAGCAAAAGGATTGTTTGAAATTATTAACAGACTTGCTTCTCAGGGAATCGGAATTTTCTACATCAGCCATAAGATGGAAGAGATATTTAACATCTGTGATACCATCACAATTATGCGAGATGGACAGAAAATCGAAACTGTTCAGGTAAAAGAGACAAATCCTGAATATGTTGTTTCCAATATGGTTGGAAAAGAACTGGGAAATCTTTATCCGGAAAAAAGTAAGTCCCAGGGTGAGGAAGTTTTAAGAGTAGAAGGACTGACCCGAAAACCTTACTTCTCTAATGTAAACTTCTCTACCTATAAAGGTGAAATTTTAGGATTATGCGGACTTGTAGGTGCCGGCCGTACAGAAATCGCAAGAGCTGTATGTGGAATTGATAAAAGGCAATCTGGAGATATTTATTTATATGGAAAGAAACTTTCCGTTAATAACTGTAAAGATGCATCCAAAGCAGGTATCTGTTATCTTACAGAGGACAGAAAAAAAGATGGACTTTTCCTGGAAATGTCCCTGGTTGAAAACATGGTTGCACCACAGATCACAGCTTTTTGCAAACATGGACTTTTATCCGAAAAGCAGGCAGAAGATACTACAGCAAAGTATAAAGATATGCTGAATGTAAAATACTCTTCTACATCACAGAACATCGGCAGCCTGTCAGGTGGAAATCAGCAGAAGTTAATGCTTGCCAAGCTGCTGGCCATGAAACCCAAGGTACTGTTTCTGGATGAACCTACACGAGGAATTGATGTAGGAGCGAAAGCAGAAATCCACCAGCTGTTAAGAAGGTTAAGTGATGAAGGAATCAGCATTGTGGTTATTTCATCAGAAATGCCGGAAACAGTAGGTGTTTGTGACAGAGTAGTAGTAATCAATGTGGGAGAAGTAGTAGGAGAGATTTCCGGCGATGAATTAACACAAAGTCAGATCGTATCCACTATTTCCGAGTTTAGTGATAAGGAGTAAAGAGTATGAAAACTGCGGCAGAAACAAAAGAACAAGGAGCGAAAAACTCCGCATGGAAGAAAATCCGTTCCATGAAAGAGTTTTCAGTATTAGTAATACTTTTGGTATTGGTAGTGTTTATATCAGTTTTATCCCCGGCGTTTCTTACAGTAACCAACCTGCGTACAACAGCCATTGGATTTTCCTGTAACGCCATCATTGCAATTGCAATGACGCTGGCACTGGTAAGTGGCGGATTCGACTTGTCAGTAGGATCTGTACTTGGATTAAGCGCTGTTTGTGTAGTTGTTCTTACAAACAACGGCTGGAGCGTCTGGTTAGCATGTATCGTAGGAATTCTGGTAGGAATTTTCTGTGGTACAGTAAATGGTTTACTGATCGGTTATATGAATCTGAATGCATTTATTACCACATTAGGTATGCAGCAGATGGCAAGAGGTATTGTATATGTTCTTACAAACGGTGGATCCATTGGTTTACAGGATGCATCTGGAGTAAAAGCTTTCCGTGTGATTGGATCTGGCTCTATTGGAAAATTCCCGGTATTATTCCTGGTATGTCTGGTACTTGTTATAATCGGTGATATTCTGGTCCGCAGATCCGGAGTTGCAAGAAATGTATTCTTCGTAGGAAGTAATGAAAAAACAGCTATGCTGTCAGGAATTAATACAAGACTTGTAAAAACAATGGTATATGTTCTTACCGGTGCACTTTCTGGTCTTGCAGGTGTCCTTACAGCATCCCGTTTCGGAACTGCAACATCAAGTACTGGTTCAGGCGTGGAAATGACTGTTATTTCAGCTGCAGTTATCGGTGGCGTAAGTCTTACCGGTGGTAAAGGAACCGTTGCAGGCGCTGTATTAGGTGTAGTTCTTATGAGCGTTATCAGTAACATCCTTGTAATTTTGAACGTATCTGTTCACTGGCAGAACTTCATTACAGGAGCAATCCTGATTCTTGCAATTATCTTTGATGCACTTAGCAACAGAAAGAAAAACTGATATTGGGATGGGTATAAAAATCAGTTTCATAATGAATGCATATGCACGGGCGACGTGTGGCAAAGCATAAAAAACTATATAAAAGTTTAGGAGGAAAAAAGAATGAAGGTAAAGAAACTTGTAGCAGCGGGGTTAGCAGCAGTAATGGCAACAGCTACCATGGGAACAACAGCATTTGCAGATGGTCTGCAGCTTGAGGCACATCCGGATCAGACTTATTACATGGTAACATTTCTGTCAGGATATTCATTCTGGACAGAGTGCTGGAGAGGATTCCAGGATGCAGCAGCTATGCTTGGTGTAGAAGCGAAATACGGTGGAACAACTGAATACGATGTTAACTCAGCAGTTACTTCTCTGGAGCAGGTTATTGCATTAAATCCAACTGGTATGGCAGTTACCTGTATGGACGCTGATGCTTATGTAGATCCGATTAACAATGCAATTGATGCAGGTATCCCGATTGTAACATTTGACTCTGACTCACCAAACAGTAACAGAACTACTTTCCTTGGAACATCCAACTATCAGGCTGGTGTAACAGCTGCTGATTACATTGGTGACAAACTGGGCGGTAAAGGAAGAGTTGCCTGCCTGACACGTACTGGACAGTCCAATATTAATGAGAGAATCGATGGATTTACAACTGAACTTGCAGACAAATATCCTGACATTGAAATGGTACAGGTTGTAGATGCAGGTAACGATGAAAATGAAGCAGCTACAAATCTTTCCAGTTTACTGTCCACAGACAGCGACATTGATTACATTTTCGCAGCACTTCAGCAGGCAGTTCTCGGAACAGAGACAGCACTTTCCGAAGCTGGACTTACAGGCGAAATCAAAGTTGTAGGTTTTGATACAGACAAAACAACTCTTGACTCTATCAAATCCGGTTCTGTTGAAGCAACACTGTCACAGTCTCCATACGCAGAAGGTTTCTGGAGCATGATCTATGTTTACATGCTTGCAAACCAGGATTGCATCAAATCTGCTGATGACTGGTATGCAAAAGGATTCCCGTCCTTACCGGCATCTGGTGACTCCGGTTGTGCAGTTGTAACAGCTGACAACGCAGATATGTATTATCTGTCAGAATAATCAAATATTTTCAAATAATTTGAACAATATGTAATTTTATCACTGCAGGATGCGTGTTTTTTATACGCGCATCCTGTATTAGCTAAAGGAGTAAATATATGGATAAGCGAACGACGCATGCGGCTATTAATGATGTAAAAATTACATCAGGTCTTCTTGGAAGAGTTTCTAAATTAGTAAAAGAGCAGGTTTTACCTTATCAGTGGGATATTTTAAATGACGTGGCAAAGGATGCCGTACCGGACCATAGTATTGAAAATTTTAGTGTGGCAGAAGGTAATGACGAAGGCTATCCAAGCCATTGTATTGCAAACTTTAAGATCGCTGCAGGAAGAGAAAAAGGCGATTTTTACGGAATGGTTTTTCAGGATAGTGACCTGGCTAAATGGCTGGAAGCTGTTTCTTACAGACTGATGAGTGATCCGGATGAAGAGCTGGAAAAAATAGTAGATGACACAGTAGACCTGATTGGGGAAGCCCAGCAGGAAGATGGATATTTAAATACATATTTTACAATTAAAGAACCAGAAAATCGTTTTACAAACTTATGTGAATGTCATGAACTTTATTGTGCAGGACATATGATGGAAGCTGCTGTAGCATATTACAGGGCAACCGGAAAAGACAAATTGTTAAAGATCATGTGCAGGATGGCAGACTTGATCGATGCGAATTTCGGACCAGAAGAAAATAAACGACATGGCTATCCAGGACATGAAGAAATCGAACTTGCGTTAGTGAAAATGTATGAGGCAACCAATGAGGAAAGATATCTGAAGCTTGCCAAATATTTTATAGATGAAAGAGGAAAGAAACCATATTATTTTGATATTGAATTTGAAAAGAGACACCATGCGTCCCATTTCTCATACCTTTATCCGCCTTATGGAATGTACAGCAACGGACCGAAATATGAGCAGTATCATTTACCGATCCGTGAGCAGAAAACCTTTGAGGGACATTCTGTAAGATGTATGTATATGGCAAGTGGTGCAGTTGATGTAGCAAGACTGACAAATGATGAAGGGCTGATGAACACATGCCGTACCCTGTATCAGAACATGGTTCAGAGAAGGATGTATGTAACAGGTGGAATCGGTTCCACACCAAAGGCTGAAATGTTTACTTCCGACTATGACCTGCCAAATGACATGGTATATGGAGAAACCTGTGCATCAGTAGGAATGATGTTCTTCACAAAGAGACTTCTGGAAGCAGAGCAGAAAGGTGATTACGCAGATACCATGGAGCGTGCTCTGTATAATACCTGTCTTGCAGGAATGTCTCTGGATGGAAAAAGCTTCTTCTATGTAAACCCGTTGGAAGTAGATCCGATTATCAGTAAGGAAAATCCGGACAGAGCACACGTATTGCCTGTAAGACCTGCATGGTTCGGCTGTGCATGCTGTCCTCCGAACTTAAGCAGGATGATCACCTCTCTGGCAGAGTATATTTATACAATTAAAGGAGATCAGGTTTATGTAAACCTGTTTATGCCAGATCAGGCAGTGCTTCACCTGGAAAATAAAACAATTGAACTGGAAACCGAGACAGAATATCCATATGAAGGACTGATCAAATTTAACCTGAAAACAGCTGGTGATTATGAAATGTGTCTTCGTATTCCAGCATGGAGCAGCCAGAAATGGAGTGTCTCCGTTAATGGAGAAAAGGTACAGCCAGAAGTAAAAGATGGCTTTGCACATCTGAAACGCAGCTGGAATGCAGGAGATGTTATTGTTCTGGAGCTTGATTTTGAGCCAAAACGAGTATATGCAAACCCGAAGGTATCTAAGGATGTTGGAAAAGTAGCAATCCAGTGTGGTCCTCTTGTATATTGCCTGGAAGAAGTTGATAACGGCAAAGGCCTGCAGAGAATTTACCTCCCAAAAGAATCCGAACTGCAGCTTGAGCACCGTGCAGATAAGCTTCTGGGAATTAATGAGATCCATACAAAAGGCTACAGATTAAAAGAGTTAGAGGATGAAACGGTATTGTATACTTCTGGAGTTAACTGGGAGTATGAGCCAGTTGATTTAACTTATATCCCATATTATGCATGGGCAAACAGAGGCGAAAATGAAATGACTGTCTGGGTACATGAAAAAGCCTGACAGATTTTAATTGCAAAAAGGACAAAAAGAAAGGAGCAAAATTATGGCATTTAAGGTTGACGGTGACAAATTAATTTACAGAAATGACAGCGAAATCTTACAGCTGGAGCCATGGGGAGAAAACAGTCTGCGTATCCGCGGAACAAAAACAGCTGCAATCTCACAGGAGCCATGGGCATTACTGGACGAGCCGGTTCCCTGCAAAGCAGAAATCAAAGTAGAGGGAAAAACTGCAAGTATCACAAATGGAAAACTTACAGCATCCTTTAATGAATTTGGATGGCTGACTTATTATAATCAGAAGGGTGAAGTACTTCTGGAGGAGAGATGGAGAGTAAATAATGGCGGTGCAAAGACCAGCCCTCTTGCAATCTGTGGCCGTGAGTACAAGCCATTAATCGGTTCCAGCGATTATAAGATTACCCTTCGTTTTGAGGGACAGGACGGAGAAAAAATTTACGGTCTTGGTCAGAGACAGGAAAAGCAGTTGAATATGAAAGGCTGCTGTCTGGAACTGGCACAGAGAAATACCCAGTCAAGTATTCCGTTTGCTCTTTCTAATAAAGGTTATGGTTTCCTTTGGAACAACCCGGCAATCGGACGAGTTACATTTGCAAACAACCTGACAGAGTGGACAGCAGAGTGTACAGAACATATGGATCTGTGGATCACAGCTGGAGACACTCCGGCAGAAATTGAGGAAGCATATGCAAATGCAACCGGAAAAGTTCCGATGATGCCTGATTATGCAACCGGATTCTGGCAGTGCAAACTTCGTTATACAACACAGGAACAGCTTCTGAATGTAGCCAGAGAGTATAAAAAGAGAGGAATCCCGATTTCTGTTATCGTTTGTGATTTCTTCCATTGGACCAATCAGGGTGAATGGAAATTTGACCCGAAATACTGGCCGGATCCACAGGCTATGGTTGATGAATTAAAGAGCATGGGAATTGAACTGATGGTTTCCATCTGGCCGACAGTAGATGTAAACAGTGAAAACTATGAAGAGATGAAAGAGTTAGGTCTGTTGGTTCGTTCTGAACGTGCCAATGCGGTACAGATGCAGTTTATGGGGAATGAGTATCTCTTTGATGCGTTTAATCCGGAATCCAGAGAGTATGTCTGGAACAAAGCAAAAGAGAACTATTATAAATATGGAATCCGTATTTTCTGGCTGGATGAGGCTGAGCCTGATTATATGTTCCACTATGATTATGACAACTTCAGATATTATAAGGGACCGGCTGTAAAAGTTTCCAACTATTATCCGGTAGAATATGCAAAGACTTTCTATGAAGGTATGGAAAAAGAAGGCCAGAAAAATATCCTGAATCTTCTGCGCTGTGTATGGGCAGGAAGCCAGAGATATGGTGCTCTTCTGTGGTCCGGTGATACACATTCTACCTTTGATTTCCTTAGAAATCAGATGGCAGCAGGTTTGAACGTAGGACTTTCCGGAATTCCGTGGTGGACAACTGACATCGGTGGATTTACCGGTGGAGATATTCATGATCCGAAATTCCATGAGCTGCTGATCCGCTGGTTCCAGTTCGGTCTGTTCTGCCCAGTTACAAGACTTCACGGCTTCCGTGATCCGATTGATTTCACAATTTCCAATGCAGCAAAAATGTGGAACCAGCCATTTGGAAGCGGTGCTGAAAATGAAATTTACAGCTACGGCGAAGATGTTTATAAGATCCTGAAAGGACTTGTAGATACCCGTGAAACATTACGTCCATATGTAAAAGAGCAGATGGTAAAAGCCCATGAGAAAGGAACTCCGGTTATCCGTCCATTGTTCTATGATAATCCGGATGATGCAGCTTGCTGGGATGTAAATGACGAGTACATGTTCGGACCGGATATTCTGGTTGCACCGGTACTTTATGAGGGAATGAGAGAGCGCAGTGTTTATCTGCCGGCAGGAAGAACCTGGAAAGAAGTTCAGACTGGAAAAGTTTATGAAGGTGGAACCACTGTTTCCTGCGATGCACCATTATCTGTAATCCCGGTATTTACAACAAATGATTCTGATTTTAAATTTATAGACTGATTTTTTATATGTTTTATTGAATAAGATAGAAGAGGGCGGCTGAAAAGGCCGCCCTTTTTGAGCATATTATGTTAAAGGAAAAGGCAGAGGAAAAGAATTTTAGAGCGTGCTCCCAAAATCATTCCCACGGTATGTCCCACTTTGTGTTACATGAGATAACGATACGAAATATAAAGAGGGGGAATGCTCATGTCAAATACGAAACATGAAGATGCGATTATGAAAATGGGATTCAGATATTTTCGTGATCAGATATTAAAAATGCTGGGAATTGATTACACTTATGTTGATGTTGGACCAACAGAACTTATGGAACTGACTATACATTCTTTATTTATGGATTTTACTTTTTTGACTACAGAAGATATGTATATTCATGTAGAGTTTCAGACTACGGATGCTGGAGCGGACGATTTAAAAGGAACGCTTTGCCGGATTTTTTCCATGATTCGTGAGTTTTATCCGGTAATGTTTCCGCTGACAATTGGTCTTATTATTTTTAATGCTATTGTAAGCGCAGTGCCTACGATTTAAGTGGCATTTGTAGGTGCAACAGGAGCCGGAAAAACTACAATTACCAATCTGATCAATCGTTTTTATGATATTGCAGATGGAAAAATCTGTTATGATGGAATTAATATTAACAAAATCAAAAAAGACGATCTTCGCCATAGTCTTGGAATTGTTCTTCAGGACACCAATCTTTTTACTGGAACAGTTATGGAAAATATCCGCTATGGAAAACTGGATGCTACAGATCTGGAATGTATAGACGCAGCAAAACTGGCTGGTGCAGACGATTTTATTACCCGTCTGCCAGAGGGATACAACACCATGTTAAGCGGAAATGGAGCCAATTTAAGCCAGGGACAGAGACAACTTCTTTCTATTGCCCGTGCAGCGGTAGCTGACCCACCGGTAATGATCCTGGACGAGGCAACCTCTTCCATTGATACCCGCACAGAAGCCATTGTCCAGTGTGGTATGGATGCGCTTATGAAAGGCAGAACCGTATTCGTAATTGCACACCGGCTTTCTACGGTAAAGAATTCCAATGTGATCATTGTGTTGGATCATGGCAGGATTATTGAAAAAGGAAGCCATGAAGAGCTTATTGACAAAAGAGGACAGTATTATCAGTTGTATACAGGGGCGTTTGAATTGGAGTAAAAATCATAAAATTATCCACTTGTACCTCTAAATTTGTTATGTTATATTGATTTTACTGTGATATAGCCGTCACTGATGCAGTGGCGGCTGTTTTTCGAAAATAAATAAAGGAGGAGAAATACGTGCGCTATATTGAGTTTGGAGAAAACAAAGAGAAGGTATCAGAGATTATCATGGGACTGATGCGAATTTCAGACATGACAGTGAAAGAGACAGCTGCACTTATTGATACAGGTCTGGAAGAGGGCATTAATTTCCTTGATCTTGCTGACATTTACGGAAATGGAAAATCGGAAGAAATTGTGGGAAGTGTATTTACAGAGAATCCAGGACTCCGTGAAAAGGTTTTTCTTCAGTCAAAATGCGGAATCCGTATTGATCCGGATTTTACATATTTTGATTTTTCAAAAGATTATATTCTGGAAGCAACGGATAAGATTCTTTCCAGACTTCATACAGATCATCTGGACAGTCTTTTGCTTCACAGACCAGATGCGCTTATGGAGCCGGAAGAAATTGCAGAAGCATTTGACAAGCTTTACAATGCAGGAAAAGTGCGGAATTTCGGTGTTAGTAATATGACACCTATGATGATGGAAATGCTTCGAAAGGAAGTAAAATTTCCAATCTGTGCAAACCAGATTCAGTTAAGCTGTGCGGTAACTCAGGTTTTTGACGCTGGCTTCCACATGAATATGCAGTGCGAAAAAGGCATTATGCGTGACGGTGGCGGAGTACTGGAATACTGCCGCATGAATAAAATTCCGGTTCAGGCATGGTCTTCCCTGCAGTACGGTTATTTCCAGGGGGTATTTCTTGGTTCAGAAAAATATCCGGAGTTAAATGCAGTTCTTGACCGGATTGCAAAAGAAAATGGTGTCACCAGCATGGCAGTAGCGCTTGCCTGGATCCTGCGTTACCCGGGAGCAACACAGGCTGTAATTGGAACAACAAAGGCAAGCCGTGTGCGCGAGGCCGTAAGGGCAACAGAGTTCCAGCTTAGTAAGAAAGAATGGTATGAGATTTATCTGGCGGCAGGGAATGATTTGCCGTGAGGATGTTATAGGGGTATGGAAGAAAATTATATAGCTCACAAGGATAATGAAAGAAACCAGTTATTATTAGATCATTTACGAGGAACTGCAAAAAGAGCTGGAGCTTTTGCTGATAAGTTCGGAAAAGGTGACTGGGGATATTGCTGTGGAATGTTACATGATATTGGAAAATACAGTAACAAATTTCAACGAAAGATTAAAGAGGATAATACGATTAAAGTAGATCATTCCAAAGCAGGCGCAAGGCTTTGCCTGGAATTACAGGGGATGTATCCATTTTTGGAATATTGTATTGTCGGACATCATGCGGGACTTCCAGATTATGGAAATAATTTGGATATGGGAACAGCATCTACATTAATAGGGCGTCGAAAGAAAAAAATAGAAGACTATGGGGCATACAAAACAGAAATTGAAATTCCACCATTAAATACTTTCCCTATTGATCTTGAGAAAACAATTAATCCCGGATTTTCATTGAGTTTTTTTATAAGAATGCTTTATTCTTGCCTTGTAGATGCAGATTTTCTGGATACAGAATACTTTATGAAATCTGGTCAAACAGGGTGGTAGCCAGGAGAAAAGCTACCAGAACTTCTGAAAAAATTAGAGGCATATATTGCTGGTTGGTTGAAAAATAAAGATCTGGATTCTGTTAATGGAAGAAGAACAGAAATTTTACGAAATTGCCTAGAATCCGGTAAAAATGCAAAGGGGTTGTATTGCTTGACTGTGCCAACTGGTGGTGGAAAAACTATAGCTTCTTTAGGTTTTGCATTAAAACATGCGGTAAAAAATCATATGGATCGAATTATTTATGTGATACCGTACACAAGTATTATAGAGCAAAATGCAGAGATTTTTCGTGAGATCCTGGGAGAACAAAATGTTTTGGAAAATCATTGCAATGTAGACTATGATAGTTCTGAAGAATTTAAGCCAATGCAGCTTGCTTCTGAAAACTGGGATAAGCCGGTAGTAGTTACCACGAATGTTCAGTTTTTTGAATCTTTATATGGGAATAAATCTTCCAGGTGCAGGAAACTTCATAATAATGCTAATAGTGTTGTTGTTTTTGATGAAGCACAAATGTTACCTAAATGGTGCAGCTTTAATGGATGATGAACTTCGTAAAAAGTTATTAACAGAATGGCAGAATAAGAAAAAAGAAACAATTACACATCCATTTCTGAATGAAAAAGTGGAATGGGGGATGGTTCCCCATGTTCAAGCTATGTTACTTGCAAGGTATTTAAGAGGTGATTTGGATAGTTATCCTGTATTTCTATGGAAATGAGGTGTAGCTGTGCTGGTTTTGATAACATATGATGTGAATACAGAAAATTCTGCAGGAAAAAGACACTTGCGAAAAGTTGCGAAGCAATGCACAAATTACGGTAGAAGGGTTCAGAATTCAGTTTTTGAGTGTATTTTGGATAATACACAATGTGTTACACTGAAAGCTATTTTGACAGATCTTATTGATACCGAAAAGGATAGTCTGCGGTTTTACTATTTGGGAAATAATTATAAAACTAAAGTTGAACATATTGGTGTTGAACATGGAACATCAGCAGACCAGGTGTTGATTTTTTGAGTGCGGATATGAGGTACACAGAAAAATACAGGGAGATTCGCACCTGAAAAAGGATAGAAAGTGATTGAAAACAAAGTAGTTTAGGTTATTTAAGAAGAAAGGAGGGAGAGGAGGGGGAATTTGTGATATGTGGATAAAAACGTAGGAATAATTTTGGATAAAATTGCTGTCACTCCCTTCGCGGGAGTGTGGATTGAAATATCTATAATATAATATGTATATACTGCAGAGCTTGTCACGCCCCTTGCGAGAGTAACAAGTGAAATGCTAAATAAATCATTTGGCGCATAATCCCAAAGTCCTTTTTTGTGTTAGAATAAGCTTGCTATAAAAAATCTAACCAATATCTATTCCAGAACGTGTTTGAAAAAGTATTTTATAGAGTAGAAAAAATGCAATATAAATTGAATAATAGACTGTAAAAAATGCAAAAAAACATAAATATAAGATAAGAAAAAATGTAAAAAATATACTAGAATAGACCAGAAAAAATGTGCTATACTATCTATAAAAGGATGGTGAGATAATGCTTCGATTTGCAATGGACAATCTTTTACAATGGAAAGAAAAAGAAAAAAGAAAGCCTTTAATTATAATGGGAGCCAGGCAGGTTGGAAAAACATGGCTCATGAAGGAATTTGGAAAAAACAGTTATGAAAAAACAGCATATATTTCTTTTTATAATAATCGACGTATGGATGCGGTTTTTGAGAATGACTTTGATATCGAACGTATTATTATGAACTTGAATATAGAGTCTGGGGTAACAATTACTCCAGGAAATACATTGATTATTTTGGATGAAATTCAGAATACACCCAAAGTATTAGAATCATTGAAATATTTTTGTGAGGAAGCACCGGAATATCATATTGTGGCGGCGGGCTCTCTGCTGGGAGTAGCGATTCATGAAGGTGTATCGTATCCGGTTGGAAAAGTTGATTTATTGGATTTATATCCACTTAATTTCCGAGAGTTTTTATATGCTATGGGAGAAAACGGATTGGCTGATGCATTAAAAACAAAGGAATATTCGGTCATAGATAATTTTTCAGATAAATATCTTTTCTGGTTAAAAAATTATTATTATACAGGAGGAATGCCTGCTGTTGTTGATGCTTTTCGGACTGATAAAGATTATACAGAAGTAAGACAGATTCAAAGTGATATATTGAGGCAGTACGAAGGCGATTTTGGAAAACATATTGAAAGCAAAGTTTTGCCGAGAATCAGAATGGTGTGGAATTCTATTCCAATGCAGCTTGCAAAAGAAAATAAAAAATTCTTTTTTGGTCAAATAAAAAAGGGCGCCCGTAGCAGTGAGTTTGAAATAGCAATTCAGTGGCTTCTGGACTGTGGTCTGGTTTATAAGGTTAATCGTGTAAATGAGCCACATATGCCTTTAAAGGCATATCAAAGTATGAATGCATATAAATTATTTATGCTGGATGTTGGCCTGCTTGGGGCATTAAGTGAATTGCCAGCGACATCTATACTGGAAGGAAATGATATTTTTATAGAATTTAAGGGGGCTCTTACAGAACAATATGTGCTGCAGCAATTAATTTCAGATACACCGTATACACCATATTATTATGGAACGGAAAAAGCTACTTTTGAACAGGATTTTATGATTCAAAAAGAAGATACGATTATACCTATTGAAGTGAAGGCGGAGACTAATATAAGGTCACAGAGTTTAAAGGCATATTGTGATAAATATCATCCAAAGAAGGCAGTACGCTTTTCTGCTTTAAAATATATTGATCAAGGCTGGATGGTAAATATGCCGTTGTATGCTGTGTGTAACTTATAAATATGAATTCGTGATGTTATAGAACAGGTAAATGCGAATAACCCCCTGAAAGCTTCTGGCCAACACTCTTTCTGCATTTCCTGTCCCATGTTTTTTCCAACGTAGCCTTTATCCGCTAAGATTGTA
>OLQK01001269.1_pt1 | contig 17786 bp, 15 predicted proteins | sample 1672501 | NCBI WGS metagenome assembly OLQK01 (sample SAMEA3136693, study PRJEB25190) | human gut metagenome | biome: human gut; feature: human-associated habitat; material: faeces | place: Austria | collected 2013 | reverse complement strand
ATACAAAAGGCCATCCGACAAATCCTCTGCCTTTCCATTTTTTAGTCCGATAATCACATAATGGTTCTTTTGTGTGATCTCTATTCTTTCAAATTTCAAATACTGATCCGAAATTTCCTGTATAACATTAGTGTCGGTGTTCAGCAAAAAAATCTTACTACACTGATCAGCATTTCCAGCTCCACTCCAACACACAAATACATCAGAGTCTTCCGAGATATTCCATTCGATTCCCGCATCATCCAGTATAATCTCATCCGGAATTGCTACCTCAATCACCCGCTCATCAGACTCCGGTTCCTGAGCAGTAACGAATATCCCATTCGAAAAAAACATTCCTACGCCTGCGATTACCAATAACATTCTTTTAAATCTCATGGCATTTTCCTCCTTAGGCTTGTTGATATATAGATTTATTTTTTACCAATTGCTTCCACTATTCCCCCTGTTTCTACATTTTGCAGAATCTATCTTATATATATTATCTGTCAATTCGAGAGTAGTCGTCAGCAGGCTCCGCGGCAAAAATGGATCGCGCATATTTACTTGCTGCTTCTAGTAAATAGCATTGCAAAAAGCACTGTATATCAATTGCAACAACATAATCACGTTTTATGAGCGAATATTGGCCTGATTTTCACGTTTTTCACTGAAATAATTCTTCTTTTTTCACGTTTTTAATAAAAATATCCTTTCTCTTATTACTTTCATCGATTTTACCTGCATATCTCTCATGATATTTCACTTACTAATATCTTTCATTACACTACACTGGATAAGCCTCATAACAATTTACTCAAGCCATATTACATCTGTCGCAAATTCCCCATCCTCATTCACAGCAAAAACTTTTTCGATTGCGCTTACCTGATTCGTCTGTGAATTAATGGTAATTCCAACAATATCATCTATCTGGAGATTTTGCACATATGCGGCATATTCGGCAGACGCAGGATCCTTTTTCAGATAAAAATTCATATCATTTAATTCATGGTCTGCCATCGTATATACTTCATAATTTTCCAGATTCCCCTCCTGCAGCCATTCGGCCAGCGGTTCACTGGAAGTTTCATCCGCTTCCTTTCCAAGATACACCGATCGAACCAGATCGCCCTCCCCATAATCCTTTAAAATAGGAGTTCCTACTGCAGTCTCATCCGTAATTTCTGTTGGAGTGCTCTCGTTATCAATTTCTATCTCATGCGGATTGGAATCTTTTGTAAAATGAGAGGTATAAAAAACAGGCCGGAACATCCCGCTTTCGGCATCCTCATATTGTCCGACTGCCTCGATCTGCTCATCCTCTGCAAAATCTCCCACAGGTTCCCCATTTTCCATATAGCTGTCACCCGTGCCGTCATTATACCGGATATGATCGCCTACATTCAGAGCATACTCCCACTGATTTCCTCCGACCGGTTCTTCCAGCGTGACGCCATTCAGTCCCACTCCATAGAAATTGACCGTATTCGTATACCGGTCAAACAAAGTACGGCGCAGGCAGTTATTCTGCTCTTCAAACCAGTCACCAAGCGGAATCGCTGTATAACTTCCGTCTTCTTTTACATCCGTCACGATCCGCTTCAGGTTATCGATGGTCAGAATATCATTCTTCTCTACCTTAAAATCATTTCCAGAGATATGCTTTGCGCTTACCGGCAATGCCAGCATGCCGGAGGCCAGACATGCACATGTGAAGATTGATGCTGCTTTATATCTTTTCATCCAGATTCCTCCTTACTTTGTCTGCTTTCTCCCACAACCAGTACACTTTCCATTTTTATACACATGCTTTTTCGAAACCCTGCTACTTGTTGTAATCGACTCACCACATTTCGTGCACTTTCCAACAGTTCTGATCTTTACCCAGTAGCAGTACGTAGCGTTGTTCTTATAATAGATCGGATTCGATATATATGTCTTGGCATTACTAACAACATGATTGGTACACTTTCTTGCTGCCTGCCCTATTTCCTGTACATAGAAAGTTCCATCTTCCTCAATTCCTGTAACAATTCCAATACTTCCATCAGAAATATCACAATGGTCATAAATCTGCACAGCTTCTGTAACAGGAATTGTTGTTTCTGCAGCATACCCTGAAGCAGGTAACATACAACAAATACTTGCAGTAACTACACAAATCATTTTTTTCATCTTATTCATCATCTCATTCGTCCTCCATGTTTCATTCATTATTTTTAACATCTTTCTTTCTACTTGCAAGTAGTATATTTTATAAATACCATTTACACTTTCATTTGTCAAGCAATATTCTACTCTTTTTTAGAATATCTGTTGACTTTCATTCTAATCTTCTGTAAAATACATATATACCAAAAACAAAGCGAGGAAACTCTATGGAATCTCATTACGGTCTGTCCGACATTGAATATGAATTGATGCAATTATTCTGGAGCAGTGATCATCCACTTCCGTTTGCGGATGTGCTTGCCTACTGCAATGACACATTGAAGCGTGACTGGGCGGCTACTACACTGCATACTTATCTGACCCGCATGATCCAGAAGGAAGTGCTCGGCTCTACGCGCAAAGGCTATAAGCGTTCTTATTTTGCAAAAGTCAGTGAATCTCAGCTGTCCTGCAATTATGCCAATGACTTTCTGAAAGACAGCTTCGGTGGATCTCTTAAAAATCTGCTGCTCACCCTGACCTCAGAATCCAAGCTGACAAAGGACGAAGCAGACGAGCTGAAGCAAATCCTGGACGGAAATATTGAAGACCAGAGCTAAACAAAATTTGCAAGAGAAAAGCCTTGATTTAAGCGCTGCAATCTGCGGGACGTTTGGGCTTCGCAAAAATAATATAAGGAGGAACTATGCTCCAGATCATTTATCTGCTCTTTGCCATGAGTCTGTCCGGAACCGCTGCGCTTCTGCTCTATCTGGCAGCGACCTCTCTTCTGGATTCTTATATCAGCGCCAGCATGCGTTATCTGTGCCTGAAAATCTGCATGCTGTTTTTTCTGCTTCCCTTTCCAATTCTGAAGCATCTGTTTGTCCAGCTACTTCTCCCTTCTTCGGATATCGATTTCTTTGCAAGCAGAGTCACTGTTTATCCGAAGGAAGCGATTATTCAGACCGCCAACGGGTTTTATTTTCCTTTTCTGGATCTTTCTGTACAAATCGTACTTGGCATCTGGGGAATCATGCTATTGACACTCATTGGCTATGGCTTCTGGCGCTTCTGGCAGTTCTATCATGTATTTCGTCATTATCCAACGGAACGGCCAGAATACCTGCATCTGCTGTCTTCCCTGAAGTCCGAGATGCATATCCCCACTCCCATCCGTCTGTATGACTGCAACGCATCGATCTCGCCGTTTACCTGCGGAGCTGTGCATCCTGCAATCCTGCTTACCGCTCTGGTCGATGATGATTCCGTCGAGCTGACGTTACGTCATGAACTGCAGCATATCCAGACGCATGATTTCTTTTACCGTGGGCTTGCAGCCGTTCTCATTCTGCTGCACTGCTTTAACCCGTTTGCATATATTTTATTTCGAGAACTGACGGAGGTACAGGAAATGAACTGTGATGAACACGTACTGCAGACCCTGTCTGCAAATGAGAAGAAAAAATACGGACATATGATTATTGACTTCGCTGTCCGTACCCAGAAGTTACACACAAAAGCAATCTGTTTTTCCAGAAATAACACCCGTTTTTTGAAAAAACGAATCCGGAAAATTGCTTCCGGTACACAGAAACGCAAGCTGCTGACACCGGTGCTTCTGACTGTCCTTTGCCTGACTGCCGGTATTCCGGTAGCCGCCTACAGTCCTTATACGATTGACTGGAGAAATGAAACGAATTTTCTGGAAGAAGATGACTTTACTGCCGACTGGATTGAATATAGCGATGATCCGACTGTTTCTGATATTCCGGATGATGAACAGACCTTTTCTATCACAGATGCTTACATTCTTACGGACGAAGGAGAGATTATTGTTCTCAAAACCTCCGCTGCAGTACGTGCTGCATGCAAGCAACATACCTACAAATCGGGAACTCTAAAAAAACATCGTCCAAATGGTAAAGGTTGTACAGTTGATACATATAATTCTATATATTGTACGAAATGTCATTTTGTAAAAAATAAGACATTTTATAGTTCTCTTACGTATAAAATATGCCCACACTGATTTCTGTTTCCATTACAAACCCCCCGCCAATATGGCGGGGGCATAAAAAATACTATCGTATTTTCACAGGAACGGCGTGACTTCGCTCATGCCGTTCCTGTTTTGATTCACACATCCTGATAATTTAATATTCCTTCCCCTCCAGAATCTCCTTATAGTCCTTCAGGTTCTTCTGCAGCAGCTCCGGTGTATTCAGGTGATACGGGCATTTTTTCATGCAGGCGCCGCAGTGCAGACAGTCTTCGATCTTCATCATCTTCGCCTGCATTTCCGGGGTCAGCTGTGCCGCGGACGGGGCGCGGCGGATCATCAGTGACATGCGCGCGCAGTTGTTGATCTCGATTCCGGCCGGGCACGGCATGCAGTAGCCGCAGCCACGGCAGAAGTCGCCCATCAGCTCTTTGCGGTCCTTCTCGATCACCGCGCGCAGCTCGTCGTCCATTTCCGGTGGACAGACGATATAAGAGAGAAATTCATCCAGCTCCCGCTCTCTCTGTACGCCCCAGATCGGCAGCACATTGTCATACTCCGCCTCAAACGCATAGGCCGCTGCCGAGTTCATGATCAGACCGCCGGAGAGCGCCTTCATTGCGATGAATCCCATGTCCGCTTCCTTGCAGAGCGCTACCAGCCGCTTGTCCTCCTCCGTCGCCAGATAGCAGAACGGGAACTGCAGCGTCTCATACAGTCCGGAGGTGATCGCCTCCTCTGCCACCTTCAGACGATGATTCGTGATACCGATATGGCGGATTTTTCCCTGCGCCTTTGCCTCGAGCATGCACTCATACAGCCCGCTTCCGTCCCCCGGCTTCGGGCAGAATGCAGGATTGTGGAACTGGTATACATCGATATAGTCTGTGCGCAGATTCGCCAGTGAAATGCCGAGCTCCTTCCAGAAGTCTTCCGGCGTCGTCGCACCAGTCTTCGTCGCGATGAAAATCTTCTCGCGCATCCCCTCAAATGCCAGCCCGAGCTTATGCTCACTGTCCGTATAGTAACGTGCCGTATCAAAATACGTCATGCCACCCTCATACGCCTTGCGCAAAAGCCGCACCGCCTCCTCATCACTTACCCTTTGTACCGGCAGCGCGCCGAATCCGCTCTTGTTTGTTACAATTCCGGTTTTTCCAAGTCTTACTGTCTCCATAGTATCTCTTCCTTTCTATTTCATTCTTATCTGGTCACGAAGTGAACCGCAACCTCTTCTGCCCTTCGGACACCCGTACAGGCATCCGTTTACCGGAACCACTTATTTTTTCTGATTACCCAAAATTCAAGCAACAGGCAGACCAGACAAAGCAGACAGATGATCGCATAGCCATGCGGTGCGCTCAGCTCCGGCATATTGACAAAATTCATACCATACCAGCCTGCCACCAGTGTCAGCGGCATAAAAATCGTCGTCACAATCGTCAAGAACTGCATGATCTCATTCTGTCTGGAATCGATTCTGGTCTGATGAAGCTCCCGCAGCTGATTGGAATACTCTTTGAGCATCTGTACCATATCAAACAGTCTTCCGACCTTGTTATCGTACAGCCCGAACAAAAGCTCCGCATGATCCCATCCCCGCTCTGCCGCCTCCTGCTGAAGTGTCTCACCCATATCTGAAAGCTGCTCATAATAGGCGCCCAGCACAGCCAGTTCCTTCCTTACCTGCAAAATTCTGCGTTCAAAATTGTCCTGCTTCCGTGCAAGCAAATCCTCTTCCAGCTCATTCAGGGAATCCTCATAGCTTTGCAGAAACACGATATCGTCCTTAACCAGAAATTCCAGAAAATCAAAGAAAACCATACGCGGATCACTGATATCTGTCATCTCGTATCCTTCCATCTGATGAAGCAAATCCTTCACACAGCTCCGGTCATCCAAAAAAATCAGCCGGTCCTCCAGAATACAATATCCAAATGTCAGTTTTTCGCCTGTCAGATCCTGCTGCCGGGGCATTGCATAAGTCCCGGCTGTCGCCTTGTGCAGCCGCTCTGCCTTGCAGAAACGGCTGCTCTGATATACATATCCGGAAAAGCTCCGGCGAAATACAGCCGGATGTGCGTGCTGAAATTCCTGTGCTGTCATAAGCTCAATCGTACAGGGCTGAACTGTATTTTTCCCATCTTCTGATGCTCCATTATGTTTTCTCTGCGGCCAATGATATTTCACGCTCTTTCACCTCGCTTCTGTTAGCTATTTTATCATTTCCGCAGCATCTTTTGCAAGTGGCAACAAAGCACCGCTCTGTACGGAAAGCCTGCGCTTCCTGTTCATCCAGCAGTAAAGCATTTGCAGCTTCGTCACATGATACAAGGGTCAAAAGATCATGCGTTTCATGCTTGCATGAAAAAGCATGACTTATTGACCCGCAAAACACCGAAAAGTAGCCATTTTTCGTAGAAAAATGAGCGGATTTGAGGTGTTTTAGGATTGCGAGAGCATGAAATGCGAAGCAATCCGTGTATCATAGGGGTCAAAAGGTCATGCGCTTCAGGGGGTATGAAAAATACACAGGTGCCATTCCACTTTCCTTGCAGAACTGTACCTGTGCATTTTTACAAACTCTGATATCTATATTTCATACTGCGCATTTTGACCTGTTTTACAGCTTCTCCCGGTTCGCCGTTGTATTGTCCAGCATGCGATACTTTTTATAGCCTTTATAATACTTGTTGAAATATTTATTATACGCGGATTTTGACACCTTCTTCGCTAACGTATCCGTCTTTCCGGTGTAATAAACGTATTTTGGATTCGATGCCGCACGCATATGATGCGTCTGTACCAGCTTATACTTGGAAATCCCAAACAGGTTCCCCCACGCACCGCCAATAAAATTCGTCCATCCAGAGGCATACAATCCCTTTGACTTTGCAGAATAATAGACGTAAGAACCCATTCCCTTTGCGGCATAGCTGCCTGCCAGAACGACTTTATTGCTCTTTACCGTATAGACATCATAATGTATAATCGCTCCGCCCAATCCCGTTGGAATCGTAATCAGCTCCGGACATCCTTTCTTATCGACATTTAACACATAGAACTTTCCAATGCTGCGTCGGTTTGCCGCAAGGAACTCCCGATACAGCTTTTTGTAGTCGCCTTCGGTGACAGTCACCTTGCATTTGTAGGATTTCTTTCCCACCCTGGCTGTGATTGTCGCGGTACCTGCCTTCTTAACTGTGACCCTTCCGCTCTTTTTCCCGACAGACGCGACCTTCGTATTGCTGCTCGTAAATGTCGCCTGCTTCGTCGTCCCGGTCACGGAAAGCACAGCGTCCTGCCCGATCACTAGTTTTAGGCTCTTCTGGCTGATCTGCACGCCTGCTGCCTGTGCCGTCATTCCAAGCGCAAATACAAGCGTGACCAGAAGTGTCAGGAGCCACAGGCCTCTTTTGTGTAATGTGTGTTTCATTTCTCTTTCTCCCTCCATAATAGCAAAAAATATTTTATTATTATATTCATAGTATAACATTTCTGTTCTTTTTGTAAAGTATTTCCTGCTGCATTCCCCCAAAAAGCCTCTCTTAGGAACTCATTATCCTGTTTTCAGTTTATCAACAAACTATTATTTTCACAAGCTGAAAAGCAGCTTTTAATTGAAGAGACGTAGGACAAAAAACACGCAGACACCTCCGCTTTCACTTACACGGTCGCATCTGCGCGTTTTATAAAAAGGGAGCGTAAAACCCACTACCCTTTGGGTGGTGGGATATAAGCGACCTATATCATATATTTTACTAATAAGCGTTGCTTTTAGTAAAATATATGATATAATAGATACATAGGATATTTCCTAAATTTGAAGAAAGGAGAAAGTTATGTATCTTACGGTTAAGCAACAAGTAAAACATCTGTCTAAGGAAGATTACCTTGCTCTAAAAGAGTTAAGTCATACAGCCAAGAACCTTGCTAATCAGGCAATCTATAATGTAAGACAATATTACTTCACCGAGGGCGAATATCTTAACTATCAAAAGAACTATGCTTTGCTTAAAGATAGCGAGAACTATAAGATTCTCAATTCCAACATGGCACAGCAGATACTTAAAGAAGTAGATGGTAGTTTTAAGTCATTCTTTGGTTTGCTTAAACTTGCCCAAAAAGGTAAATATGCCTTTAAAGACTGTAAACTGCCTCATTATTTTCCAAAAGAGGGTTTTGTCACACTGGTCATCGGATTTGTACGTTTGAATGGCAATAAACTCATTGTTCCATTCTCAAACATGTATAAAAAATCTCATTCACCTATTGAGATTACGATACCGCCTATACTTGTAGATAAACGCATCAAGGAAATTCGTATCATACCTAAAGCAAACGCAAGGTTCTTTGAAATTCAATATACTTATAAAACTGAATGTGTTCAAAGAAATCTTAATCAAAATAATGCACTTGCTATAGATTTGGGTATAAACAACCTTGCTACGTGCGTTACAAACACAGGTGAATCATTCATCATAGATGGAAGAAGACTTAAATCCATAAATCAGTGGTTCAATAAAAAGAATGCTCGGCTTCAAGGTATTAAGGATAAACAAGGTTTTGGTAAACGCACAACTAATCGCCAGAAGGCTATTGCTCGTGACAGGAATAACAAAGTTAAGGACTATATGAGCAAAGCAGCACGTATAATAATCAATTACTGTATCGCTAATGATATAGGTACTCTAGTAGTTGGATATAACGAAACATTCCAACGAGGTAGTAATCTTGGCAAACAGACTAACCAGGACTTTGTAAGTATTCCTTACGGAAAACTTAGAGACAAACTCCGGTATCTTTGTGAGCTTAATGGTATAGCGTTCGTTAAACAGGAAGAATCATATACATCAAAAGCATCATTTTGGGACAAAGATAATATCCCTGTTTACAATGCTGATAACCCACAAGAGTATGAGTTCAGTGGTAATCGCATTCACAGAGGAATGTATAAAACCAAAGACGGCATTACGTTCAATGCTGATGTTAATGGAGCGTTAAATATCTTGCGTAAAAGTAGCGTTGTGAGTCTTGAGACTCTATACGGTAGAGGCGAAGTGGACACGCCTGTAAGAATAAGGATTGCCTGACTTGTCAGGTGGAGACTTAAATATCAAACTTCTTAAATGGGGCATAAGCCCTTAGAAGCCACCTACCTTTAGGTGGGTGGTAGTTCACTCTGATATGCTCTATTCTATTTAGAGATTTTCATTACTTCCGACATCCAAGAATCCGCTCCGCGTTCTCCACGCGCTCTTTCGTCGGTGCCGAGATTCCCTCTAACGGATATGGGATTCCCAGATTTTCCCATTTGAACACACCAAGTGTGTGATATGGCAATACCTCAACGCGCTGTACATTGTCCAGCGTGTCAAGAAAGCGTCTCAGCGCATGCAGGTCTTCTTCGTAATCGCTTCGCTTGGGTACCAGCACATGCCGGATCCAGACCGGCTTCCCGATCTCGGAGAGATAGCGTGCCAGATCAAGGATATTCGAATTTTCCTGCCCTGTCAGCTTCCGATGACGTTCCGGATTGATTTCCTTCAGATCCAGGAGCAGAAGGTCGGTGACCTCCATCAGCGCCTGAAATTTCTGAAAAAATTCCCCTTCTCTGGTAAAAGGATTTCCGGCTGTATCTATAACGGTGTGTACTCCCTGCTGCTTTGCTTTTTGAAAAAGCTCCAGCAAAAAGTCGATTTGCAGCAATGGCTCCCCGCCGCTGACCGTAATACCGCCGTCCGTTCCCCAGTAGGTTTTGAAACGCAGTGCCTTTTCCAGCAGCGCATCCGCCGTATATTCCGTCCCTCCATCCAGCTTCCACGTATCCGGATTGTGGCAGAACTGGCAGCGCATCCGACAGCCCTGTACAAAAATAATATAGCGTACACCAGGCCCGTCTACAGAGCCGAAGCTTTCCAGTGAGTGAATCTTTCCTGTTGTCATAGTGTTTCCTTTCTGTAAGGCGCTTGCTGACACCGGACGTTCTGCGCGCAGGCCAGGACGTGAGCAAATTCCTTTGCCCACGCCTGCCCTTGTGTGCTGCTGTTCAGAACTGTTTTATTACATCCGCTCGTGGCAGGTACGGGAGATTACATCGAGCTGCTGCTCCTTTGTCAAATCAATAAACTTCACTGCATAGCCGGATACCCGGATCGTAAAGTTCGCATACTCTTCCTTCTCCGGATGCTCCATTGCGTCGATCAGCTTCTCACGTCCAAAGACATTGACATTCAGATGATGTGCGCCCTGATCAAAGTAGCCGTCCAGTACGCGTACCAGATTGTTCTTGCGCTCTTCCTCATCATGTCCAAGTGCGCCCGGATTAATCGTCTGTGTGTTGGAAATTCCATCCAGAGCATACTCATACGGCAGCTTTGCGACAGAATTCAGGGATGCCAGCAGACCGTTCTGCTCTGCACCGTAGCTCGGATTTGCACCCGGAGCCAGCGGCTCTCCGGCCTTTCTTCCATCCGGCATACTTCCGGTCGCTTTTCCATATACCACATTCGAAGTAATCGTAAGAATGGAAGTCGTAGCCTCTGAATCACGGTACGTATGACGCTTCTTGATCTTGGTCAGGAATGTCTTCAAAAGCCATACTGCGATATCATCTGCACGGTCATCGTCGTTTCCGTAGCGCGGGAATTCACCCTCAGTCTCAAAGTCAGCGATCATGCCATCCGCATCACGGATCACCTTTACCTTCGCATACTTGATTGCACTTAAGGAATCCACCACATGCGAGAAGCCTGCGATACCGGTTGCAAATGTCCGTCTTACATCCGTATCGATCAGCGCCATCTCCGCTGCCTCATAAAAATATTTATCATGCATATACTGGATCGCATTCAGTGTATTGACATACAGTCCTGCCAGCCAGTCCATCATCACATCATACTTCTGAATTACTTCCTCATAATCCAGATACTCGCCGGTAATCGGTGCGTATGCCGGGCCGACCTGATCTCTCGTCTTGAGGTCGCGTCCGCCGTTCATTGCGTACAGCAGACACTTTGCAAGGTTTGCACGTGCACCGAAAAACTGCATTTCCTTACCTGTCTGTGTGGCGGATACACAACAGCAGATCGAATAGTCATCGCCCCATACTGGCCGCATCACGTCGTCATTCTCATACTGGATCGAGCTCGTACGCACGGAGATAACTGCCGCATATTTCTTAAAGTGCTCCGGCAGATGGGATGAATACAGCACCGTGAGGTTCGGCTCCGGAGACGGCCCCATATTCTCCAGCGTGTGGAGGAAACGGTAATCCGTCTTTGTCACCATGGAACGTCCATCCATGCCAAGGCCTCCCACTTCCAGGGTCGCCCATACCGGGTCACCGGAAAACAGCTGATTGTAAGACGGAATGCGCGCAAATTTTACCATGCGGCACTTCATAACGAAGTGATCGATCAGTTCCTGTGCCTCTGCCTCTGTGATCGTTCCGTTCTTCAGATCTCTCTGAATATAAATATCGAGGAAGGTCGACACACGGCCAACGCTCATTGCCGCACCGTTCTGTGTCTTGATCGCAGCGAGATATCCAAAGTACAGCCACTGCACTGCCTCATGCGCATTTTCAGCCGGTCTGGAAATATCATAGCCATAAATAGCTGCCATTTCCTTCATTTTTCCGAGTGCACGGATCTGCTCTGAAATCTCTTCTCTTAAACGAATGACCTCATCCGTCATCGTTCCGTCACCGCAATTTGCCAGATCTTCCTTCTTCTGCTCCACCAGAAAATCGATACCGTACAGTGCCACTCTGCGGTAATCGCCGACGATACGGCCTCTTCCGTACGTATCTGGAAGTCCGGTGATGATCTTATTATGACGTGCCTTCTTCATTTCCGGCGTATATACATCAAAAACTGCCTGATTGTGTGTTTTATGGTACTCTGTAAAAATATGATGCAGCTCTTTGGACGGCTCATAGCCATAGGTCGTGCATGCCTGCTCTGCCATCTTGATTCCGCCATACGGCATGAACGCACGCTTCAGCGGCTTATCCGTCTGCAGTCCAACCACCTTTTCAAGCTCTTTCATATCTTCGTTGATATAACCGGCCGGATATGCAGTAAGTCCGGATACGACCTCTGTCTCCATATCCAGCACACCGCCCTGCTCACGCTCCTTTTTCTGAAGCTTCTGCAGCTCACCCCATAGCTTTTTTGTCGCTTCTGTCGGGTTTGCCAGAAAGCACTCATCACCGTCGTACGACTCATAGTTTTTCTGGATAAAGTCACGTACATCTACATCTTCTTTCCATTTTCTTCCGGCAAAACCGGACCAGGCAGTTTTTGTTTCCATTTGTCAGTCCTCCGTTTTTATACGCGTGAAAATCATTAACTAACTTTCGTCAGTTAACAGTTACTCTTCATTTCATCTAGATAGTAGCATGTTTTTGTTATTAATTCAAGTTTTGTATACAATGTACACTAAAAAATACAAAGGTCTGCTTCATAACAATCAAGGCCCCACCCTGCTTATTGCTCTTCACAATCAATGCACAGGTGAGGCCTTTATATAAATCACAGTAAAACGGACATCCGCAATCAATCCCGTCGGCAAAGCCACGGGGCAGCTTCCGCACTCCTTAATCCGTGAGCGCCCGCAGTAGCTCCGTCATCGTCTTTTTCAGTACCGGATGCCGCAGGTTCGGGGCAATTTCCGCCATCGGACGAAGCACAAAATCACGCAGCTGCATTTCTACATGCGGCACAATCAGCGTGTCGGTTTCAAATACTTCATCATCATACAGGAGAATATCCAAATCCAGAGTCCGCGGTCCCCAGTGGATCAGACGTTCGCGGTGTGCCAGCTGCTCCACGCGATGCAGCTCATCCAACAGCTCCTGCGGATCCAAAAGCGTCCGAAGCTCCAGACAGGCATTCAGAAAATCATCCTGTTCCACACCACCGTATGGCTCTGTAACCAGATAGGAGGATACCTTTTTTACCTGACAGCTCTCATTTTTCTCCAGCTCCCGTACCGCGTTATCCAGATATGCCTGCTTATCTCCCAGGTTAGAGCCCAGTGCGATATACGCGGTATGCCAAAACCGTCTGATTTTCACAGAAACCGTTTCCAGCGGAAGTCCGACCGGTGCCCACGGCTTCTTCAGCTCCAGCTCCACTCCGGCCAGGAGCGGATAGGTAAGCAGCAGTGCCTCTGCCAGCTTTTCTGCTGCAGCCTCTATGAGCTTGCACGTATGCTTCGCCATAAAGTCCACAATAAAATGACTGACCTCCCCATAATTGGTAGATGACTCCAGCTCATCCGTCCGGCCAGCACGACGTGTATCCGTGTACATCGTCAGCGATATCATAAATTTCTGGCCGAGCCGGGTCTCCTCCGGATACACTCCATGATTTGCAAAAAACTCCAGATTTTCAATCCGGATCTCATCATAATTATTCTTTCTCATTCTTTCCTCTCCGCTTTGTAGTTTTACCGATGGAAATCTGCTGCCAGGATTACACGGCCCTCATGATCGCCTGGGTCATACGGATCGCCCGCATGTTTTCCTTGACGTCATGCACCCGAACAAAGGCAGCATGCTGCTGTACACCGTACACTGTCGTCACCATTGTTCCCTCTACCCGCTCATCCGTCGGAAGATCCAGTGTCAGTCCGATGACGGATTTTCTTGAGGTAGCCAGCAATACCGGATAGCCAAGCGCAGTCAGACGATCCAGATGACGGATCGCCATAAGATTGTGCTCATAGTTTTTTCCAAAGCCGACACCCGGATCCAGAATGATCTGCTCATCCTTCACACCGGCTGCCTTTGCGATCGCAACAGACTCCTTCAGATCCTCGCACATATCATCCAGAAAATTGTTGTATTCTGCCTTCTCGCGGTTGTGCATCAGACAGCACGCCACCTGATATTGTGCAATCAAATCTGCGACACGACGGTCATACTTCAGCCCCCAGATATCATTGACCAGGTCTGCACCCGCCTTTAAAGCCGCCTCTACAACTTCGCTTTTATAGCTGTCAATGGATACCGGAACATCGAAATTTGCCTTTACCATCTCGATCATCGGAACGACTCGCTCGATCTCTTCCTGTGTACTGATCTGCACATGTCCCGGTCGTGTGGATTCCCCTCCGATATCAATGATCGACGCACCCTCTGCGATCATCTGTGCTGTATGCTGTTTTGCCCGTTCCTTATCATTCCACTTTCCGCCGTCAGAAAAGGAATCCGGTGTTACGTTCAGAATTCCCATAATAGAACAATCGTGTTCCGTATCAAAATTGTAGGTTCCTATCTTCATAAATTAAATCCTTTCGTTTGCCATAGGCTTCTCCCACTACCTTTAGGTGGTTGGAGGAGCCTTGTGAATCTCTAGCCATTAACCCTGACTCTCAATATACTTTTGTATAGTTGCTGACGACACTTCTCCAATACTGCAAGCAAAGTATCCGTCTGACCAAAATATCCTTTTCTTCCAATACTGTTTAGCCAGAAACGAACCATACTTTTGCCATAAGTAATATGTTGTTTCTTGTTTTACAATCTTAACAATGTCGCAAGCCCTATCAGTCTTGTTGATAGCCAAGTACCTAATACAGTTGTAACAGAGTAAACTTTGTTGCAAAGGTGCTGTCAACCACCCTATGATGTAACGCCACTTTAGGTAGCAATATCTATTGGGGTTAAAGGTCGGAGGTGTAAGCCGTTAGTACGACTGGGCAGTTACAAGCCCATGACCTTTAGGTCGTGGGTAGTTGACATACTTTATACTCCTGTCATATATTGATGATGATACCGGGGTCAAAAGGCCGAACACCTCAAATCCGCACTTCCCTGTTTTTCTTCTCTTCCGGCCAGTTGCACTCTGCATCTGCTGCACAGAACAGGCACATACGGGAAGCTTTATCAGCCCGGTAGAGAGCTCCGGCCAGCCCGCCATCCTCTCCGGTCTTTTTCGCTCTGTGCCCTGCAATCGCATCACAAATTTTCAAACATTCTGCATCCGAAAAGCCACAATCCCGCAAAATCTGTCCTGCGAGCATCACGCTTCCCTCCTCATGCGGAATCCCCCGCTCATATTGCAGATGCCGTCCGATATCATGAAGAAGTGCTGCCGCATAAACATGCTCCTTTTCCAGACCCAGCTGCTGCTCCAGGTTCTCGATCCAGGCCAGCCGTGCCACATCCAGAAAATGTATCACATCATGCCCGCAGAACACCCGGTCCTGCTCCAGCTCCTCAATCCGTTTTCTGCTCGTCTGCCAGAGCGGATGCCGGCAGATCGCGTTTACTCTTTGCAGCTGCTCTTCCTTTTCTTTCTGCATTTCATTTTCTCACTTTCTATCTGCACCCGGAAACTTTCCGTCCCTACTTATTGCTCTGCGCAGTTGCTGCCGGGATCCCCCTTACCACCGCTCAGTGCTCCGCGCACTTGAAGCTGGGGAATGGTTATCTGCGTTCAGGAATGCCTCGACATTCTTGCTGCGTGATTCGCGTCATGCAATGCATGGCATACTTTCTCATTACCGACGCTCAATCATGCGGAAAAACCGGTTCTGCAGCTCTTCATTGTTATCAAACACACCTCTTGTCACTGCGGTCACCGTCTTCGTTCCGGGCTTTTTAATTCCGCGCATCGTCATGCACATATGCTCTGCCTCAATCAGTACCATAACCCCCTTCGGGTTCAACTCCTGCATAAATGCATCTGCAATCTGCGCACTGAGCCGCTCCTGCAGCTGAAAACGCTTCGCATACACTTCCACAGTCCGTGCCATTTTACTTAAGCCGACCACTTCTCCGTCCGGAATATAGGCAATCGCAGCGGTGCCGTAAAACGGAAGCATATGATGTTCACAAAAAGAATAAAAGTGAATGTCTTTTTCCACAACCATATCATTATTATCCACATGAAACCGCTTTGCCAGATGCTTGGCCGCATCATCTGTATAACCTGCCGCCAGCTCCTCATACATTCTTGCAATCCGATCCGGCGTCTCCAGCAGCCCTTCCCGGTTAATATCTTCTCCGATGCCGTCCAGAATCAGACGGACACCTTCCATAATTTTTTCCTTATCCATAATATCTCCACATTTCCTTTTCTGTTTCTGCTCAGCCTTTCATTCCTGTCTGGCTGCTTTTTCTTCCTGATAGCTCTCTACCGCCTGCTCTGCCTCACACAGGTACGATAAAGATCCAAAAATAACAACTACATCATCTTTTTCGGCTCTTTGAAGGCTTTTATGAACTGCCTCGCGGATGCTCGCTGCTGCTTCTACCGAAGGATTCACCTCTGCTACCGCCTGTGCAAGCTCCTTTGCCGGAAGTGCACGCGGATTGTCCGGTGTCTCTACTGTAATAATATGCTCTGCAAGCGGCGCCGTAAGTGCTATGACCGCCGGATAATCCTTATCCTGAAACATTCCGAATACATAATGCAGCCGACGACCCGGAAAATAGATCTGGAGCGAATCCCGAAGTGTCTGTGCTGCCGCCGGATTGTGTGCACCATCCATGATGACGTACGGTTTCTTCTGAATAATCGTAAAACGACCACGCCAAGTGGTCTTTTGCAGTCCGTCCCGGATCTGCTGCTCCGTAAGATTATATCCCATCCGCTGCAATGCCCAGGCTGCCTCCAGAGCAAGTGACGCGTTCCATATCTGATAGCTTCCGGCAAGTGATATTTTCACATCCGTCCAGTTCTTATATGAAAAGCTCTGCGTCCCGCATCCATAGTGGACATCTTTGATTGCTTCCGGATCAACGCTTCGCAGCGAGCATTCCTGCCGGTCGCACACCTCACGGATCACCTGCTCCGCTTCCATCTCCTGCTTTGCAGAGACGACACTCGTATGAGGCTTGATAATCCCTGCCTTTTGCTCTGCGATTTTGGCAAGTGTATTCCCCAGAAATTCCATATGATCCATGCTGATCGAAGTCAGCACCTCCAACACTGTGGTCGAAATAATATTCGTGGCATCCAGCAGTCCTCCCATTCCGGTCTCCAGCACAACCAGATCACAATGTTTTTCCTTAAAATACAAAATGGCAAGAACCGTCTCTACTTCAAATACCGTAGGAGTTCCTGCATTTTTTTCCTGCATATCTCTGGTTGCTTCTGCTATGGCTGTCACATGTGCTGCCAGAGATTCTTTGTTAATTTTTTCACCATCGACCTGTATTTTTTCTCTGTAAGAAAATAATGTCGGGGAAAGATACCTTCCAACCCGATATCCTGCCCCGGACAGAATCGTTGAGAGATACGCCAGAACAGACCCCTTTCCATTTGTGCCGGAAATGTGGATAAATTTCAAATCGTTCTGAGGATTGCCAAGCCGGTTCAGCAGCTCTCTCATATTATCCAAGCCAAGTACACTTCCGTATTTGGACACCTGATCCAAATATACTCTTGCTTCTTTGTAATTCATGTTACTCCTATCCGGAAAAATCCCATATATTCTCAGAGAATTTCTATATTCTCTTTTGTCAATTATACGCCCTTTGTCATATGACTTCAATCACATAAATCGTTAAATTATTATCAATGCTGGGTCGTTATTTTCCAGACAGTCCATTTACTCTGTCCAATCAATTAATTTTCTGTAAAGCAAAAAAGACACCGGATCACTCCGACGTCTTTTTTCACATACCTTCAAA
>OLQK01001267.1_pt1 | contig 17811 bp, 14 predicted proteins | sample 1672501 | NCBI WGS metagenome assembly OLQK01 (sample SAMEA3136693, study PRJEB25190) | human gut metagenome | biome: human gut; feature: human-associated habitat; material: faeces | place: Austria | collected 2013 | reverse complement strand
ATTTGTTGTCTGGCCTTGACCGAGCGATTGCTCTGGCATGGTCTAAGGCGCAGTGTGTAGGTGCGGGATGTTTCCCACGATTGTTTTGATTACGAGACTTATTATAGTGGAGACTTGTGTGCAGAATTTAAAAGCCGTTTGAACGATTTTGAAACTTCTTTTGAAGAAATTATGACAGGGGTGATGCCATGAAAGAGATAAAAGAAAAACCAACCAAGCGTGTGCCGAGAAGCAATGCTGCAGGGAAAATCCCGAAAGCTGCGCTGAAAAAGGCGTGGACAGAAGCCAAGGAGAAAAGCCGAACCAAGCTGCGGGAAAGCATCTCTACGCAGGGGGAAGGCAACTATACCACAGCCCAAGACACTGCGGCGATGCTGACAGATACATCCTATTCTGCCATCAAGCAAAACACCGATTTCACCGTAGAGCAAGGCCGCAAGCTTGCCCTCAAGCAGATAGAAAAGTACCGCGAACGCCGCGCTGCAGAACAAACCGAAACAACCCGCGCCTACACCGCCGGTGAGCGCGGTGTAGGCCCCAAACAGGCACGGCGTGGCACGCTGCCCGACGCAGAGCCGCGCCCGCACCGTGGGGCGGATTTACCCTGCCAGCGGGCAAAGGAAAAGGTCGACACCGCCAAAACCGCTCCGCGCGATATTCGCGGTGTGACCCAAAGTCAGCGCCAACTGCGTACTGCCGCAAATGAAACTGTGCGGAGCGTAACAACCCAAGCACAAATGCATACCCGCACCCGCCAAGTACAGCTTGCTATGCAGAAAGCCGCCGCCAACACCCGTAAGACCGCTACGGCGGTGCGCTCGGCCATCCGGCATTTTCTCGCCAGTCTGCGCAGCCTTGTCACGGCCATTGTCACAGGCATCAGCGTGGCACTCAGCATTATAATTGTCATCAGCCTTGTGGCGTTTGTGTCCGGCTCGGCCTACGGCATATTCTTTGCCGCCAACGCGCCAAGCGCAGATACCATCACCGTGCAGCAAGCGGTGGAAACCCTGACGGAAGAATACCGCGGCAGGTTGGAAGAAATCTCCGACACCGTACAACATGACCGCCAAGACATTAAAGCCAACGATGACGTGTACTACATTCGTTGGCAGGATGTCTTGGCGGTCTTTTCTTCGTATGTATCAGGTAATGAGCAGGGCGCACCCGTGGCGGCGCTGACGGAAGATCAAGTGGACAAGCTGCGGAAAACTATGTGGGCGATGAACGAAGTGGACTACTCCACCCACCCGGAGACTGTCACCATAGATACTACCGACGAGAACGGCAACCCCACCACCACAGAAATCACCGAAACCGTTCTTGTGATAAGCCTTACCCACAAAACGCCGGACGAAATGGCCGCAAACTACCATTTCACCACTCGCCAGAACAACTACCTGCAACTGCTGCAAGACCCGCAGTACGAGGAACTGTGGGCAGAACTGCTCGGTGGCTTTGCGCAGGGCGGCGGTGAACTTATGACCCCGGACAGCACCCGCACCCCGACAGGCACTCTGCAATGGCCATTGCCCGTTGCTGGAACAATTACATCGCAATTCGGCCATCGCGTGGACCCTATTACCGGTGAGGGCAGTTCCCACACAGGCACCGACATCGCCTGCGCCGAGGGTACGCCGATCCTCGCCACCGCAGATGGCGTGGTCACTGTTGCCAATGGCCTTGACAGCTGGGGCGGCAGTTACGGCTACTACATCCAAATCGACCACGGTAGCGGGCTGGAAACACTATATGCACACTGTTCCAGCATTTGTGTCACAACCGGTCAGCAAGTACAGGCTGGACAGGTTATCGGATATGTCGGCCACACTGGGCGAGCCACAGGCAGCCATTTGCACTTAGAGGTACATGTAAACGGAAGCAGGACAGACGCAATGAGGTATTTCGGAATGTAAATTGTAAAGAAAAACATACTCTGAGTTGCGCAATGGCGAAAAAATTAGCACGAAGCGCACAAGTTCAGTGGTAATTGTGACAAAAGCAATGCCGTCTTTTTGGCTTTTTATCCAAAATTAATTTTCTATATTGACAATTTATAGGGCGAGTGCTATTCTTTAGCTAATGCAAGCGGTTGCATTAAAGATTGCAACGTGGTTCCAATGTGTATGGATATGCACTGCGAAAGATGTCTGTTTTTAACAAAAAAGACTTGAAAATTATCTGTTTTCTGAAATTATATAAGTAAACCGATTGCACGGGAGGAAGGATATGGCAGCAACCATCCGGGATGTGGCGCATCGCGCGGGGGTATCGCCCTCAACTGTATCGCGCGTACTAAATAATAAAGGTGTAATCTCAGACGAAACTGCACAACGCATACAAAAAGCAATGCAGGAACTACATTATGTTCCCAACGATTTTGCAAGAAGTTTTGCGACAGGCAGCGCACATACGATTGCAATTGTTATTGATGTAGAAAACACAGAAGCATATTCGAACAATTTCTTCAACGATACAGTTTTTGGAATTGAGACCACTGCCCATAAAAACGATTATAATCTGCTCATCACAAATGGCGCGGAGGCATTTGGTGGGATTGATTCTGTAGAAAGGTTGGTCTTGGGGAAAAAAATCGATGGAGTAATTATTCCTGAATCAATCGCAAACGAGCTATTCCTCAAACGCCTTAATGAGCAGAAATTCCCCTGTGTGATTTTAGGACGCCACGAGCATACCGAAAACGAAATCAGTTGGGTAGATATAAATAATATGCAAGCCGGTTCGCTGGCGGTACGGCATTTGTTCCAAAAAGGCTATCGTAAAATCGCGCTCATCACAAATGGTGATAAGGAACTTTTTAATAAGGATCGTGTTATTGGGTACTGCCGTGAATTGCAAGATTGTGAACTCCCGTTTGATCAAGGAATGATCATTCATCAAATTTCTTCAATTGATGAATGCAAAAGAAAGGTCGTTGAATTACTCAAATCGGAGAATCCGCCCGATGCGGTTATTTGTAGCAATGATTTGCTTGCGTTGGGAGCAATGCGAGCAGCAAAAGCACTGGGGAGTGACGTTCCCAATGAATTTGGCATCGTTTGCTTTGATAATACGACAATCACAGAAGTGATGGAGCCTTCGATTTCGAGCTTGGATGTAAACACTTACGAATTAGGAGTCCAGGCCGCTGACATACTGATTAACCAAATTGAGAATCCTACGTCAAGCTTGCGCCAGATTTTACTGTCAACAAGAATGATTGAACGTAGGTCAACACAAAGAGAACAAGGAGGTTGTCCCTATGAATCTGCCAGCGGTTAATCACCGACCAACGCAAGAGTTTATTTACCCCGCATCGAGGAACGAACTTATCTTGCAGCTATTTACAGCTGCAAAAGACATCGATGAAGTTACATTATTATACTGGGAAAGATATGAACAAGATCCCAGTAAAATCCATCGAAAGAAACTTTCCGTATCATTAAGAGATGATCAACGAGATTGCTATCGAACATCTATCAGGATGAAAAGCATTGCCGCATATATCCGCTATTGCTTTGAACTGAAAAAAGGTACAGAAACTATCTGGTATGGCAGAAACGGATTTGATGAAAGTTTTCGAGGCATGAACGAAAGCTTCTTTGAATTTCTTTGGCCGAATCCGACTGATGGCTTTCGGGCTCCTAAATGGGCCGCATCGCAAATTTATTATCAGATTTTCCCTGAACGCTTTTGTAATGGCGATAATGCACTGTCTCCCAAGCAGGCCGTTGTTTGGGGGAGCACCCCCACTCGTGAAAACTATATGGGGGGCGATATTTCCGGAATCATCAAACAACTTCCGTACCTTTCGGATTTAGGAATTACTTGCCTTTACCTGACACCGATTTTTGAAGGAAGTTCGAATCACAAATATGATACGGTCGATTACTATAAAATCGATCCTCAGTTCGGAACGGAAAAAGAATTGCATGCACTTATTACTGAAGCGCATGCATTGAACATCCGAATTTTACTGGATGGCGTATTTAATCATTGTGGTTTTTACTTTCCTTATTTTCAGGATGTTGTTGAGAAAGGCCAAGCGTCACAATATTCCCGATGGTTCTTTGTACAATCGTATCCCATCAAAACAGATCCTTGTACTTATGACTGCGTAGGACACTATAAATGGATGCCCAAGTTAAACTTGGCAAACGAGGCGGTCCAGAACTATTTCACAGAAGTTGGACTATATTGGATACGAGAATTTGGAATTGATGGATGGCGATTAGATGTGGCAGATGAAATGCCAACAAAATTCCTTGAACATTTTGCTGCTACAGTAAAAGAAAAATATCCCGATGCTCTTCTCCTCGGTGAAACATGGGGGGATGCAGATAGGCTTGTAAGCGGAAACCGCCTGGATTGTGCGATGAATTATCTGTTCAAGGATGCCGTAACAGATTGGATCGCAAAAGATAAAATATCTGTATCCACATTTGATCAGCGCATCAATCGGATGCTCTCCCTTTATCCGCAAGAGACGAATTTGCGGATGTACAATCCGCTGGATAGTCACGATACGGCCCGGTTCCTATTCTCTTGTGGCAATGACATTGCACGGCTGCGTTTAGGAGTTGCGCTTCAAATGACATTGCCTGGTTGCCCGGCAATATTCTATGGTGATGAAATTGGCATAACCGGGGATAACGACCCGCTATGCCGCCAGGCAATGCAATGGGATAAGTCAAAACAGGATCTCCACACAAAGGAATGGTATAAAAAGCTAATCAAGTGCAGAAGAAACAGCAACGTTCTTCAAGAGGGAAACTTCCACACATTATATGTTGACGATGAAAATGGTGTTTACGCATTTTCACGTAGCGTCGATAATGATGTGGCAATTATCATTCTTAACACCGGCACCAAGGAAATCCAAATACCACCTCAAAAAGGACCAACTGACAAAACACTAACGGTTTTATTTAACGAAAGTGCAGCATTCTCTGCACCGCAAAACAAACTTAGTTCCGAAACGAAATGCTCTGATGAAGAAATGTGGACAACATCAGGGTGTTCCGTAAAAATATTAACAACAGAAAGCGAAGGTGTAACACAATGAAAAAGCAATCCACAAAAAAAGTGCTGGCACTTGCTACTTCCGCTGCAATGATGTTGACGGCATTCACGGCATGCGGATCTTCACAAGCACCAAGCACTACCCCAACTCAGCAAACTTCCGAGGCACAAAGTGAAGAAGCAAAAGATGATTCCACCAACGGTGATACGGTTACGATCAACTTTTGGCATCACTACAGTGCGCAGTCCGCAGAGAATGAGACCTTGATGAATGTTCTCATTCCTAAATTTGAAGAAGAGAATCCCGGCTATAAGGTCAATGCAGTTTCTCATGACTGGAGTGACCTTCATGACAAGATTCTGATCAGTGCAAGCTCTCAGACGCTGCCGGATGTGGCCCGCCTGGACATTGCATGGGTACCGGAATTCCAGAAGATGAATATTCTGGTGCCCCTGGATCAGGAAATGAGCGATTTTGAGGAGGTTAGCAGCGAACTGCTTCCCAGTGCAATGAGCACTGCACAAATCAAAGGAAGCTATTATGCGCTGGCCTTGAACACGAACACGAAAATCATGTTCTATAACGAGGAAGCGTTTAACGAGGCAGGCTTGTCCGCCCCGAAGACAATGGACGATATGCTTGCAGCTGCCCAGAAGCTTTCTGGAACGAACGCGAACGGTCAGCAAGTCTGGGGCCTGAATGAGCCGGCTCTGGCGGGCTGGAATGTTCTGCCCTACATTTGGAGCAACGGCGGCGAAATCACCGATGAAAACTACACGAAAGCAACTGGCTATCTGAACAGCGAAGCAACTGTGAACGCTGTGAAAATGCTGGCCGATATGTACAAGAACAGCGAATTCACTGGCTTTAACAGTGGTGATATTCCGATGACAGATGGTTTCGGCACTGGTCGTTACATGATGCTGCTGGAAGGCCCGTGGAAGACTTCCGAGCTGGCGGGCGCATATCCTGACTTCAAGTACGCCACTTGTGAGGTTCCCGCAGGATCGGCAGGTTCCATTTCCGTTCTGGGCGGCGAAGACATTGCCATGTTCAACACTGCCAATAAAGAAGGCGCATGGAAATTCATGAAGTTTATGACCAGCGATTTTGCCGAAGAAGAAATGGCAAAGTGCGGACAGATTCCGGTAAACAAAGAAGCGCTGGATAGCGATGTCGTTGCCAATGCTGATTATGCACCGTTCCTGGATGCCATTACCACTGCAAAGGCTCGTCCGCCGGTAGCCTCTTGGAGCGAAATTGACAACGAACTCACTACTGCAATGACTTCCATTATTAGTGAGGGTGCCGATGTACAGGAAACTCTGGATGCTTTGGCAACGAAGGTAGATGCACTATTGGCGGAGTAAATGTATTATAACATTTTTCCCGCAGTTAGACAACTGTTTTCGACGGTTGCTCTATATAAAGTGAGGATATAGCGATGGGAATCAAATCAAAGCGTGACAAATTCCAAATCGGAGCGCTTCTGCTGCCGGGAGTGATGGTCTTCGCATTGTTTACGATTTATCCTATTACGAAGCTGTTTTACATGAGTTTCTTCGAATGGAACTTTGGAACAATGCTGGAACACCCGTTCTGTGGGATCAAGAATTACATTGATGTTTTGTCGGATGAAACCTTTAGAACTGCGTTTGTCAATACAATCATTTATACGATAACCACAGTTCCTGGACAGATGATTCTCGGACTTCTGGTCGCGGCATTTATTAATTCCATTCCCCGGTTTCGTATCACGTTTCGCATTGTGTATTACATCCCTGTAATTACATCGTGGGTTATTGTTTCACTGGTATTCCGCTACATTTTCAATACAGAAGGTATGTTGAACTACTTTATTACGAATGTGATTCACATATCAACTGCCAACATTCCTTGGCTGGATACAAGAGCAGGCGGCATGTTCGTCCTGATTCTGCTGGGTATCTGGAAAGGTGTAGGCTGGAACATGGTTGTGTTTTTGGCCGCATTGCAAAGTGTTCCGCAAGAGCTGTATGAATCGGCTGAGATGGACGGATGCGGAAGTATTGCCAAGTTCTTTTATATTACGATTCCGTGCATCAAATCAACGATCCTGTTTGCGCTTGTAATGCTGACAATTGGCGGCTTCAATGCGTTCACATCCATTAAGATGATTACGGGCGGAAAACCAATGCACAAGACTGAAACGGTCTTGACTTGGATGTACTATAAGGCATTTAATGCCGGTGAGTTCGGATACGCAGCAGCGCTTTCGTTCATTGTCGCGGTAACATTGATTCTGCTGGCAATCCTTCAGTTCAAGGCTATGCAGCAAGGTGACTCTGTAGAGTGAGGTGAGCATATATGCATACCATAAATAAGCAAAAAACGATTCAAAATGTGATTCTTTATGGTCTTCTGCTCATTGGCGGTGTGTTTTCTGTCCTGCCTATGATCTATATGATCAGCACTTCGCTGAAGCCCAATGGAGCACTTTATGAGTATCCGCCGCACTTTTTCCCGAAGCTTAGCCAGATAACACTGGAGAACTACGTCTACATATTCAATCAGGAAAAGTTCTATTTGAACTTCCTGAACAGCCTTGTGGTAGCCATTCTGACTATCGTATTTGCAGCAATTATTGCGAGCGCACTGGCCTTTTGTATTGCGCGATTCCGCTTCCCAGGAAGAAAGGTTCTGTTTGCCTTGGTTATCGGGACAATGATTATTCCAGGTACTACTCTGATAATTACGCAATATCAACTCGCAACCTACTTTAAGCTGACAAATAAGCTGCTGGGATTGGTTCCGTTTTATGTGGCGTGGGTTATTCCCTTCTCCACGTTTATGATCAAGAACTACATTGAAAGCATCCCTAGGGACTTCGATGAAGCTGTATACGTTGACGGTGGTAGCATTTTTACGGTGTTCTTTAGAATCGTAATGCCGCTGGCAAGTCCTGCAATTGCGTCTGTAAGCATTTTCAACTTTCTTACTGCCTGGGATGAATATCAGTGGGCCTTGACGGTTATCAACGATAATGCTAAAAGAACGCTGCCGATTGCTATTTCTGGATTCTTTGGACAGCATCAATTCACACAGTGGGGCTATGTTTTCGCAATGTCTATGGCAAGCTTACTTCCGGTTCTGATTATATTTATCTGCTGCCAGAAATATTTCGTTTCCGGGTTACAAACAGGAGGCATCAAAGGCTAATGACAGTTACCAAAGGAGGTAACCATGAAAAGTAAAAAGACATTAAATATGCGCGCGTTAAGCGCCTTACTTGCATCAACACTCGCGATTTCGGCTATATTTGCGCCGACCGCATTTGCACAGGATATCGGTGATACTTCCCAGATTGCGACCGCAGAAGAAAGCTCCGACTTTACACCTGCGGATGCAATCAACGACACCGACATTCAGAAAATCACAGAAAAGAAGTCTGTCCTGGACGAGAGCGACATCATCTACATGATTTTGACGGATCGCTTTTACGACAGCGACAGCAGCAACAACGGTACACTTGGCGTTGAGTACCGCCCCGGCGAACTGAAATACACGCAGGGCGGCGACTGGAACGGCATCACTCAGAAGCTGGATTACATCAAGGATCTGGGGGTCACTGCCATTTGGATTTCCCCACCGTCCGAAAATGAACTTCTTAGCCGCGATGGTGAGGAATCTGGTTATCACGGATACTTTACCCACAATTACAATTCGGCTGACCCTCACTATGGCACGAAGGAAGATTTGATCAATCTGGTCTCTACTGCTCATGAAAAGGGGCTCAAGGTCATTCTCGATGTCGTTCCGAACCACACTGCGGATTACTTTAATGGTAGCAGCAGCACCTATGACTCTGATAGCTATCAGCCTGCAGCGCCGTTCAACAACCCTGATTGGTATCATCATTTTGGCGATATTACTGACTGGAGCGATGAAAATCAGGTTCTGAACTATGACCTTGGCGGCTTGGATGACCTGAACCAGGATAATCCGGATGCACGACAGGCCATAAAAGATGCCTACAAAGCATGGGTAGAGGATACCGGTGCAGACGGCGTTCGCATTGATGCAGCCCGTTCGCTTCCCAAGGATTTCATTCAGGAATTTGAAAATTATCTGGGTGTTCCTTCGTTTGGCGAAATCTTTGTAGGTGATGTCGATTACGTTAGTGATTTCTCGAATTACGAATGGGGTGTTTTGGACTTTCCGCTTTTCTTCCAGGCTAGAGAAGTATTTGCACATGATGCAAGTTTTACCACGGTGAAGAGCATCTTTGATCAGGATAGCAAATACAACGATGTCAATCACCTCGTGACCTTCATCGACAACCACGATCGCGATAGATTCCTCTGCTTGGCTGATGACAACTACCAGAAGCTGCGTCTTGCGCTGACCTTCATTTTCACTGTTCGCGGTATTCCTGATGTCTATTACGGCACCGAGCAGAACTGCTATGGCGGTGGCGTCCCCACCGAATGGGCAGGCATTGCAAACAAGGAAAACCGTGAAGTGATGCCCGGCTTTGATGAGGATGGGATTACCTTTAAATATATTCAGCGCTTGACCGAACTGCGTAAAGAATATGCTTGTCTCCAGACGGGAACGCAGCGTGAAATGTGGGCTGAAGATAACATTTATGCGTTCTCCCGCCGCGATGATTCGAACGGCCAGGAAATCATCTCCGTGTTTAATAACGGGACCAGCAACGAGACCCGCGCAATCCCCCTGCGTGCCGAAAGTTCTCTTGCCGTAGGAACCACGCTGACGAATCTGCTGGACACTTCTGTAACAGCAACTGTAGAAGCTGGCGGTATCACTGGAAAGGTTTTGAACCTGACTATTCCGGCAAAGACGGCATGGGTATTCACCTCTGATAATGTTGCTGATTACGCCCCTCCTGCCCGCACGGTTACGACGATCCGCGTACATTATGATGTCGGCCTCGGCAACACCATGTATCTGCGTGGTTCTGATTATCCGCTTACTTGGGATAGCGGCCGCAGCATGCTGAATGTTTCGTCGGATGTTTGGGTTTATGAAACGGAACGTATCGGCAAGGGCGAGAGCTTTGAGCTCAAGCCGCTGATCAATGATACAACGTGGTCTTCTGGCAACAACTATACGGTTGTTGGAGGCGAAACGATTGACATTTATCCTAATTTCTAAGTAAAACATAGGGTTAATAAAGGCAGGCGTAGCGTTTAGCGTTACGCCTGCCCTTTTATTTGGGAGGTTACTTATATGAGCAGAAAAGCTGGTATTCTTTTACCGATTTTTAGTTTGCCATCAGAATATGGCATCGGAACACTTGGTCGTGCAGCTTATAGATGGGTGGATTTTTTGAATGATGCGCATCAAAAATTGTGGCAAGTTTTACCTGTGGGGCCTACAAGCTACGGAGACAGCCCGTATCAGAGTTTTTCCGCGTTTGCAGGAAATCCTTATTTTATCGACTTAGAATTGTTATGCGACCAGAAGCTTCTTACAAATGATGAATGCGCGGCAATTCAATGGGAATATACATCGAAAAAAATAGAATATAAAATTCTTTACGATAACAGATTTTCTCTCCTGCGAAAGGCTTACCAGCGCTATCCAATGAAGCAATCTTTGAATGAGTTCATTAAGGAGAACGCATGGGCGCATGACTATGCTCTCTTTATGGCAATCAAAGACAGTCAAATGGGAAAGTCCTGGCAGGAATGGCCAGAACTCCTGCGCAATCGCAACTTCGAGGCTCTTGCTAAGGCAGATAGAGACTACCACGATGACATTTTATTCTATGTTTTTTTGCAGAAAGTGTTTTTTGAGCAGTGGGAGAATCTAAAACAGTATGCAAATGCAAAAGATGTGCAGATTGTCGGAGATATTCCAATTTATGTAGCTTTGGACTCTGCGGATGTATGGGCACATCAGGAATATTTCAATCTTGATACGGATGGACATCCAACCGAGGTGGCAGGATGCCCTCCTGATGCCTTTGCAGCCACAGGGCAATTGTGGGGAAACCCGACCTACCGATGGAACATCTTAGCCGATCAGGGCTATTCTTGGTGGCTGGAGCGTCTTTCGATGTCTTTTGAACTGTTCGATTATGTTCGAATCGATCATTTTAGAGGCTTTGAAAGCTACTATGCCATTCCTGCCAAAGATAAAACAGCAGAAAACGGCTGCTGGCGTCAAGGCCCCGGGAAAGACTTTATAAATGCCATAAAAGACCGATTTGGTGATCCACACATTATTGCAGAGGATCTGGGCTTTTTAACAAAGGAAGTAAAAGAACTTTTGCAGATGAGTGGTTTCCCCGGCATGAAGGTCCTTCAATTTGCCTTTGATGCCAGAGAAAGCAATAACTATTTGCCATACACTTATGTAAAAAACTGTGTGGTGTACACAGGAACACATGATAACGATACCCTACACGGCTGGACACTGTCCGCCGCCCCGGAGGATGTACGATATGCCAAAGAGTATATAGACTATTCGTCGGATAGAGGGTCGCTCGAACGGCAGCTTATTCGCATAGCGATGGCCAGTGTGGGCGATACAGTTATTATTCCCATTCAAGATTGGCTTGAATTGGGAAGCGAGGCGAGAATAAATCAGCCCTCTACGCTTGGATGCAACTGGCTATGGCGAATGAATGCTGGTACTTGTACTTCTGCGCTTGCAAATGAAATTTCACGGATGACGGAATTGTACGGAAGATGACAACATCATTAATGAATAATGCTGAATTTCTTTGATGAACGGCTATCTGTAGAATATGATTAAAGACATTTGACTGCTTTTCCTACTTTCTTTCTATAGAGTCTTTCAGAAAAAGAATTGTATTGGAAGTATTGAAAAGACATAATAAAAAGTGCATTATTATATTGACTTCCAACTGATGCCGAAACGATTATTGTGTGCGAACTTCGAAAAATTGTACAAATAGTGGAGTGATAAGCGATGGACTACCTTATGCTAGGAAAAGTCGAATTCGAATTTTTTGTTATGTCTGTTTTGCGTCAAATTGCAGCGCGCAACAGGCAGGAAATTACATTCGGGAAAATCATATCAGCATATACGGAAAATAAAGCATCCGACAAATATCTGAAATTTGATGCAGTGGCACCAAATGGATTTGGCGACTTTAAAGGGTGTATATATTTTGAGTTTAAAAAATTGCAGAAGAGATCTTCCACCGAAGCAAAAAGCATTGAAAGTTTTAGAAGAAAAATTAGAACCGTTAACTGGGATCAAGCTGCCATAGGTATTCTTATTGTAGATGGTCGAATTAGTGAATCTATAACGTACGAAGACCCTATTAATAATGAAATTCCTATATATGTATGGGGTCAGCAAATTATTGAGCAGTGGGTTCGAGAGTATCCCATCGATTACAGTAACGCAGTTAACTTATCAGACAAAAAGACAAATAAAGAATTATCAGCTAATGACTATATTTCAAACATTACAGAAAATGACTTCGCAGAAAAGAAATGGAAAAATCTTGATTCTGTAGTACACATTGTTGAGAAAGTGGATAATTTTGCACTTGTATTGGGTGCGGGAATATCCGTTGATCCCGGAGCAAAAAGTTGGGATACGCTCCTCAAACAATTTACAGCCGAACTGCAAAAGCAAAGACTAATTGATGACAGTAAAGCGTTAAGCAAGAAAATTGGTGGTTCAAGCCTCATTACCGCTCAATTGTGCAAAGAGCTATATGCAACGGAAGCGGATTACTATTGGGCAATCCATCAGGGATTGTATGCGGGAAGGCAGGCAATCAATAAAAAGTATGCCATTTATCATATTGCCAAAATCATTTCCAAATGTATGAGCAAAAAACATTTCCGAGTTTTGACCTATAATTACGATGACTATTTGGAAACATACTTAAAAAACGAAAATGTTTCATACAATACACTATATAATGAAGATTGTGAAACTGATGATAAGCTGTCGATATACCATGTACATGGATATATGCCACAGGTTAATGCTAAAACCAATATGTTAGACGCCCACAAGAATTCCATTTTCTTGACCGAGCAAAACTATAATGATTTATACAACAACCCATATAGCTGGCAAATAGCCAGCCAGCTGTCTTTCTTTCGAGAAAATATCTGCTTGTTCGTTGGATGCAGCCTAGCAGACCCTAACATAAGGCGATTGTTGGAAATAACCTACCGAAAGACAAAGGTACACTACGCAATCCTGGCAAAAGAGAAGCTGACAAACAAGGATTTGATGAAGGCATCCAATCACTTTGCCCGGTTAGGTGTTGAGATTATATGGGTAAATGATTTCAACGAGATTCCGATTCTTTTACAAAACTTCTATCGATGAAATAGTGGAATCCACCAATAAGCAAAATAGCCGCCCACCGGTTCCATTGACCGGCGGGCGGCTATTTTTGTTTGTTCCTATTCGAAAGCAATGACGCAATATCTTCATGGCACGAATTTTAGATAATGTACAATAAGTTGCGCAAATTGGAAAATGCATAAAAGAAGACATAGCTTGCAAGCTCTGGTAGAATGAAGTTACCACACAAACATTCGAAAGGAGCAAGCAAACTATGTCCGAGAAAATTGTACAGCTAAACGAGGAAGTAATCAAGGGCCAAATCAAGGAATTGGTTCGCGGCAGCGTGGAGGAAACCCTGAACGAGCTGCTGGAGAAGGAGGCGGAGTCCCTGACGCAGGCCGCCCGCTATGAGCGCAACGAGACCCGTCAGGGCTACCGCAGCGGCCACTATGACCGAAATCTTACCACGACCTCCGGTGACGTTACGCTCCACATGCCGCGGCTCAAGGGCGTGTCCTTCGAGACAGCCATCATCGAGCGGTATCGTCGCCGGGAGAGCAGCGTGGAGGAAGCCCTCATCGAGATGTATCTGGCAGGCGTCTCCGTGCGCCGGGTGGAGGACATCACAGAGGCACTGTGGGGCAGCAAGGTGTCGCCCGCTACCATCAGCGAACTGAACAAAAAAGCCTATGTTCACATCGAGGACTGGCGCAACCGCCCGTTACAGGGCGGGCGCTATCCATACATCTATGTGGACGGCATCTACCTGCGCCGCAACTGGGGCGGAGAGTACGAAAATGTTTCTGTTTTGGTGGCGATCGCCGTGAATGAGGACGGTTTTCGTGAGGTTTTGGGCGCCGCAGAGGGCATGAAAGAGGACAAGGCCAGCTGGGTCAGCTTCTTCCAATGGCTTCGTGGACGCGGCTTGGACGGCGTAAAGCTCATCGTCGGTGACAAGTGCATGGGGATGTTGGAGGCCGTGGGCGAGGTGTTCCCGGACGCCAAATGCCAGCGCTGCATGGTGCATTTCTACCGCAATGTTTTCTCTGTTGTGCCCAAATCCAAGATCAAAATTGTGGCAAAAATGCTCAAGCGATCCACGCCCAGGAGAGCAAAAAAGCGTCCCACAAAAAGGCAAAGGCCGTGGTTGCCGAGCTGTGCGCCATGAAGCTGAAGGAGGCTGCCAAGAAGGTCGAGGACGGCATTGAGGAGACGCTGACCTACTGCGATTTTCCCAGCGAGCATTGGACTCGCATCCGCACTAACAACGTGATCGAGCGGCTGAGCCGTGAGATCCGCCGGCGCACCCGTGTGGTGGGGACATTCCCCGATGGCAACTCTGCCCCGATGCTGGTCTGCGCCATGTGGCAGGCACCCAGTGGGGCTGCAAGAAATACATGAACATGAAGCACCTGGAGGCGGCTCTGGACGACGCCTTCATTGCCGGCTGACTTCATTCAGCCGGAGCCTGCAAACAATTTTGCGCATAAATCTTGACGGCACCAACAGGGATACCACCTATCTTCATGTTCAGCCCTGTGACACCGGATGGGATTACACGCTCTACGATGTAGCGACCATGAAACAGTTGGACGGCGGCCAGCTGGATGGAGCAAATATGGGGCGTTCTGAAGCTATCCGCCACATCTGTGAGGACCTGGGCATGGGCAGCAAGTCCATCAAGTATGCCCCGCTGTCCATGATCGAGACTTTGCAGGAGGCCGCCTACCAGCAGACCGCAGAAGCTGTCGCCACCCAGCTGCCGGATACCCAGGAGCAGGCGTTGGACGAGTATCCCATGCCGGACCCGGCACTGATCCAAGATAACCTGGAAAAGTGCGGCTACTTGGATAGTGACCTTTTGTCCCTCTCCAAAGAACGAGCCTATGAGCTGATGGAGAGAGACCTGACCTTTTATATCGTCCAAGAGGGTGAAAACCCTGAAATGGCCTTTGACACCGCCGACCTGGACGCCTATGACGGTATCTTTGCTGTGTCCCGCGAGGAATGGGAAGAAAGCCCGGAGTTTGATAAGCTGGTCAAGGATCGTATGGACCACCAGGAGGAACGGGAGCAGGCTTTTCTCTCCCACAAGGGGAACTGCTTCGCCATTTATCAGGTGAAGCACACCGACGCGCTGCGAGACATCCGCTACAAGGGCCTGGAATGGCTCAAGTCCATCGGGCAGACGGTGCGGTGGGACAACTATGAGCTGGTCTACACCGCTCCGTTGCTGCCCTCTGACCTGAAAGGCGATACAACCGAGCAGCTCTTTTATCGCTTTAACAATGAACATCCCGCCGATTACTACCATCCGTCCATGGGCATCAGCGACATCGTTGCCATCAAGCGGGACGGCAAGGTATCCTGTCATTACTGCGACAGCTTCGGCTTTCAGCAGGTTCCCGGATTTCTGCCGGACAATCCGCTGAAGAACGCAGAAATGGCGGTGGAGGATGACTACGGCATGATCGACGGTATCATCAACAACGGCCCCAAGGAGCCAACGGTGGCCCAGCTGGAACAGCAGATCCGCAGCGGCCAGCCCATTTCACTCATGGATTTGGCTGCCGCCGCCCACCGGGAGGACCGGGAAAAGAAAAAGTCCATCATGGAGCAGCTGAAAAGCCAGCCCAAGACGGAATACAAAAAGATAGCGCAAAAAAAGAGCGCGGAAAGGGAGATTTGATATGGGAAACTTCACTTTTGAGGAAATGAACCTGCTTTGTATCTACAATAACGGAAGCCGCACCGGGCTGATCGACGCTCTGACGGAGATGCGCGGTGAGCTTTCGCCGGAGGAAGCCGAGCTGCGGGAGCTGACCGACAGCGCCCTGGGCAAGCTCCAAGCCATGAGCGACGCCGAGTTTGCCGAGCTGGAGCTGTACCCTGATTTTGATGTGTAAAAAAATCAGGAAAATCTTTTAACCTTATCGGGTTCAAATATGATAAAATAATATCATAGGAAGTTAGGGTTTTATAGAGATAATTTTATTAGTTGAGGAGGAAAATAGGATGGCTCATTTTAATAATAGGGAATATCAAACATTGGCATCTGATTTGATTGGAGATATTTTTTACACCTCAACATCTTACAGAGGTAAAATCTCTACATTAAGGCAATATGCTGAGATAATTGTCCGGAAAATATTAGATATTGATCCACGAAAAGAGATAACTTTGGGAGACGAGGAAATAAGAAAGCGTATATGTACATTACCAAATCATATATTAGTGGAAAAAGCAGTTCGAAAATTGAAAAAGAAGGGGAATAAAACTACACATACTCAGTTTCGCGGAGTGGTTACGGTTGAAGAGTTTGACATAGCAACAGACGGATTATTTGACCTTTTATCTTATCTCCTTATTAATTATTTTGAGAGGTATGAGTTTGGTTCAAATACGAGTGTTATGTTTTCGTTTTCTATTTTACCTCCGATAATACGATATAAAGTTTTAATATTCTTATATGAGAAATATCCAAATAATATTTCAATCATTGATAAATTGGTACTATCTATATTAAAAGCTTGTGATATTGAAACCGCAATTAAATGGATTGAAGAACATAAAGAATCTTTGCTACAAATGAAAGCATATCCTGAAGATTTAAATTGTAAGATTGCTTTACAAAATCCTAATCTGGCTGAAGTGTTGAAATATATGGCACCACCCAATATGTACTATCTATGTAAAGACAAGATTACTCAATTAGGAACAACGATTCGTAGTAATGGTTTAGTATATTCAGATTTTGAAAGCGCATTGCCGTATTATAGACAAAAAGGAAAGGTTCAAGGAACTACGCAAGAAGTTCAAGAATTCAATGATGTCATGGACTTTTTGTATATGGGGCGAAAAGAACGAGAACGTATATGCTCCGATTCCGATAATTCAATAATGGCATTGGATATAATTGAGTGAATTTCGAAATCCAATAAGTTTTAATTTGTTGGACTGCCTGTTTTTAGCTCAGCCTACCCCCAATTTTGCAGTTGAATATCAGCCAATTACCACCGCCATTCCCTTTGGGCAGGAAATCTATCAAGGTTTCCTGCCTTTCTTTTACCCGAAATGAAAGGAGGACAAATAACCATGATATGCGGGTTTTAACGTTTGATTCACTTGAATTTGTAATTTTCGCAATTTCACGAATAGAGTACCCTTTTACTCTCAGAACCAATGTTCGGCGTTAAATTAAAGGCATATCAGAAAGAATGCTGACCGCTTTGTCTAACTGTAGATTTGTTAATGCGATTTCCTCCGGCCCTTTAAAATTGTCGAAGATGGCGGAGTAATTTTCATAATCAGACAGAGCACCTCGGCGGCGCTCCCATTTTCGAAGGAAGTCAATTGTTCGCTCACGAGTTAGAATGTATAAATACGATTGGAGAGATTTTTCGTTGTCAATCTGTCATTCGCGGCCTTTCACCCCGAGAGTGCATACCCCCGTCCCATTACGGTTTTCAAATCATCCGGGCCTAAATCCAGTTTCT
>OLQK01001254.1_pt1 | contig 17982 bp, 15 predicted proteins | sample 1672501 | NCBI WGS metagenome assembly OLQK01 (sample SAMEA3136693, study PRJEB25190) | human gut metagenome | biome: human gut; feature: human-associated habitat; material: faeces | place: Austria | collected 2013 | reverse complement strand
TTTTCTTTATAATTAATTTTCTTTATAACCCAATTACTTCACAACTGGATTTCTTTTACATCCGCATTATTCAGTAATGGATCACGTTTTTCGTAATCAAACAGTAAAACCTTTCCATCACGAAATACCTCAATGTGAGCAGTCTTCGGTATTTTCTCCTGCCTTCTGTACTCCCAGATAGCTTTTTCATATGGTTTCTGGTCATTTTCAAAAGAAGGATGGCTTTTCAGATTCTCCCGAAGGTACAGATCATAAATCATACTGTCAGCTATTTTTTCCCAGGTTATTTCCTGTAACTTCTCACTTTCCAGAGCCTTTTCTTTCATTTCTGGACTTTCTGAAAGTTTCTCTTCTATTTCCTTTGAACCATTTCCATACACTTGTAAACTATATTTATCTCCCAGTATTTCCTTCATAAATTCCAGAAAAATTTCATAACGTCTCATTCTAGAATGGGAAATTTCTGAATAACCTTTTCGCTCATAAAACTGCCCCAGCTTCTCATATAAGGTAAAAGCATCCTCAAACAGCGGCTCTGCACATGCAAGAGTGTTCTGAAACTGTCCACTATTATAATACACTTCCACCATACTTTCCACCATTTTCAGGCGCAGAATATCGTCATAGGAAAGCCATTTGGTTCCCAGTACCTCATATGGCTCCTGTTCTTTATGAATAATCTGATATTCAGATGTCATCTCTTTCATGTGGGAGCCTTTTAGTACTTTCAGGAAACCAAGCTGAAGCTGCTGGGGTTTCAAGGCATACACATCATTAAAAGATTTGTGGAAGCTGTCGTAATCCTCATAGGGTAAACCTGCAATCAGATCCAAATGCTGATGGATATTTTTAAAGCTGTGAATGCGATTCACAATCCCTGTCAGTTTTTCAAAATCCATAGTCCTGTGGATTGCCCGGATTGTGTCCGGATTTGTGGACTGCACACCGATTTCCAGCTGAATCAGTCCTGGACGCATAGTGCTGATCAGTTCCAGTTCATTTTCCCGCAGAAGATCTGCTGAAACCTCAAAATGGAAATTGGTAATTCCATTGTCATGATCTTTTATGTACTGCCATATGGCCATTGCATGATCATGCTTGCAGTTAAAAGTCCTGTCCACAAATTTCACCTGGGGTACCTTATGATCCAGGAAAAACTGCAGTTCTTTTTTTACCAGCTCCAGATTGCGGAAACGAAGCCTTTTGTCCACAGAGGACAGACAGTAACTGCAGGAAAAAGGACAGCCACGGCTGCTTTCATAATAAATGATGCGGTTCTCAAAGTCTTTCAGATCTTCATAGACAAACGGAACCTTACTCAAATCCATGATCTCACGCCAGCCATTATTCAAAAATGTATTGTCCGGTTTATGGTACACAATTCCCTTTATATTTTCCAGTGGAATATTTCCTTCTACATAATGCTTCACAAGCTCCAGAAAAGTTTCTTCGCCTTCCCCCACCATTACACCATTAAATGCAGGATTTTTGGAAAGAAATTCTTCCGCATCATAGGAAACTTCAGGTCCTCCGGCCCAGAAAGGAACTCCTGGCAGAATCTTTCGAAGATCCTGCATCAGCTCCTTCACAAACGTAATATTCCAGATATAGCAGGACACACATACCACATCCGGATGGGTGCGGTATATGTCCCCTAGAATATCATCCTTCAGCTGGTTGATGGTGTATTCTCTTAAGATAACGTGACTGTCATATTCTCTTGCATAGGCTTTCAAATCAAATACAGCCAGGTTTGAGTGTATATATTTTGCATTACATGCTGCCAGTAATATTTTCATTTCTTTACTCATCAAGCAGCTTCTTCAGATCTTCTTTGTCTGTAAGACCAACCAGACGGTGCGCTTCGGCTCCGTTTTTGAATATGATAAGGGTTGGAATACTCATAACACGAAACTGCTGTGCAAGTTCCATATTCTGGTCTACATCCAGCTTTCCAACTGCATACCCTTCTTCTGCAAGCTCTTCTACAATAGGTCCCTGACGCATGCAAGGTCCGCACCAGGTTGCCCAGAAATCAAGGAGAAACGGTTTCTCTGATTTTAATACTTCTTCTTCAAAATTCTGTGTTGTAATCACTTTTGCCATAATTCATTCATCCTTTCTATGATTATTATAACAATATTATCATTTTGTTTTACAGCTTCTCACATATTGATTTGCACTGATCCCTGCCTGTGCACCATCATAAACCGCTTTTGCCACCTGAAGCAGCCCTCCTGTACAGTCACCTGCTGCAAAAAGTCCCGGGATGGTGCTTTCCATTTTCTCATTTACCTTAATGTTGCCTTTTTCCGTGAGAACTGCGCCCATCTGTCTTGCCATCTCTGTACTTCCGGCTGTTCCCATAGCTACAAACACACCAGCAACAGGGATATAACTGGTCTGAATCTTTTCAATGGCTGAACTGTTTCCACATAATCTCAATCCAGCCACCTGGTTTTCCCCATCAACAGACTGTATTTTCATAGTATTTACCTCAAAAGGAGATTCTTTTGAAAAATCCGGCTCCTTACCATCTGTATAAATAGTAACAGATCCGGCTACAGGCGCAAGTTCTTCTGCTTCATGAAGGGCAAAATCACTGTTTCCAAGCACTGCCACATCCTTACCCCTGTAAAAGAATGCATCGCACACCGCGCAATAGCTTACACCCTTTCCCTCAAGCTCTTTAATTCCTGGAATTGACGGGGTCTTTCTCCTGCTTCCAGTTGCAAGAATCACACTGACTGTTTCAAATTCTCCGGCAGTGGTTTTCACCTGAAATGTATCAAATCCGCTGATTCCAAGAACCTGTGCATCCAGAATACGGACACCAAGTGCCCTGGCCTGCTTCAATCCGGTTTCAAAAAGTTCCTTGCCTGATACAGAATGCTCCAGACCATAATAATTCTCTATTTTTTCTGCTTTTTCCAAAGCACCGATGCCGTTATTGATTACCAGTGGATCCATATTTGCCCGCACAGCGTATAAAGCAGCTGAAATTCCAGCCGGCCCGGCACCGATAATTATAATTTTTTCCATTTGGTTCACCTGCTTTTCATCAGATTACCCACAGAAAATTTCCTTCTGCAGATACTGCCATTCTAACATTACTATATATGAAAAGCAAGGCATTGAATTTACAGAACTATCTGGGATTTTTCTGTGCACCGCGAAGTGTGTTGCTGTGAACAAAGTAAGCCGTAACATAAATTGTCGCATTTAACAGATTATTGCAAAAATTCATCTTGCATCTCTTTTGGTTTTATGTTATTATATCACCTGTAAGTTCGTAGAACTTACCAATGCCCAGATAGCTCAGTTGGTAGAGCAGAGGACTGAAAATCCTCGTGTCGCTGGTTCGATTCCGGCTCTGGGCATTTTTATTTTCCTTCTTTGCTCACAACTGGTTAGAAAAAGCTGCCCCATACCGCCGGGCAGCTTTTGCATATTTACATATTTTATTCAGCAATCATCTGATCCAAAGTCTCATTCAGCATTTCTCTTGATGTAACCTGAACTGCCTGGATTCCCAGGTTCCTGGCGCCTTCCACATTATCGGCGCGGTCATCAAAAAACAGACACTCTTCTGCTTTCAGATCATATTTATTCAGAAGCAGCTCATACATTCTTCTGTAGGGCTTAATCTCTTTTACCTGGTAGGATACGATTCCGCCATCCAGGACCTTAAGAAATGCAGCGTCCTTTGTATGCTTTTCAAATAACTCTTTTGAATAATTGGACAGTATGTAGATCTTATAGCCTTTTTCCTTCAGCCTGGCAATTTTTTCCCAGATTTCCGGACGCTTCACGGCCATCAGTTCTCCATTTCTAAGAAACCATTCAATTACCGTAATATCCTGCGGATACATTTCGCCATATTTCAAAATCGCTTCATCCAGAGTGATCTTACCACCGTCTAATTCCACGCCCCAAAGATCCGGCTCAAACATTTCATTTCCGATTCGGTTCGCTTCCTCGGCAGATAGTCCGTAATCCTTGGTCAGCATGTCAAACCAGCGGTATTCCAGCAAAACATTTCCCACATCAAAAATCAGATTGCGAATCATAAAAATCAATCCTCATATCCATTAGGGTTATTGCTCTGCCATCTCCAGGAATCCTCACACATCTCACGGATGCCATTCTCTGCTGTCCAGCCAAGCTCTTTGGCAGCCTTGGATGCATCGCAGTAGCATGTTGCAATATCACCTGCACGACGTGGTTTGATCACGTAAGGAATCTTCACACCTGTAGCAGCCTCAAAGTTCTTCACAATGTCAAGAACGCTGTAGCCTTTACCTGTACCAAGGTTGTAAATTGCAAGTCCCGGATTCTCTTCAATCTTCTTCAGAGCTTTCACATGACCCTTTGCAAGGTCTACTACATGAATATAATCTCTTACACCAGTTCCGTCCGGAGTATCATAATCATTTCCAAATACACCAAGCTCTTTCAGCTTGCCAACAGCAACCTGTGTAATATATGGCATAAGGTTATTAGGGATACCATTTGGATTCTCTCCGATAGTTCCGCTCTTATGTGCACCAATAGGGTTAAAGTAACGAAGAAGCATTACATTCCACTGTGGATCTGCTTTCTGGATATCTGTAAGTATCTGCTCCAGCATGGATTTGGTCCATCCATATGGGTTTGTGCACTGTCCCTTCGGGCATTCTTCTGTGATGGGAATCTGTGCCGGATCGCCATATACAGTTGCAGAGGAAGAGAAAATAATATTCTTAACGCCATGCTTTCTCATTACATCTACAAGAGTCAAAGTTCCTGCAATATTATTTTCATAATATTCCCAAGGCTTCACTACAGACTCACCTACTGCTTTCAGTCCGGCAAAATGAATACAGGAGTCAATGTCTTCTTTGTCAAAAATCTGGTCAAGGGCTTCCCTGTCCAGGATATCTGCTTTATAAAATTTAACCGGCTTGCCTGTGATCTTGGAAACTCTGTCAAGGGCCTTCTCGCTGGAATTAGACAGATTATCCAGAACTACTACGTCATAACCGGAATTCTGAAGTTCTACAACTGTATGGCTTCCAATGTATCCTGCACCGCCTGTTACTAAAATTGCCATGATATTTTCCTCCTTATTTGCTGAAAAAATGTACTGTCCAGGCTGGAATGTAATACATTCTGCAGCAGCCAGACATTTTTACAGATGTATGGTATCCATGCAGTCATAGCATTTCGTTGCTGTTAAATACAGCTTTATCAACGCTTTTGCCTACATGAATTAGAATACCATTATTTATATTTTTGTACAATAGCCTTCATCTGAGATAATTTATTTTCCATGTCCCAGACCAGTTTAAACTGCGTCCTTGCACGGTCCAGATTATGATTTTCTCTGTGGATGCGGAAATAATGATCCCCCTCAAGATGATCTGCCAAAAAACGCATTCCACATTCAAAGGTCATAAGAATGGCTCCCATTGGAAGCATTTCTATTTCCATATCTGTAAGAGCGCCCCCACAGCCTTCCAGAAAACCTTTTACATAGACTTCAAAAAGATGGAGGTCACAGGAAACCTTTGAAATATCCTGCTCATCCTCTGCCGCTGTGCTGGCTCCGAAACGGATGGAATCCCCAAAATCATTTAAAGATAATCCAGGCATTACTGTATCAAGATCAATTACGCAGATGCCTTTTCTGGTTGCATTATCAATCATAATATTGTTCAGCTTGGTATCATTGTGTGTAACGCGAAGAGGCAGTTTGCCTGCTTTCTGAAGATCTACCAGAGTATGTGCAAGCTGTTCTCTTTCAAGAACGAACTGGATTTCCTTCTGGACATCAGCTGCCCTGCCACATACATCAGCCTCCACAGCCTTCTTAAAGTCTCCAAAACGCTTCACTGTATTATGGAAATCAGGAATTGTTTCGTGAAGGGTTTCTGCTGGATAATCTGCCAGAAGCCTCTGAAAATTACCAAATGCAAGTGCACTCTGATAAAAATCCTCATCACTTTCCACCTGGTCAAAACAGGTAGCATCTTCTATAAACAGATAGGCCCTCCAGTATTCTCCCTCTGCATCCACAAAATAAGGACTTCCCTGGCGGTCATTTACAATATTCAAGGTTTCCCTCTCTGTATCTCCACCGTTTTCCAGGATTTTTTTCTTCAGCCAGCTGGTTACGCCGCTGATATTTTCCATAAGTCCTTTTGGATCATGAAAGATTTCTTTATTCATTTTCTGAATAATGTATCTTTTTTCTCCTTTTTCTGTAGAAAAGACACCTCTGTAAGTTTCGTTGATATGCCCGTTTCCATAAATAGCAATATCTTTTAATTCCCCGCCAAAATCAAAGCTTCTTACTACCTCAAGCAGTTCTTCCCTGCCTGTCTCATTTGTTTTCCCCAAAGATCAGTCCTCCCATAATTTCTGCGGATATAATCCGCTATCCTTCATCTTCTGAACCGCCGCAACTACTACCGGCTTATCTTCTTTATAGGTAACTCCATACCATTTGTCCATGGAAGTAAGAACCCTGACAGTTGCCTTTTTTTCAACAAGAAGCTCATCCACTACAAATGGAAGGAAATATTCACATTTCAGCGGATTCTGCTGGATGTTCTTCTCAAGGAATAATGGAAATCTGTCTTTTAATTCTTTTAAAATACTTGCTGAAAATCCCCACATGTTCATAGATACTGTAGCGTCCATTGGAAGCTCATGCCAGGTAGCTTTGTCATCCTCTGTATAGGCGGCTCCCCCGTTTCTCTTCTCAATATGGGTCCGCTCATTGATATCTTTGAGATAGCCATTTTCATCAGTCACACATACACCGCGTGCTACGTGACCATTGTCTGTAAGGGTGTTCTCCAGTTTATATCCAACCATCATGTACTGGTAAATACCATCTTTGTCCTGATTCTGGGTCAGGAAATCGTAAGCCATCTTAAATGCATGGCTTCCATAATAATCGTCTGCATTGATAACTGCAAAGGGACCATCGATCACATCAATACAGCTCATAATCGCATGTCCGGTTCCCCATGGTTTCACACGGCCTTCCGGCACCTGATAGCCTTCTGGCAGATTGTGAAGATCCTGGAATACAAAAACAACCTCTGCATGCTTGCTCATACGGTCACCAATTGCTGCACGGAAATCTGCCTCATTTTCTTTCTTTATAATAAATACAATTTTCTCAAAGCCTGCCCGGATCGCATCGTAGATGGAAAAATCTATAATGATATCTCCCTCTTTGTCTACCGGATCAATCTGCTTAAGTCCACCATATCTGCTGCCCATACCTGCTGCCATTACAACTAATACTGGCTTTTTCATGTTCTTTTACCTCCCTGTTTATAAAAAATAAACATCGTTGTTTCTATTTTATATCTGTTCATGCCCAGTTTTTCGCATGATTATCGTAACAGACTATTCTATTCTTGTCAATTTTAAACATATTTTTATAAAAAAAAGCAGAAATATTTATGGCGTTTCGCACAAATATACGTTATACTAGAAATGTCTGAAAAGCAGAGACAGGGGGTTTTACAATATCACTATGCTCCCAGACAGAGAAGGAGAAGCAAAAATGAAAATCATTAAAGTAAAAAATTACGAAGAATTAAGCCGTACAGCTGCTACTATTATCGCAGGTATCATGCTGAAAACACCAGATTGTGTTCTTGGACTTGCTACCGGATCTTCACCTGTAGGAACCTATGACGAATTAGTATCCATGTACGAAGCAGGGATTCTTGATTTTTCCAATGTAAAATCAGTAAACCTTGACGAATATGTAGGACTTGATGGCAACAATGACCAGAGCTACCGTTATTTCATGAACAAGAATCTGTTCAGCCGCGTAAACATTGACATTAACAATACATACGTTCCAGATGGCACTAACTTAAATGCAAAAGAGTGCTGCGATGCATACAATACCCTTCTTAAGAATATGGGAAGTGTAGATCTGCAGCTTCTCGGAATCGGACCAAACGGCCACATCGGCTTCAATGAGCCGGATGACCATTTCGAAGCAGGCACACACTGTGTAGACCTTACAGACGCAACCATCCAGGCAAATAAGAGATTCTTTGCAAGCGAGGCTGATGTTCCCCGCAAAGCATATTCCATGGGAATCGGCAATATCATGAGTGCAAAGACCGTCCTTCTTGTAGCCAACGGCAAGGGGAAAGCCAAAGCTCTCGCTGCTGCAATCAAAGGACCGGTTACTCCACAGTGCCCGGCATCTATTCTTCAGTTCCATCCAAATGCAATTATCGTAGCTGATGAGGATGCACTTAGCGAATTATAATTATGACTCTGTTAAAAATGGAGCTGTCTAAAAAAGCAGCTCCATTTTTGTTCCTTTTCCAAGATCACTGTCCACATTTATTTTTGCATGATGCAATGTAGCGCCATGCTTTACAATAGACAGTCCAAGACCGGTTCCTCCAGTCTGACGGGAGTGACTTTTATCTACCCGGTAAAATCTTTCAAATATTCTCTTTTGTTCTGATTTTGGAATTCCAATTCCGTTATCTTCCACGCGATAGTATGTTCTTTCTCCTCTTTTTCCAACAAAAATCCGGATACGGCCACCAGGATTGGTATAACGTACTGCATTGTCCGCAATATTGTACAGCATTTCATAAAGTACATGACGTACTCCCTGGATAGTGGCAGGTTCTCCATAATATTCCAGGGAAATCTCTTTCTTTTTTGCATGTTCCCGGAGATTATTTACCACATCTTCTGCAAGCTCATCAAGATCCACACTTTCCATGGCAACCACACCATCCTGCTGTTCATCCAGACGGGAAAGCTGAATAATATCCGCAACCAGGTTTCCAAGACGGTTTGCCTCTTTGTATATTCTTCCTGAAAAATCTGCAATATTTTCCGGGCGGACCATTCCGTTCATCATAAGCTCTGCATAGCCAGAAATAGACATTAACGGAGTCTTTAACTCATGGGAAACATTTGCCGAAAATTCTCTTCGCACTGCCTCTGTTTTTTTCAGCTCTTCCAGCTGACTGGCAATCTGTTTGTTCTGCTGATCGACCCTTACCAGCAAAGGGCGAAGCTCCTCATAACACACATTGTCCAGAGGATGCTCCAGATCAAGATTATTGATAGGCTCTATCAGTCTCTTTGTCTGCTGCTGGGCAAGTCCAAATTCCACAAGAATAATCAGTACCATTAAAAGTCCAAGCAAAGTAAAACTGGTCATAAGGGTATGAAACACACTGTCCGTTGTCTTTGCAAGACGAAGGATTTTTCCATCGGAAAGCTTTACTGCATAATAAAAAGTCTGCTGGGCAAGTGTCTCTGAATAGCGGACACTCTCCCCCTGTCCATCTTCCATTGCCTGAACAAATTCCGGACGGTCACTGTGATTGGGAAGTCTGGTGGCATCTGCCTCACTGTCATAAAGAACATTTCCTTTTTCATCCGTAAGAGTAATACGGGTATCAGTTGCATTTCCTACCTTATCATTCAGATAAGTCTCTCCTGCCTCTTCCAGGCCAACCTTTACATATTCTGCTTCATCCCTGACACCTGTTTTCATGGTGGCGTTAAATTTATCATACATAATAAAACTTGCTGCCACAAAAGTAAGGATTACAGTAAGAATGATCATCACACTGGTGTGATTCAATATCCTCTGTTTCATCCCTGGTTTCCTCCCTTATCTGCCATACGGTAACCAACCCCACGGACAGTTTCAATAAGCCTTCCTGTATCTCCCAGCTTCTGGCGCAGGGTTCGTACATGTACATCCACAGTTCTGGTTTCTCCGTCAAAATCATAGCCCCATATATGGCACAGAATCTGGTCACGGGTCATAACGATTCCCCTGTTCTCCATCAGATAAAGAAGAAGTTCAAATTCCTTGCGGGTCAGTTCTACAGGCTGTTCCCCACTGTACACCTGATGGCGTCCCGGGAAAATACTTAGATCTTCACAGCGCAGCTCTCTGTCGTCCCCATGACGGCTGCTGCGACGCAGAACTGCCTTTACCCTTGCGATAAACTCCATCATTCCAAAGGGCTTCGTAATATAATCATCAGCTCCGGATTCCAGTGCACGCACTTTGTCAAACTCCGCTTCCTTGGCAGTTACCATAATCACCGGAATATCTCTTGTTCCGGAAGATTTCTTCAGTTTGTCCAAAATAGAGTATCCGTCCTCACCTGGAAGCATAATATCCAGAAGGATCAGATCCGGTTCCTCCTGTGCCAGTGCCTTCCAAAGCTCCTGGGAATCTATCAGGCCCTTCGCATGAAATCCAGTAGTTTCCAGGGTATATACCAAAAGATCCCGGATGTTATTATCATCCTCAACACAAAAAATCATTTTTCTGTCCTCTCTTTAACTGCCTTACTGTTCTTATCTTTTTTCAGTTCTTTTGTTCAGTATACGGTGTTTTTTTTACATGTACAAGTAGTATTTATGATATCGGGATTAAAAGTTTACGGCAGCATATAATTCAGTCTTGCAACCTCCAGTTCATGATGAAAGTGCTCGCCCGGTGCATTTTTCACAGTATCCAGATGACTGTGGGTATCATAAAGATCTTCCCGCACCTGTGTCACACAGACAGCAATATTGGAGCAGTGATCTGCAATTCTCTCCAGACAGGTAGTAACATCAGAAAGGATAAATCCCATTTCAATGGTACATTCTCCGGCTCTTAAACGGTTGACATGACGTCTTTTCAGCTCACGGCTTAACTCATCGACAACTTCTTCAAGTGGCTCAATTTCCTCTGCCAGCTGCATATCCTGATTTGCAAATACTGCATATGCTTTATCTACAATATCACTTACCGCCTTTTCCATTACATGCAGTTCTTTTACTGCCTGCTGGGAAAATACTGCATTCTTTTCTGACATTTCTTTTGCAGACTTCATAATGCTAAATGCATGATCTGAAATACGTTCAAAATCACCAATGCAATGAAGCATAATAGAAAGACTGTGACTGTCCTCCAAAGACAGATCCTTCTGATTCAGCTTGATCAGATACGTACCAAGCTCATCCTCGTATCGGTCTACCTTTGATTCAATTTTTTCCACGCGGAATGCATTTTCCTCATCGAACTGATCCAGAAGTCCAAAGGAAAGCTTCAAGGCATTTCTGGACTGTTCTGCCATTTTCTTTGCTGCTGTTTTACTCTGCTCAATGGCGATTCCAGGATTGCTTAAGAAACGGGATTCCAGGATCATAAACTCCTGATCTTCTGCAGAAATTGCTTTTTCCTCTTTGGTATCACGAATTGTTGCACATGCCATTTTCACTAATACATCTCCAAATGGAAGAAGTACAACAGTTGCAATAATATTAAATGCACTGTGAATTACTGCAATTCCAGCCGGACCTGCAACTTCATTTATAAAGGAAAAATGTAAAAATGTATTTAACAGATAAAATACACCCATAAAAGCAATGGTACCTACAATATTAAAATACAAATGAACTACTGCGGCGCGCTTTGCATTTTTTGTAGCACCAATGGAAGAAAGCATTGCTGTAATACAGGTTCCAATGTTTTGTCCCATAATGATTGGAAGTGCTGTGCCATACTGTACTGCACCTGTTACACAAAGTGCCTGTAAAATACCAACTGATGCAGAGGATGACTGAATAATTGCTGTAAGTAATGCCCCTGCAAGCACACCTAATACAGGATTGGAGAATTTCAGCAAAATATTTGTAAATTCAGGTACCTGTGCCAGAGGTTTTACTGCGCCGCTCATGGTGTTCATTCCGAACATAAGCACTGCAAAGCCAACCATAATATTTCCAATATCTTTTTTCTTCTCATCGTGGATAAATACAATAAAAATAACTCCGATCAATGCCAGAATCGGTGAAAATGAACTTGGATTCAGAAGTCTTACAAAGAAGTTGGAACTTTCAATTCCTGCAAGACTTAAGATCCATGCTGTGATTGTGGTACCGATATTTGCTCCCATAATAAAGCCTACAGCCTGGGACAAATGCATAATCCCAGAGTTTACAAAACCGACTACCATAACTGTGGTCGCTGACGATGACTGGATTACTGCTGTTACAGCAGCACCTACCAGCACTGCTTTTATTCTGTTTGAAGAAAGATTTTCCAGAATCTTCTCCAGTTTTCCACCAGACAGCTTTTCAAGTCCGTCTCCCATAACCTGCATTCCGTACAAGAACATTGCCAGTCCTCCCAGCAAAGTCAGGATGCTAAAAAAATCCATTTCTTTTTCCTCTCCTTTTTCATTTGATTGTATTTTGTTATGTTATTGAGTTTCTTTTGTTTTATGAATCTAATATAGGTACCCATTGTAAAGTTTCGTGGGAGAGGAATGTTAAATCTATGTAAAATACTTTACATTTCCTTTATTTTCCTGTGTTGGTAAAAATTATAAGAATGTAAAATTTAAAGATTTGTATGTAAATTAGGGGGATTTTCAGAAGTACCTCCGCAAAGAAGTAATTCAATATCAAAAAGGAGTACTTTATAGATAGATGTCAGAATTAGAAGCTGTCAAAGTTTAGTTCTATGTTTCGCTTTTATGTAAAAAAAGCCCCTGTCAGAATGATATAAAATATGATCCGCACATTTTATATAATTCTAACAGGGAGAGTTTTTCTTTCTTTATTTAATTTATAGTTTTTAAAATCCTCTTATTTCTTCTTCCTCTGAATGGGTCTTGTCAATAGAACGGATTTCCAGAAAATAACTGTAATTGTCATTAACTTTAACTTCTACACGGTCACCTACTTTATGCCCTTTCAGCGCCATGCCTATAGGAGAATCAATGCTGATACGGTTTTCCATGGAATTTCCGCGAATGGAAGTTACCAGTTTATATTTCTCGATTTCATCATCTTCCTCAAAATACACTTCTACAATATCATCCATTCCAACCTCATCGCTGCCTGATTTGTCCGACACAATTGTTGCTGTTTTCAGCATATTCTCCAGATAGCGAATCCGGCTTTCATTCTGGTTCTTATGACGCTTGGCTGCATAATACTCAAAATTCTCACTTAAATCTCCCTGGGCACGGGCTTCTTTTACAGCTTCGATTGCTTCCTTACGGACAACCAGCTTACGATGCTCAATTTCCTGCTCGATTTTCTCCACATCTTTTTGGGTAAGTTTCTCTCTCATGTCTGTACATCTCCTTTAGGTCTTACCTTATCAGACAGAAGCCTTTTTGTCAATTTGTCAAACTGATTTAAACAGCAAGTTTAACTTGACTTTTTTATATTGCAAAAGTAAAATTTAGTTATCAGTAAGTCGTGCAGGTTTTACCAATGTATGTAAACTTTATAATTTAGGAGGGAAAAAGTGTGAAAAAATATTTCAAAAAGTTATCATGTGCACTCTTAACTTTCGTTATGGTTCTGGCTATGACACCACTTGGAGTTAGTGCCGAAAGACTTTACTATGATAAGAGTTCCGTTGTTTACTTATCTGGTTCTAATGACACTGGAAGTCTTTATATCGGTAATCTGACTTCCAAACAGAAAATTGCCAAATCTTCTGTTAAAGCATCCGGAAGTGCAATTCGCCTGGTATCTCTTGATAAGAACAGCTGGTCCAACCAGTCCGATTATTTCACCGCTGGTATGAAGCCTAATTCCTATTCCAGCAATTCCTACTCAGTCAGATATCTTATCAAAAAGACAGGAAATGCAAAAATTTCCTTTAAAGTAGGAAGCAAAACTTATACTTCCACAGTTAAGATTCTTCCATACACCAACCCACTTTCCAAACTGACAGTTACTGGTGTAAAGGGAAACCTGGCTTCCAAATTCAAAAAGAGTGGCTCTGCAACTGCAAGAGTTTCAAAAGCACAGAAAAATGCAACAATTCAGTGCAAGGCAGCGAAAAACTGGAAGATTACAGCCATTACTTATAATGACAATATTAAGAAGCTTTACCGTAACATCAATTCCCAGAACGGAGTAGGTGTTTCCAGCCTTTCCCTTCCAATCGGAAGCCTTTCTGCAAAGAGTGGAAATTATCTTAACGTTAGCCTTTATAATACACAGACACATGGCTATGTAAACTGCACACTTGAATTAAACTAAGTACAAGTACAATTTTATAAATACACATCAGGCTGTATTTATGAAATGATCTATGCACGACTGAATCCTTTAAAATACCTGCCATGAAATATAGATTAATTTCTATTTTCACTGGCAGGTATTTTTATTTCAAAAAAATTCAATTTATATATTTTTTTCCGAGTTTTTAATCTTCTCACTGATATAGTCCACTACTTTTCCTTTTGGAATTCCAAGCAGCAGGGAAAATTCCGAATAGAGACTGTCTTCGGCCAGTTTCAGATATCTTTCATCTGTAGCAGTTGTTTTTTTCCCGCAGGAGGTTCTGTCTTTTTTCCGCAGGTAAATGGTTTTGATCATCCGCACCAGATTCCGGCTGTCACAGCTTTTCATACATTCTTTATAACAGGTTTCCCGGAGTTTTTCATTTGGAATATCAAGAGTCTCCATCCTTGACATGTCTCCAAGAAGTTCCTCCACTTCTTCTTTTGTCATAATCCTTCGAAGAGCCACTTTGGAATTTTCAACCGGAGTAAAAATCGTTCCGCCTGTACCATTTTCAGGACGGAGTACATAGTACAGTCGGTCTTTTGGAACCCCTTCCATTTCCATGGTTGTCACATCCACAATCTGACAAATGCCACCATTTCCATAAATCACATATTCTCCTGCTGCAAACAAGCTTATTCACATCCTTTCTTTTCAATCATTGCAATACATGTTAAAACATTCCCGCAAATGTATGTTCTTTTTTCAAATATTGCAACATAAAACTCCTTGCCAGCGCTTCATTGTTGGTCAAGGAGTTTTCGTCTCGCCGCTCTAACAAAGTCAAATTATAAAAAATTAACTACCTATACTTTTTTAAGTTATTTTTAAATTTTGACTTCATATGGAATATGATAGCATATTTTTCAGATTATTTCAAAGTAAAAGTCTGGTTTTCAAATATTTTTGTAAAAATCAGCCAAATATTCACCGGTTCATTTTTGTGCAAAATTACAATGTCTTTTTCCCAAGTCTCACTTCTTCCATCAGCTTTGCAGTTTCTTCATCAGCATGATCAAATAGATAGGTATGGCTTGACTGTCGGTGTAAATGCCATTCCTGACGCATCAGCTTTTTAGTTTCCTCGATTTCTTCTTTCAAACCTCTTGCAGAAATGCGGTTTGCACCCTGTCCCATGATAATGATCTGCTCCAGGCCATCAGATGTGGCAACGGTTACCTGGTGCTGTCTGCCAATTTTATGAACTGTTTTTTCTATATACTGATCCGCCGTCTCTGCCTCTTTCGTATAGACAACATGAATGTTATGATAAGTAAGCACCTCTTCCTGATGCCCTTCAACCTTGTAAGCATCAAACACCAGAATCAGTGTACATTTTTTAAAGCCCTGATAATTACATAAAATATCCATAAGCTTTGTCTGTGCTGCACGGACATCCGCATCTGCCAGTTCTTTCAGCTCTGGCCAGGAAAAAATAATATTATAACCATCTACCAGAAGATATTCTTCCTGGTCCTTTTTCCGAATCTGACTGCCACCTGATGATGGCGAAGCTGTCACCACTTTTTTATAGGAATATGCTCTGTCACGTTTTACAGGTCCAAATGTTCTCTCAAAAATTGCCTGAAGTTCTTTGTCATCCTCATAGCTTCCCCTGTACGCTGACTTTGGCGGCTGATAGCCTGTTGAATTTTTTTCTGTACCTTGAGGCTCATTGCCTTTTTCCTGCTCATCGTCTCCTGGCAGATCATCAAATTCCGTCATGACACCTGTATCCAGATGCATGTACTCTTCCACCTGATACCAGGGCACTACAAAGCCTGCTCCATGAGCACAAAATACAGAACCTGTTGGATTATCCAGATCACGTTCTGAATCATAACCAATCTGCTCCACAATTTCATCCTGATTTTTGCAAGGCTCATATCCCTTCAGACTGCAAAACAGTCTTCCAAGCCCTCTTGTGTAGGAAACAACTTCTTTCTGATAGTCACGCATAGCCGAAACTGGTGCTTTTCCCTTTAAAACAGCAGTCATATCTTCTGTTTCCGGCGGCAGGATCGTTCCCTGCATTTTCTGGATGTCTGTCATAGCTCTGCCAACTGTGTCCACAGGAACCTCAAGACGAAATTCATAATAGGGCTCCAGTAAAATACTTTTTGCTTTTTTCAGTCCCTGACGAATGGCACGGTAAGTTGCCTGGCGGAAATCACCGCCCTCTGTATGCTTCTGATGAGCCCTTCCGGTTAGCAGGGTAATCTGCATATCTGTAACCGGAGCACCTGTAAGCACTCCCCGATGTTCCTTTTCTTCCAGATGCGTAAGAATCAGCCTCTGCCAGTTCCGATCCAGCACATCCTCACTGCATGCAGTAAAAAACTGCAGTCCGCTTCCTGGTTCTCCTGGTTCCAGAAGCAGATGTACCTCTGCATAGTGGCGCAGGGGTTCAAAATGTCCCACGCCTTCTACTGGTTCTGCAATGGTTTCTTTATATACGATATTTCCTGTTCCAAAGTCTACCGCTACATGAAAACGTTCCCAGATCAGTCGTTTCAGAATCTCGATCTGAACATCTCCCATAAGCATGGCATGAATTTCTCCCAACTGCTCGTCCCATACAATATGAAGCTGGGGATCCTCTTCTTCCAGCTCTTTCAACTTTTTCAGCATCTGGTGCACATCACAGCCTTCTGGAAGAATAATACGGTAATTTAAAACCGGCTCCAGAACCGGCATATTAGAATTCTCTGTAATTCCAAGCCCCTGTCCTGGAAAAGTATGGGTAAGCCCGGTCACAGCGCATACAGTTCCGGCAGGCGCTTCTTTTGCCAATTCAAATTTAGCACCGGAATAAATACGGATCTGATCTGCTTTTTCTTCCCAGATTTCCTCTCCTGCCGCCACATTTCCCTTACTCGTAATAAGGAGTTCTTTTACCTTCAGGGTTCCTCCCGTAATTTTCATATAGGAAAGACGATTTCCCTGATCATCCCTTGCGATCTTATAAACTTTGGCACCAAAAGCTTCCGGATATGTAAGCCGCCTGGTATATTTATCAATACCACGTATAAGATTCTCTACTCCATCCATTTTCAGTGCAGAACCAAAATAGCATGGAAAAACTTTTCGTTCTGCGATCAGAGCTGTAACCTCTTCCCTTGTCACGCTGCCGGTTTCCAGATATTTTTCCAGAAGAGCTTCCTCACACATTGCAAGGCTTTCCAGCAGTTCTTCTGTAAGCTCATCTGCTTCTTCTGATTTTTCTTCATGCTTATTTTTTAAGTTTTCCTCGGATTCTCTTACGGCTTTTCTTTCGGCTTTTCCTTCAGTTTTTCCTTCAATGCTTTCTTTCACTTTTGGCTCAAAATCCATACAGTTCTCACTTAAGCGTTTCTTCAGTTCTTCCAGAAGCCTGTCATGATCCGTTCCGTTCTGGTCCATTTTGTTCACAAAAATAAAAGTTGGAATGTGATACCGTTCCAACAGCTTCCATAATGTAACTGTATGTCCCTGCACCCCGTCAGCTCCATTGATTACCAGAATCCCATAATCCAGAACCTGTAAAGTACGCTCCATCTCTGCCGAAAAATCAACATGTCCCGGCGTGTCCAGCAGTGTAACACGGGTATCTGCCAGATCTATGATTGCCTGCTTGGAAAAAATAGTAATTCCACGTTCCCTTTCAAGGGGAGAAGTATCCAGATATGCATCCTTATGATCCACTCTTCCCAATTTGCGGATTTTTCCGCTCAAATATAAAAGTGCCTCTGACAATGTTGTCTTTCCTGCATCAACATGTGCCAGAATTCCTATACTTAAGTTTTTTTCAGGATTATTTCCAAAAGTCTCTGCCACGGAAAATCCCCCTTTCTGTACTGTGAAGATAAAATCTTAACTTTATTATCATAACATAATATGATATCCGGG
>OLQK01001252.1_pt1 | contig 17999 bp, 15 predicted proteins | sample 1672501 | NCBI WGS metagenome assembly OLQK01 (sample SAMEA3136693, study PRJEB25190) | human gut metagenome | biome: human gut; feature: human-associated habitat; material: faeces | place: Austria | collected 2013 | reverse complement strand
GGGCGCTGGCCTGCGCCAACGCCCAAAATCAGACACATTATTTGTCCTATAAGCCCGTAGCGTTTAACAGGTTCCTGAACATATATCTCGACAGAAAAAATGGGTGGCTCCGTCGTGGAAGCCACCCATTTTGTTGAGAACATACGAGCGTTCAACTCATGCGGTTTCAGCCAACCCACAAGATAAACGCAAGCCAGCCGAAAAACCTTGCCGCGTCGTTCTAGAACAATCTGCCTAACCCAGAACCATTGCCCGAACCACCGTTGTAACCGTAGCCATAACCATAATCGTATCCGTTGCCAGACCCATAACCGTTGCCTGAGCCGTAGCCGTTGCTCGAACCGCTATTCGAGCTCATCGAGTTCTCATCGCTGCCAAGCGTCACGGTAATAGTCTTTTCTTCGCCATCGCGATTCACAACGACATCAACCTTGTCACCAACATTTTTCGAGCGAACGTCAATCGTGAGCTCGGAAGGCGACGTTACCTTCTGGCCGTCAAAAGACACGATGATGTCGCCTTTCTGAATGCCCGCATCGGCAGCAGCAGTTCCGTCATAGACATTGGCCACGTATACGCCCTCGTCGGTAGCCAAGTCGTAATACGTCGCCATTTGAGAATTAATTTGCGCCATAGAAACGCCAAGCTGGGCATGGGTGGGCGTTTTGCCTTCGATAATCTGCTGGGCAAGGTCAATCGCGTAATCGATAGGAATAGCGAAGCCGACACCCGAGGATGAGCCGGAGTACGACGAGATCATCGAGTTAATGCCGATCAATTTGCCTTGGGAATCAACCAGCGCACCGCCCGAATTGCCCGGATTAATGGTCGCATCGGTCTGAATCATGTTCGGGTAAATCACCGTTTCGCCCGTGGTGGAGTCTTGCATAGTATTCGAACGCTGCAATGCACTCACCACGCCGGTCGACACCGAGTTTTCCAAACCGAACGGGCTGCCAAGCGCCATGACCCACTCGCCCACCTGCAAATCGGACGAGCTGCCAATTTCGACCGGCGTCAAATCGTCGGCCTCGACCTTAATCACCGCGATGTCGCTCGAAGAGTCGCTGCCCACGACTTTCGCGTCGTATTCCACGCCATTCACGGTCGCCTTAATGGCGTCAGCGCCCTCGACCACGTGGTTGTTCGTGATGATATATCCATCTTTCGAAATCACAACGCCACTGCCGAGCGATGTATTGGTAAGCGTGGAATCGTCGTTGGTTCCAGGCATTTCGAAGCCATTCATCGAGCCCGAAGACGAGCTTTTGGTATAGATGTCGATGCTCACAATCGAGGGCAGGCATTTCTGCGCCACCTGCTCGGCAAGCGTCGAGGAATCGCCCGAATCATCGGGAGAAGCAGAAATCACCGTGCTTGTCGTGGAGCCAAGCGTGGTCGAACCCCCGTCACCACCCGTAAGCGCACTGTAGCCGGCAAACCCGCCAGCGCCAAGCACCAACGCAAGCGCGGCGCCGCCAAAGCCCGCCGCGAACGTTTTACCGAGGCCCGCCTTCATGTTGGAGTCGGCCTTGTGAGCCGCTTTGGCATTCGCTTTGCTTTGAGCCTCGCTCGCCTGCTGAGCGGCATATACGGAGTACTGGTACGCCTGCTGCTGATAGGCCTGCTGGCCATAGGGCTGCTGATTCTGCGCAGGCGCGGTGTATGCGCCCTGCGGGTATTGCTGGGGCTGCGGAACCTGAGCGTTCCGGGGATCAACAGAACCAGGGAAGTTTTTATTCTCGTCGGTCATCTCAATCACTCGCTTTCGTGAGTTCGTCCTTTGCTGAATCGAACTCTAACACCGCGCGATGCCCTCGAAGAAGTAGCGCACGTTTTCGTAACAACGGCGTTGAATCACGTACGTCAAACGGCGTACGCCAACCATATTTCGAACACAAAACTGAAAGACCCAGCCTAACGAGCTGGGTCTTCGTCGCAAAGTTGCTTGGAATTACAGGTTGTCCACGTATTCCACGAGATCGCCCATGGTCTCGAGACCTTCGGGTTCGCCGAAGTCAACGTCCAAGCGCTCTTCGAGCTCGCAAATGAGCTCGACCATGTCGAGCGAATCGACGCCGAGCGATTCGAAGGTCGAATCCTCATCGACGTTTTCGGGCGCGATGTCGAGGTTTTCCTGAAGAATGTCTTTAATGGTGTCGAGCGTGGCCATGTTCGTCCTCTCGATGTCGTCCAATATCACAAAACATGTCATGCGCCGCTTATTGTAGCGCTCTTTCGCTTATTTTACGCGCAGGGCGATAATCGCGAAGCAGGCAAGGGAGAAAGCGGCGGAAAGCCCGAATGCGGCATGGAAGGCCACCTCGCCCGTCAATGCGCCGCCACAAGCGAAGAACACCATGCCGGCGCAGCCAATCGAGGCGCATGCTTGACGTGCGGCCGTGCCAAAGCCAGAACCATCGGAAATCTGACGCCCACGGAGCCCCGATAAGCTCCACGCGATAAGCGGACCAATAAGCCCCGAAACGCCCGTCGAACGCACGCCTTGCATGGCGCAAACCACCCACAATGGAGTGGAGGCATCGCACGAGATCATGAGACACGAACCCACAACAAGGCACACCCCGAAAAAAAGCGTGACGGGTCGCGCTCCAATCTTGTCGACGAGCAGGCCCGCAAGCGGGTTCGCGATAAGCGCGGCAACCGTGCCTGGCAAAAGCACGAGACCAGCCTGCATGGCGCTGCCCCCGCACAGTCCTTCAATATAAAGCGGCACAAGCAGTGTAATGCCCATGAACGAAGCAAACAAACAATTGAGCGCCCAGAAGCCATCGACGAATTCCCTGTTGTCGAAAATAGCCAAATCGACAAGCGGGTTTTCCAAAGAGCGCTGTCGCTTCGCAAAGGCGAAGAGGCACACAGCCCCCGCAATCAACGGGGCCCACACGAACGGATGAATAAAGGAATATGACGAAACCTCCGAGGCGCCCATGAGCAAACCGCCAAATCCAAGCGCGGAAAGCACGAAAGAAAGCACATCGAAGCCCGCGGGATACGAAGCATCGTCACGGCGCTTCACGGCAAACTGGCAAGCGATTCCAACAACAACGGTCAGTGCGACAAGCAGCCAAAAGAAGCTTCGCCAGCCAAGGCCTTCCACCATCGCGCCGCCAATTGTGGGGCCGACATTCGGCGCAAACCCCATAGCAATGCCCGAAATGCCCATGGCGGTTGCTTTTCGCCCATCAGGGAAACGCGTCATGGCGATGGTTTGCACGAGCGGCAACAACATGCCCGCGGCGACGGCTTGCGCCAAACGGCCCAAAAACAGCACAGCAAAACTCGGTGCAATCGCAGAGACAAGCGCGCCCACGGCAAACAACGCGATGGCAATAAGCGTGAGGTCTTTAAGACGGAATCGACCCATGAAATACGAGGAAAGCGGCACCACGATACCCAGCACAAGCATGTACGACGTCGTGAGCCACTGCCCCACCCCTTCGACAATACCGAACTCGGCGCATATCGAAGAAAGCATGGCGTTCAGTCCGGTTTGGGCCAAATTCCCCACCGACGACGCTAAAACCACTACCGCAAACAACGCGATAGCTTGCCTCTGCTCGCTTTTTTGCACGTTGTCCCTTTCCATAAACGCAAAAAGAACCGCCCCGAAGGACGGTTCATAAATGATACCCCATTCGAAGAAGCCCGCTGCTCCTCAACGGAGAAGCGGAACGGGAAAGCAGCTTTGGGGCCAGTCGAAACGCCTCTCTTCGATCAGCGCAACAAAGAAACGCTTCGAAGAGCGATCGGCAGCGCCCCATAACTGCCGAGCATTAAATCGGCAAAACGCAGCTACATAAGCGTCGTATCCCTTGAGGTAGTGGCGCCTTGGCCCTTCTTCGCCGTGCGCATGAGGAACTCTTTATTGTCGTCGGTCTGCTTGAGCGACTTGATGAGCATATCCATGGCACGCTCGGTATTATTCATATTCGCGAGAATGCGACGAACCGCCCAAATGACCGGAGCCTCCTGGGGGTCAAGCAACAAATCTTCGCGACGCGTGCCGCTTGCAATCGGGTCGATTGCCGGGAAAATGCGTCGATCGGCCAACGAGCGGTCAAGCTTGAGTTCCATATTGCCCGTGCCCTTGAACTCCTCGAAAATGACCTCGTCCATCTTCGAACCCGTCTCGATAAGAGCGGAAGCCAAAATAGTGAGGCTGCCGCCGCCTTCGATGTTGCGGGCTGCACCAAGGAATCGCTTCGGCGGGTAAAGTGCCGTAGAGTCAACGCCACCCGACAGAATGCGGCCGCTCGCGGGCGTTGCCAAGTTGTAGGCACGTGCGAGACGCGTGAGGCTGTCAAGCAAAATAACGACGTCTTGCCCCATTTCCACCAGGCGTTTCGCACGCTCGATGACGAGCTCGGAAACTTGGATGTGGTCTTCGGTCGGCATATCGAACGTGGACGCGATAACCTCGCCAGCAATGGAACGCTGCATATCGGTTACTTCCTCGGGTCGCTCGTCGACAAGCAGGCACATCAGGTGCACGCTCGGGTTGTTCGCCGTAATAGCTGCGGCGATATCTTTGAGCACCGTGGTTTTACCGGCCTTCGGAGGCGACACGATAAGGCCGCGCTGACCCTTGCCGATAGGCGAAACCAAATCAATCACGCGGGCGGTAATCGTGGAATGACCATGCTCCATAGTAAGCGGCTCATCGGGGAAAATCGGCGTAAGGTCGGCGAATTTCACACGACGGCCCTGCTCTTCGGGAGCGATGCCGTTAACCGAGATGACCGTTTGGAGCGCGGCGTACTTCTCATTTTCGCGGGCGGGGCGCGTTTGGCCCTTCACCATATCGCCCTTGCGCAAATTGTTGCGGCGAATAACCGACGTGCCAATATACACGTCCTGCTCGCTAGGCAAATACCCCTTCGTGCGCAAGAATCCGTAGCCGTCTTGCATGATGTCGAGAATGCCGGTGACTTCGATAAAGCCTTCAGCACGCACGCTTGCCTCGAACACCTTATCGACGAGCTCGGCCTTCTTCATGCCGGCCGTGATTTCGATTTCGAATTCAGCGGCCTTTTCACGCAGCTCCGCTACACGAAGGGCAGACAGGTCATCGATATTGGTTTTCGGAGCATATTGATCGCGGCGATTGTTGCGGTCGCGGCGATTGTGACGGTCGTTGCGGTCGTTGCGTCCGTTGCGCGAATCGCGATTGTCGCGCTGGTTTTTGCCATTGCGATCGCTGCGATTATCTCGACCGTTGCGCGAATCGCGTTCGCCCTTGTTTTGGCGATCATTACGCTCCGCGCGCTGGCCGCGATCGCGCTTCTGATAGCGCTGAGCATTGCCGTCGGCCTTCGACTCGCCCTCGTTGGAGGATGCGTCGCCCTCGGCAGCGGAATCGTCATTGGAGGAGGTGTCGATTTGCACGGATTTGCGGGGACGAGCTGCGCGACGACGCTCGGTGCGCTCTTCTGCGCCAGATTCGTTGGAAGCATCGCGCTCTGAAGCAGTATTCTCACGCTCATCATTACGGGAATCATCGCTGTGCGCAGCCTCTTTTTCAGAAGCCTCGACGACAGCGCGAAGCTTCGTTGAGCGGCCTGGACGCTTGCGCGTCTTGGGAGCCTCTTCGGCCTGATCTTTCTTATCGGATTGGACGCCCTCTTCGCCCTCGGAGGCAGAAACACTCGCTTTGCGACGCGTGCGGCGCGCGGGCTTTTCGGCCACGGCTTCGTCTACAGCCTTATCGGCAGAAGCAGCCGACTTCGTGCGGCGCGTCGTGCGCTTGGGCTTTGCGGTCGGCTTTTCGGCTGAAGTTTCGGTCGCAGCATCTACCGCAGGCGCGGCTGCGGCGGAAGAGGCCTCGGAATCGGCCTTGCGAGGACGGCCGCGACGCTTCTTGGAAGCTTCGGCGGCAGGTTCAACAGATTCGGAAGTCGCTTCATCGGCTTTTTTCGCGCGACGAGCGCTGGGCTTCTTCGGCGCAGCTTCGCTCGCGGCGCCATCGGACGCAGGCGCGGCCGCGGGGGCCGTCGCGGGTGCGGCGGCCGGCTCGGTGATCATCTCGTCAGCGATCATGCGTTAGCGACCTTCTCCCAGTCCTTCAAGAAGGACTCGAGACCGCGGTCGGTAAGCGGATGCTGAATCATTTTCTTCAGAACATTGAAGGGAACGGTAGCGACATCGGCACCCATCAGGGCAGCCTGCGTCACATGGTTCGCGCTGCGAATGGAAGCGGCGATAATCTCGACCTGCTCATGGTTGACGGTGTTCTCGCTGTAATCGTAGTTGTTGATAGCAGTCACGACGTTTTCCAGCTGGGAGAGGCCGTCTTCAGAGATATCGTCGAAACGGCCTACGAACGGCGAGATGTAACGAGCGCCAGCGCGGGCAGCCAAAATGGCCTGAGGAACGGTGAAGCACAACGTCATGTTCACACGAATGCCCTCGTCGGCGAGCGTGCGGCATGCGGCCAGGCCCTCAACCATCGTGGGGATCTTCACCACGACGTTGGGGGCGATGGCGGCCAGCTCGCGGCCGTCGCGCACGATTTCGTCGCGCGTCATGGCAACGCTCTCGGCGCTCACGGGGCCGTCGACGATTTCGCAGATGCGCGCGATGTGGTTGTGGAAGTCGTCAAGCTTGCCACCGATGCGCGAGTACAGCGTAGGATTGGTAGTTACGCCAGCGAGGGCGCCCCAGCTCGCAGCTTCTTTGATCTCGTCGAGATCGGCGGTGTCGAGAAAGAACTTCACTTTTCCTCCTTTATATGCAGGAATGCCCGAACCTTTTGGCAGGGGCCTATACACGATTGATTGCGCGGAAAGGCACGCGAGAATTGAGTTCTATGGAAAATGGGATAGATTTCTGAGAACGGGCCGATAATACCACGTCGCACAGAAGAAGACGCTGAAAAGCAGTGAAAAAGAAACAACGCAGCAAAAAGGGCCGCAAGAGCGACCCTTTCAAACGCAATAAAACTATGCGCGCCTGCTATTCGGCGACCTCGACGAGCTCAATCTCGAACGTGAGGTCTTTGCCGGCAAGCTCGTGGTTCATATCGAACACGCACTTCTCGCTGTCGACCGAAACGACCTTCGCCGGGAAGGGGCCCATGGGGCCTTGGAAGTACACCGTCTGGCCAACGGGCAGCTGATCGGCGTTGGGGACCTGCGAAACAGGAACTTCCTGAACAGCCTGCGGGTTATATTCGCCATAGGCATCGGCAGCGGGGATTTTCACCGTTTTCTTCTCGCCAACGGCCATATCCTTCACGGCAGCGTCGAAGCCGGGAATCATCTGACCGGCCATGCAGGTGAACTCGATGGGTTCGTTGCGATCGTAGCTGCAGTCGAACTGCGTGCCGTCGTCGAGCGTGCCGCGGTAGTGGGCCTTGACCTTTTTGCCTTCGTTGCTCATGGGAGCACGTCCTCTCTTTGTATTGAAAGATGCATGCCGCTCACTATACCCGATTGGCTTCGTTATTTCGACGCAATATACCAGCCATCGCGAATCGATACAGAACCACGAAGGCAGACGACGGCGCGCACTGGACAGCCTACGCCGCAATCGGCTGCGTATATTGCCATCCAACAAGCATGGTCACCACGATGGCAACAAGCGAGGCCACCACAGCCGCGAGAATCGTTTGCCACCAGTTCAACCGCGCCAGCACAGGGAACCGCACTTGCAATCTGCGGCGATCAAGAAGCGTATAGGCAGTCGCTGTGAGCATGGGGCTGGTACTGCGTGTTTTCCATTTCTGATTCCTTCCCATAAAAATGCATGGTTTATTTCGAGAACAAAACCAGGAATCATGCTAAGGGTTTCCGCATTCAAAAACATTTGCTGCCAGCTAATGAAAGTTGTGTTCTGGTATTGCAAAATTGTTGCGCAACAGATTTTCGAAAAACAGTGATACGGTTTGTTGCACGCCAAGTGCCCCGCCGCATTCCTCCACGCAAATTCGGAGTGCCCGGGCGCTTGGCCCCCTTCCAGTCGCTCTCGCGGCGCCCCCCCTACGGAGCATGCCGACGCGCCGCATCCACCGCAAAACATCGCGGCGCTCGAGCCAAAACCGCGAAGGCGCGCGACGAGCCAGCGCATACAACAAAGCATTCTTCGCACCGCTCGCCCCTCACAAGAGCCGATTATCCGCGAAACGCCCTCCCGACCTCCCGAAATATGTACTTCCTTGATACCATTTCCCCTACGGGAAAGGCGCATTTCAGCGCCCTAAATCATGGAGGGAATTATGAAAAAATTGAAGACTGGAGCACTCGCGACGCTTATTGCGTGCGCAATGGCCGCCTGCCTGGGCCTCGTTGCCTGCTCAAGCGGACCCACTGACGAGGAAGTCATCAAAGAAGGTATCGCAAGCGAACTCGACCCCATCAAGAACCTCGATGACGCCACCTTGGACGAAATTCTCTCCGAGGCCGGCAGCGAATTCGCCATGCTCGAGTCGATGGGCATCGACAGCAAGACACTCGTGAAGTCGTACCTCGATGGCTTTGACTACACCATCGATTCGGTCGAGGTCGACGGCGACTCCGCAAAGGCGACCCTTACCGCAACCTGCAAATCGTTCACCGACGCAAGCACAAAGGCTGAAGAGCTTGCCGAAGCCTTTGGCGAGCAGATGACCGACGAGCAACTGGCAAGCATGACCCAAGACGACATTACCGCAAAAATCGGCGAAATCACCATGCAGGCCATCGACGAGACGCAAGCCATCGATATGCCCCTCGTGCTTACGTTCACCAAAAACGACAACGAGTGGACCCCCGACGCCGACGTGCTCGGATCGTTGCTGAATCTTTTCGAATAGGACCAGCGCCAATCGATAACACATTTCGGGCAGCTTTCGGGCTGCCCGTTCTTTTTGCTTTGTTGCTCCCTTTTCGGCTTCTTTGCGCTACTATATTAGAACACTTGTTCGTTATTCATTGGCGAAAGGAATCTGGCGCCTTGCAAAATCGGAGCGGCAAAACGTATGTATGCATCGACTTGAAAAGCTTCTACGCCTCGGTCGAATGCGCCGAGCGGGGGCTCGACCCCGATAAGGCGCTGCTCGTCGTAGCCGATCCCGCACGCTCCGAGAAAACCATCTGTCTCGCCATATCGCCCGCTATGAAGAAGCTCGGCGTGCGCAACCGATGCCGCGTTTTCGAGATTCCCGAGGGCATCAAATATTTCAAGGCGAAGCCGCGTATGCGACTCTACATGGAGCGCTCCGCCCAAATTTACGGCATCTATTTGCGGCATGTATCCCCCGCCGACATCTATCCCTATTCAATCGACGAGTGCTTCATCGATGCAACGCCCTACTTAGCGCTCGAAAAGAAAACCGCGCGCGAATGGGCAGCCGAGCTCATAGAGGCCGTGAAAGCGGAAACGAGCATAACAGCCACGGCGGGCATTGGAGAAAACCTCTTCCTGGCAAAGGTTGCGCTCGACGTGCTCGCAAAGAAGAGCCCCGATTTCATTGGGGAACTCACCGAGGCGTCATTTCGCGAAACCATGTGGCACCACGAGCCCATCACCGATGTTTGGAACATCGGCCCCGGCATTGCGGCGAGGCTCGCCAAGCACGGCGCGCGCACGCTTTATGACGTAACGCAGCTGCCAGAAGATGTGCTCTATCGCGAATTCGGAGTAAACGCCGAATTCCTCATCGATCACGCCTGGGGCCAAGAGCCTTGCACCATCGAGGAAATCAAGGCATGGAAGCCCGTTGGAAAGTCCATAGCCAACGGGCAGGTGCTCGAACACGACTACTCGTTCGAAGACGCCCGCACCGTGCTGCGAGAGATGGTTGAGTCGAGCGTGCTCGACATGATTGAAAAGGGCTTAGCGGCACGGCGCGTGTCGCTGCATGTGGGCTACGCGAAGGCCCATGGCACCACCGCAACCGGAGGCTTCGCCCATCTCCAAACGCAAGCCGAACTGAAACACGCTTACGACAATGCGAGATTCAACGAGGTCCAAAGCCATCGGCCGCGTCGCAATGCGGACGACGAAACGCACGTTTTCGTCGGCGAGCACGGCACACGAATCGTTGGACCCGGCGCGCGCAACAGCGGCTACCACGAAGCCACAGGTGGAACGCGCACGCTCGATGCGCCCACGAACTCATTCCACCTCCTGTTCGGCGCCGCGGCGCAGCTCTTCGACGGCCACGTCAATCCCGAACGCCCAATACGACGCATTATGTTGGGTTTTTCTGAAATCGTCGAAGCGGAAGGCTGTCAAATGAGCCTTTTTTCCGCGCCCGAAGAAGAACAGCGCGAACGGGATATACAAAAAGCCATGCTTGCCGTGCAATCGAGATTCGGCAAAAACTCTGTGCTCTTCGGCACGAGCTTTAAAAAGAACGCGACGATGCGCAAGCGAAACATGCAAATTGGAGGTCACAATGCCGGCTGAATGGGATACCTATCTTGAACGCATGGGCGTCGAACAAGCGAATGCGCCATACGAGCACAAGGCGCGCGCCTATCCCGAGCGGGCACGCCAATTCATGCCATTTTCGGCGTTGAGGGGCTACGAGGAAATGCTCACCGAAGTAGAGAAAAGCGCCATCGCGGAAGAAGAACGCTTCACGGAAGCGTACCGCGACGACGCTCCATAATAGAAGGCTCGTCCACCCCTCCCCGAAGACGGCCAACAAAAAAAGAGACCGAAAGAAATTTCGGTCTCTTTTCGTTTCAAGCGAAAGGGTTTTACGCGTTCAGCTTCTTGGCAAGCAGCTGGTTGATAACCTTCGGATTGCCCTGGCCGCGCATTTCCTTCATGCACTGACCCACGAAGAAGCCGATGAGCTTCGCGTTGCCCTCTTTGTAACGAGCAACCTCATCGGGGTTCGCGGCAATCACGGCATCGACAACAGCCTCGATGGCGCTCGTGTCGCTTACCTGTTTCATGCCACGTTCGTCAACGATGGCCGAGGGGTCCTTATCCTCGTCAATCACGGCAGCGAAAACTTCCTTGCCCTGCTTCGAGGAAATTGCATCGGTCGCAATAAGCTCAACGAGCTCAATTGCGCGCGCGGGCGTAAGCGGGCATTCTGCCAAGTTGAACGACTCGTCGGCATTCATGCGCGCCGTGATGTCGTTAATCGCGAGGTTCGCGAGCGGCTTAGCCAGCTTGGAAGCCTTATCGCCGGCAAGCTCCATACCCTTCTCGAAGAAGTTCGAGGTGGCGCGGTGCTCAACCAAATGATGCGCGTCATAGGCCGAAAGGCCGAAGCTTTCCTGGTAGCGCGCGGCCTTCTGGTCGGGCAGCTCGGGAAGCTTGGCGCGAACGCCGTCGATCCACTCGTCGGTCAAATCGTACGGAGCAAGGTCGGCCTCGGGGAACAAACGGTAGTCATCGGCGGTTTCCTTCACGCGCATCACGATGGTACGCTTCGCCGACGGGTCCCAATGGCGCGTTTCCTGATAGATTTGGCCACCCTCTTCAAGCACCTGGGCCTGACGGCAAATCTCATAAGCCAAGCCGTCGTGCAGATTCTTGAACGAGTTCATATTCTTGAGCTCGGTCTTCACGCCCAAGCCCGTAGAACCGCGGCGGCGCAGCGACACATTGCCGTCGCAACGCATGGAGCCTTCCTCCATGGAGCAGTCGGAAATGCCAATGGCCAAATAGATTTGGCGAAGCTTCTGCATGAACAGGCGGGCCTCTTCAGGCGTGCGCAAATCAGGCTCGGTCACAAGCTCGATGAGCGGCGTACCCGCGCGGTTGTAGTCGACGAGCGAGTGCGTAGCACCAGCGATACGGCCTTCGTCGCCGCCGATATGCACCATCTTGCCCGCATCTTCTTCCATATGGATGCGCGTGATGCCCACGTGCGCCACATAGCCGTCTTCGAGCGCGGTGACGTTGCCCTGGCTTTCGCCTGGCTTCAAGCCGTCAAGGTCGATGCGCTCTTTTGCGCCGGCGCCGTCGACCTCAAGGTCGAGGTGGCCGCGCATGCAGAACGCCACGGGGCCCTGCGTGGTCTGGAAGTTTTTCGCCATATCGGGATACATATAGTTCTTGCGGTAGAACATAGAATGCTTCTCGATATCGCAATTGGTGGCCAAGCCGGCGAGCACAATGCTCTCGATGGCGGCCTTGTTGGGCACGGGGAGCGCGCCAGGCAGGCCCAAGCAAATGGGGCACGTGTGCGTATTGGGGTCGGCGCCGAATTCGAGCTTGCAACCGCAGAACATCTTCGTGTTCAACGTAGTAAGCTCGGCATGGATCTCCAAGCCGATGACGGCTTCCCAATCCTGCAGAACCTCTTCGAGCTTCTTCATTACCGAATCGCCCCCATTCCGCGTTCTGCACCCAGCGCCTGCGCTCCGCTTCGCGGTGCTCGGCGTTCAACAGCCCACTGGGCTGTTGAATCCTGCAGAACCTCTTCGAGCTTCTTCATGCTATTCACCGGCCTTTCCAGCAGCAAAATCGGGCGCGATGGGGGCCGCGCCATACACGGCCTCGAGCGCCGCCGCAGCGCGGAACATGTTCTCGTCTTTGAACTGGGGCGCGATAAGCTGCACGCCCACAGGCAGGCCCGTATCGCTGCCCAGGCCGCACGGCACGCTCATGCCGCCGTTGCCTGCGATATTGATCGACACCGTGAAAATGTCAGACAGGTGCATCTCGACCGGATCGCCGATTTCGCCGAACTTGAATGCGGTACGCGGGCTCGTAGGGGCGAGAATGACGTCGCATTTCTCGTATGCAGCCTGGTAGTCCTGCGTAATGAGCGTGCGCACCTGCTGAGCCGGATAATAGTACTTCTCGTACACGCCACTCGAAAGCAGGTAGCTGCCCAGCATAATGCGGCGCTTGGCCTCCATGCCGAAGCCGGCAGCGCGGCTTGCCTCGTATTGGCTGCCGAGGTCTTTGTGGCCTTCGGCGCAATAGCCATAGCGAACCGAGTCGAAGCGCGCCAAATTCGAGAACGCCTCGCACGGGCCCAGCACGTAATATGCGGAAATGGCCGCATCGGCATGAGGAAGCTCGACTTCCACGATTTCGGCGCCCGCCTCGCGAAGTGCCTCGGTGGCTTCAGAAACGCGAGCCTTCACCTCGTCGGTAAGGCCGGGCGCATTCATGAATCCGGGCACAACGCCAATGCGCATACCTTCGACACCCTGCTCGCACGCGGCGCGGAAATCGGCCTTCACGTACTGCGAGGTGCAGTCCATGGGATCGTGGCCGCAAATGGCGTCCATCGCGGCGGCGGCATCGCGCACGCTGCGCGCGAACGGGCCGACCTGGTCAAGCGAGCTGCCGAACGCAACCACGCCATAACGCGAAACCATGCCATAGGTCGGCTTCACGCCGACAATACCGCAGAACGCTGCAGGCTGGCGAATGGATCCACCCGTGTCGGAACCGAGCGTGACGCACGCAAGACCAGCCGCGACCGATGCCGCGGAGCCGCCGGAGCTGCCGCCCGGGACGCGCTCAAGATCCCACGGATTTTTGGTGGGGCCGAACGCGGAGGTCTCGGTGGAGCTGCCGAATGCGAATTCGTCCATGTTGAGCTTGCCCAGCGGAATGCCGCCTGCCTCAATAGTTTTGGCAACGCACGTCGCGGTATAAGGCGAGACGTAGTTTTCAAGCATGAGGGATGAACACGTGGTGTGCGTGCCCTCGTAGTTCATGTTGTCTTTGAACGCCACAGGCACGCCAGCGAGCGGACCTATTTCGTCAAAGGTGCCGTTTGCGAGCGCCTCATCGATTTTCGCGGCCTGCTCGAAGGCAGCATCTTTCGTGAGTTCCAAGAATGCATGCACTTCGCCATCGAGTTCCTCGATGCGCTTGAAGCTTGCCTCAGCAACTTCACGCGCCGTGAAATCACCTGCCAGAAGACCGGCACGAATGTCGGCCACGTTCATATTCGCGTTATACGCCATCACTGATCGCCTCCGCCCAAAATAGCCGGGATAAGGAAGCTACCGTCTTGCTGCTTAGGAGCATTGGAGAGCGCCTGCTCCTGCGTGAAACCAGGTACTTCCACGTCTTCGCGCATCACGTTGGAAAGGCCTCCGATGGGATGGAACGTAGGATCCACGCTCTCGAGGTCGAATTCGGTGATGGGCTTAAGCGTTTCGATGATGCTGTTCAAATCAACCGTCATCTGAGCGAGCTCTTCATCGGTGAGCCCGATGCGCGCATACGTGGCAATGTCACGCACGTCGCGTTCTGTGAGTTGCTGAGTCATGCGACTTCTCTTTCCTTCTCGATTCGCTTTTCCACAGGCAACCTGCCAGCAGTTTCCCAAAGCGAACTGCATGAGAACATAACGTTCGTATGATAGCAAACCCGCAGGCAACTACGCACGAGCCAACCAGATGCCCAGTAAAGTTCAACAGACCGAAATACGCAGGACGCGTATGCCTAATGAAGCGGCCTGTTTTCCGGTCACTCAAATCCCGCCGGACGGGAGCTCGACGGGGCTTTCGCCTGGGCCACGACGGGCTACCGCTCGCCTTCGGCTCGCTATGCGCCCGTCTGGCGGCGTTTCATTTTGAAGTTAAAGCGGAAATGAACGCCGACGACCCTTGCGAAAGCCCCGCCGAGCGCCCATCCGGCCCGAGCGAGCCACGAACCCTTCCAAACAAGGACAAAACAAAGCATTCCCGCCGTGGCCAGCGAGAAGGCCGAGGCGAGCACCCGCCCGAGAGGGACTCAATCGTCCCCTACTCCCCCGCCTCGAATTTCGCAATGGCATCGAGGAACGCTTCACCATAGCGCTCAAGCTTGCGCGAGCCCACGCCGTTGACCTCGAGGAAATCGAGCGCGTCCTTCGGACGGCGCGCACACATATCGCGCAGCGCACGGTCGGAAAACACCATGTAAGGCGCGATATTTCCCGCATCGGCGAGCTGCTTGCGCAAAGCGCGCAGCTCTTCAAACAGCGCATCGTCGCCCACGCTCGTCGCGCCCACGCCAAACGTCGCGGAAGAAGCGGGCGAAGACGCCGCTTTTCCTTTCTTGGAAAGCGTCGACTTCTTCATCTGTTTGATCGAAAACGTAAAGTCTTCCATGAAAGCCTCATGCGAGCGCTCGCCAAGCCCGACGGTCGGGAACTTTCCTTCGCTCACCTGCAGAAAGCCCTCGGACGCAAGCAGTTCGATAACCTCTTTGACCTGCGAGATCGAATCGCTCACTGTATCGTAGGAATCGAGCGTTTCGAAATTTCCTTCGAACACGCGCTGCGATTTGGAACCGCGCACAATGTCGGCCACAAGGGTCTTGCCAAACGCGCCGCCCAATTCGCGCACGCATTTCACGCAGGCGCGAGCTGTATCGGTCACGTCGATCGATTCGAATTCCCCTAGGCAATTCGAACAGTTCCCGCACTCGGTCGAGCCATTCCCAAACGGCGTTTGGTCGCCGAAATAATTGAGGATATAGCGGCGCAAGCAGCCTGTCGTATGGCAATAGCCCACCATGGCCTCGAGCATGCGGCGCTGCGCGGCTCGCGCGATTTCAGCCTCCTCAGGCTGCTGAGTGGCGTATTCGCTGTCGCCCTCGATAAAGAAGCGGCAGGTAGACACGTCGCCATCGCACCACAGAAGAAGGCACTCGCTCGGCTCGCCGTCGCGTCCCGCGCGGCCCGCCTCCTGGTAATACGCTTCAAGGCTTTTCGGCATGTTGTAATGCACGACCCAGCGCACGTTCGACTTGTCGATTCCCATGCCAAAAGCGTTCGTCGCAACCATGATGGGAGCATCGTCATTGATGAACCGTTCTTGAGCATCGTCGCGTTCGGCCTTATTCATGCCGGCATGGTAGCGAGCCACAGGCAGCCCTTCGGCGGCAAGCCAGCCCGAAAGGCCGTCGACATCTTTGCGCGTCGAGCAATACACGATGCCCGAATCGCCCGAATGCGCCGCAATGAACTGGGCGATTCGCGCGCGCTTTTGCTTCGGATTGAGCTTTTCGACGCCGAACTTCAAATTCGCGCGATCATATCCCGTAACGACGCATTCGGGGTTTCGCAGTCCAAGCAAAGCGGAAACATCGCGACGCACTTTATCGGTCGCCGTGGCAGTAAGCGCGATGACGGGCGGGCGCTTCGGCAGGCTTTCGATGAAATCAGCAATGCCGGTATAGGCGGGACGGAAATCTTGACCCCATTGCGACACGCAATGGGCCTCGTCAACGGCGATAAGGGGGATTTCTACGCGGCTCGCAAACTCTCGAAACAGCGGATCGGCCAAGCGTTCAGGCGCCACGTACATGATTTTATACGTGCCCGCCTCGGCGCGCGCAAGCACAGTGCGCTGCTGGCCAGGCGTTAAGGTCGAATTCAAGAACGATCCGCGCACGCCTGCATCGATAAGGGCGTTCACCTGATCTTTCATAAGGGAAACGAGCGGCGATACCACCAGCGCGAGCCCCGGCAGAACAATCCCCGGAACCTGATAGCACAACGACTTGCCAGCACCCGTGGGCATAATGCCGAGCGCGTCGCGGCCGGAAAGCACGGCGCCAATGAGCACCTCTTGGCCTTGGCGAAACGCTTCGTAGCCAAAGTACGTTGAAAGAGCCTCTCTAGCAGCATCCATTGAAGGCGCGCACGGCGTCATGTTCGCCGCCGAAAGCCCCTGAATATTCACCATCGATCCACCCTTTCCAAAACGCCCACGACAAAAAGATGGGCAACGCACGCAACGCGCGCATCGCCCATCTTCGAAACAGAATAGAAGTCCCTCGGACGTATCTGCCTGTTACACGTTGAACTTGAAGTGCATGACGTCGCCGTCCTGCACCACGTACTCCTTGCCTTCCTGGCGGAGCTTGCCGGCGTCGCGGCAGCCCTTCTCGCCACCGAGAGACACATAGTCTTCGAAGCTCGCGGTTTCAGCCTTAATGAAGCCGCGCTCGAAGTCGGAGTGAATGACGCCCGCAGCCTGCGGCGCTTTCGCGCCCACGGGAATGGTCCAAGCGCGCGTTTCGGTTTCGCCACTCGTGAAGTAACTCTGCAGGCCAAGCAGGGCGTAGGCGCTGCGAATAAGGCGAGCGAGGCCGCTTTCGGAAAGACCCAGCTCCTCCATGAACATCTTGGCGTCTTCGGGATCGAGCTCAGCCAAATCGGCTTCGGTCTTAGCGCAAATAGGCACGGGAATCTGGCCATCAATTTCGGGGAGCTCGGCGTTGAGCTGGTCCTCATCGACGTTGGCGATGTAGAGCATGGGCTTGCACGTGAGCAGACACAGGTCTTTGATGGAAGCGAGCTCTTCATCGCTCAGCCCAAGCGTGAGCACGCGATGGCCCTCGTTCAGACCCGCGAGCACCTTCTTGGCGGTCTCGAACTTGAGCATGAGCGACTTATCGCGCTTCGCTTCCTTTTCAAGGCGAGGCAGCGCCTTATCGACCGTGGCGATGTCGGCCAGCACGAGCTCGGTCTTAATGGTTTCGACGTCGCTTTGCGGGTCGACCTTCTTGGAAACGTGCTCGACGTTGGGGTCACTGAAGAAACGAACGACCTCGCAAATCGCATCGGTCTCGCGAATGTTGGCCAAGAACTTATTGCCCAGGCCCTCGCCCTGGCTTGCACCGGCAACCAGGCCAGCAATGTCAACGAATTCGACCGTTGCCGGCACGATTTTAGCCGGATGGTCGATTTTCGCGAGTTCATCCAAGCGATAATCGGGAACGGGAACCATGCCCGTATTGGGCTCGATGGTGGCAAACGGATAGTTCGCGGCGAACCCGGTTTTCTTGGTAAGGGCGGTGAAAAGCGAAGACTTGCCAACGTTGGGCAGGCCAACAATACCGATAGAAAGCGACATGCGCATCCCCTTCATACTTACTTGCGGCGATAAAACTCATCAATGATAGCAAAACGCCGCGCAACCTGCGTCGTTTTCGACAATTCCCCATTCGATATCGGCATACGACACCCGAGCCATTCAAATATCGCAATAAGATTCAGCGCTTACGAAAGCGATGCTCGGCTTATAGGACAAAAAGTGTGTCTCGATAGAACACATGTTCCCCTCATGCTA
>OLQK01001236.1_pt1 | contig 18203 bp, 19 predicted proteins | sample 1672501 | NCBI WGS metagenome assembly OLQK01 (sample SAMEA3136693, study PRJEB25190) | human gut metagenome | biome: human gut; feature: human-associated habitat; material: faeces | place: Austria | collected 2013 | reverse complement strand
CCTATGGGAAGTTCCGCTGTGCTTATGGTTATCAAAAAAAGTTGGTATCTTTGTCACGGTTATTCTTAATGCCGGACTTGGAAGCGTTTTAGGGATTTTCACGGCTACAACCTCTTTGTGGATGATCTGCCCGTATAGCTGGGTGCCGCATCTTATGATTTCCGTGTTAGGTATTTTGCCTAATGGTGAGCCGGTTGCAGATCAGAGTACGGCAATGGCATTTTGGATGATTATACTTGTATTGGTCATTTCGCTGGCCTGGTTTGCGGCGCTGTCATTTTTAACTGCAAGATGGTTTGAGAAAAAGGAGGTGGGGTAACTATGGTATCTGTGGTTCGCTGCTGGAAAGCAGAATATCAGAAGTGTAAACATAGCATTTTGCTCTATATAATGTCCGCAAATCCGAACCGCTTGGCAAATTCCGCCGCCGGACACGCCGTAAATTCATAATAAATAGGCTTGCTGTTTTCGTAAGGCGTAACATCCATCTCGTAATCATGCCATGTGTCACAGTGCTTTTGGGCAGTGCTGAATGCCCGATACATCAGCTTTTTCCAGAATGGCTTGTTGATGTCAACGAAGCGCAGCTTCCGGAAGGACGGCAGGATCAGATTTTCTTCTATCTCTTCCATTTCGCGGAATGTGACCACATCCCGGCACGCATCGTAAAAGCACATGATGGCGATGCAGTCGTAGGTGCCGCCTACGCCGTTGTGAAAATTCTTTTTACCGCCGAGGTCGGTGCGCCACTTGGAAAGAAGCTCTGCGTATCTCAGCTGCACCTGCTCCCAGACCGCCTCGCGCTCCACCTCCGGATAGTGCAGAGTGATTTTCGCCAGAATTTCCTTTTTGCAGGGTTTGGAATATAGCACATGGCAGCTACGGTCAATTTGTAATTCGCTGTCCTTCATCTTCCCACGCCTTTCAGAAAACCGCTCTTTGCATTTTCTTCGGTGTCGTCCGATTCGTCGTAGGCATCATAGGGTGCCGATGGGTCGTGTACTCGTTTTTTGAATGGTGAACAGCTCTTGTCTTTGTGGGCAAACGCAAAGGCAAAATTGTCCGTCCATCCCGTGTGACCGGTGATGAAATATGGATGCAGCCCACGTGCGCGCAGTTTCCGCTCCAGCTCCGCCAGTGACTGCACAGCCAGCTCATTGTCCTCCGCCAGCGAGGAAATGAAGCTGTAGCCGCCGTCCGCGCCGAACCAGATAGTATCGCCGGTAAAGAGATATTTCCCGTCCACAAGGTATACCATGTGCCCCCATGTATGACCGGGAACCAGAAAACACTCGATCCTGATCCCGTCGATGTCGATGACCTCATCGTCGTGCAGCAGCACTTTTTCATTGTTGATCACCTACTGGCTCTTGGGCAGCTTTACCAGTGCCAGCTACCAGAAGATCCTGATTGGCTGCCCACTTATCGTTGCCGGAATTATCATCATCTGGGTGGTGAGGGAAACGGCAAGTTTCTTCTGGGAGTCGATGGGCAGGAAGTGTCTGTCAAACCCGGAGAAGTGCTGTATGTACCGCCGAAAACACTGTGCGGCACAAAAACCGACAGTGGAATGATCTATACCGAAATCATTTTGAAAAAGGAGAATTTTACCATGAACAACATCATCAAGGCAGGCCAGCCCACCGAACTGAAGAACCTCATTTCTTATGAAGAGGGCAGCATCGCCAATCTGGACATCGCTCACGCAGACAACATGAAATTTGTCCTGATGGCTTTTGACGAGGGCACTGGCCTGACTCCGCACCGTGCTCCCGGCAATGCCATCCTGACCGCGCTGGAGGGCAAGGCCATTATTGGCTATGAGGGCAAGGATTACGAGCTGAACGCAGGCGAGAGCTTCCGCTTCGATAAGAACGGCCTGCACAGCGTTACCGCACAGGGCAAATTCAAAATGAGCCTGCTGCTGGTCATCGAATAAGCGATTTTCTGTTTCATAACTGACGCAAAGAACCCGTCCGGACGTACCGGACGGGTTCTTTGCGTCTGCCAGATTCAGCAGTAGTAGAGGAACGAACGCAGGCGGCTCCATGCAGTTTCATCCCAGTCATTATCAAGGGAAATCTGGAACAGCGGAGCCCGACAGGCATCGTGCAGGCCGCGCATATCCAGAATCATAGCGGTATTTTCATACCGGGGTGCAAGGGTCAGCACTGCATTGGTACGGCTAGAAAGCTCCACGGCCTTGGCGTACCGATATCGACCGTTCCCGCCTGAAAAATTCGGCAAGGCAGAGTCCGCAATGAGGAACAGTGTTTCAGCGTCTTCCGCAAAGGCACTGTGCGCTCCAAGTTCATTACCAAGGGTCTGCATCTGCCTCTGCATCTGGTCAAGCCAACCAGCCGATGGTTTATTTTCATCTAAATTGTCTTTCCACAGAAACCAGAGTGCCTCGCTGAGTGGGGCGCGAAGCACCTGTTCGCCTTCGGCTTCCAGCGCGGCAAGTACGCCGCTGTCCAGTTCTGTCAGGCAGAGCGGCGTACCAACAGCGGCAATGCGGCGGCCTTTGGTGGTGGGAAGTGCGCCGATTTCCCTCGCCGCAGCGTGCAGCTGCTCCCAGCCGGGCAGAGCATCCCACTGTGCCGAAATGTCTGCACGTTTATCTGCCGGAGCAGCATAGAGGATATCTCCCGCCAGCAAAGTGCGGAAGAGAGCATCACGGTTCTGCGCCATTTCGGGCAGTGTTTCCAGCATCGGGCTGACCAGTTGAGCATTCAGCTCTTTTCTGCGGTCCAACACAGCACGGATGACACGGGCGTACTGACCGTCTGCCTCCGCTCCCTGCGTCTGCGGAATCAGGAACTGCGCATGTGTCTGGTCGTTTTTTCGCTCGGCAAGGATACTGCCCAGCAGTGCCGGGAAAGGCAGGTATTCTTTTGCACTCGTCTCCGCTCGGCCAAGGCTCAGAATATCGTCCGTCAGGTGCGGCAGCTCGTAGGGGTCTGCCCCTTGCTGTTTGAAATATGCGGCCAGATAGGGCGTATAAGCACCCATCGCCGGAAGATAGAGTGGCACATTGGGGGATGGTGTCTGTGCCAGACGACAGGGGTGAATATCGACCTGCTCGATGTTGAAATCTGTCGGCAGAGCCACCGCCGGGCGGTGTTGCAAGCTGTTCAGGAACGCTTCAATGCGAGTGATGACACCCACATTGGAAAAATGCTCATCCACTTCGATTTGCAGGTAGGGTTTATCGCCCATCTCCTGCTTGAACAGGTGTGAGAGCATGGTGTCCGGGCCGCAGCCGTGGTTCGTCAGGTAGACAGCGTAGAGGTTCGGGTGGTGAGCAATCAACTTTGCTCCGGACAGGATATGCTGACCGAACGGATAATAAAGATTATCGTATTCATCGGAGATGTCCAGCGCATGACCGGGCAGGTGGCTCAGCGTGATGACTTTATAGCCGCGTTCCAACAGCAGTTCCGGGATATTGAAAGTCTACCAGTTCACCGTCAGCACCGACCAGAACAAGATCGGTACTGGTAGAACCGATGTCGATGCCCAATGCGCAGCCGCTTTCTGGAATGATCTCGGTAGCGTTTGGCTCCGCAAGGCTCGTGCCGGGGCGCAGTTCCAGTTTGGGCAATGTTCCGACCGTGTGGTGTGTTGTTAGTGTACGGTCCAGAGAATCATTCAGTTGACGTAACGTGAACGAGCCGGATGCTTTGAGTGCAGCACCAAGAGCCGCTTCATATCGGGCAAACTCCGGAACGATGAGTTCTTCCTCACTCAGGCCGAACACATCCCGGATGGCTCGGATCACGCCTGCATTGCAGGTAACACCGCCGCAGAATACTACAGGTTTACAGACCGGAAGCCGCCGCACGATGGTCACCTTATAGTTCCGGATCATGGCATAACACAACCCCAACAGGATATCCGGCGTGGAAACGCCTTCCTGCTGGCGGTGGATGATATCTGTTTTGGCAAAGACCGCACACCGACCGGAAAGGCGCGGAACACTCTGTGCCTGCTCTACCAGCGAAGAGTAATCTCCCAGCCTGCAGCCCACACGGGACATCTGGTCTTCAAAGAACGAACCTGTACCGCCCGCGCAGTGTTCGTTGACTGAAAACTGAGGTGCGCGGCTCTGCAAGTCCGTGATGAATCGCGCGCCCTGACTGCCAATTTCAATGACCGAACCCACCTGCGGAATGATCCAGCGCACACCCTCGACGATAGCTGGGATATCGCCTAAAGAGGGAATGGCTGAATCTTGCTCCAGCAGAGCCTCCGTGTTGCTTCCGGTCACACAGAGTGAAAACGGAGTATCCATCGCCAGTTCCAACGTGGAAAGACCCTTTTTCAGGCAGACAAAAGGGTTGCCGTGATGCACCGCCATCCACTGCTTTTCAATTTCTTGATTTTTCAACAGCACCAACTTGACCGTTGATGTACCGATATCTATTCCCAACGAAAGCATTGTGTCACTCCTTCGATATCAACCCTGAACGTTATAGGGTTTGACATTTCAAACTTTATACCGTATAATAATGATGCCTTTTAATTAGACGCCTCTAACCAAGAGTTTAACACAACTACCTCGGAGTGTCCGTTGTTATGGCAACGGCAAAGTAAATTTTAAGATGGAGCAATATTATTCAATTTTACAGCAATGCGGCATGTTCAACGGCATCCAGCCACGAAAATATAGGGAAGTCCTTCGTTGCTTGAATGCGACTGTCCGTGAATATCCTCGTGGTGCGCACATCGTCGAGCTGGGTGAGCAGAGCCACAATACGGGTGTTCTGCTGGATGGCACGATAGAAGAATTTTTTTATGATGAAAATGGCAATCAAATCAGCATCTGCCGTTTTTGTCCCGGAGAAGTATTTGGTGCAGAACTGGCCTGTACTGGCTGGACGGCAAGTCCGGTCTGTCTGCGTGCCAGTTCGGGCTGTACCGTAATGCAGCTGGATTTCAGCGCATTGCTGTCACAAAAAACGCTGACCTGTCCCTGCCGGATGCAAGTCACAGCAAATCTTATGCAGGATATGGCGCAGCAGCTTCTCTTTTTTAACACCAAAGTGCGTATTTTAGCACAAAAACGGCTTCGAGATCGTCTGAAGATTTATCTTCAAACCTTGACACCCGATGAAAAAGGCTGTTACAGTCTGCCCTACACCCGGACAGAACTGGCAGATTTTCTCTGTGTGGACCGCAGTGCTCTTTCCCGTGAGCTGTGCCGGATGCGCGATGAGAGGATCCTTGATTTTTCCGGTGCAAAGATTCACCTGTTGAACCCAACGTTTTTGTATGGTTGGAACTGACAGTACTTCTAAATCTATGAAAAAATTGTCTGCCGAATATTTTTGTTCGACAGACAATTACTTTTTAATCTTCTAGTGTACAACTACCGGACACATTCTTCAAATATTCCTTCGGGTCGCCGTTCAGAATCAAATCCGCATAGTCCAGTGGGTCATTGTAGATAAGGTAGTCCAGTTCCGTCTGCTGCGCCATGGTCACATCCAGTGCATCCTCAACCCCGGTACAGTCAATGGAAATTTTTCTCCCATAGAATATAAAAAATCCGAACCCTTCTCCTATTGGAAAAAAGTTCGGATTTTGTTGTTGTGGTGCACCTCCAGGGACTCGAACCCTGGGCCCACTGATTAAGAGAGCAAGCCGCCGGTTCGTCTCAATTTATGGAAGTTTCGCGTCATCGTTATTTTTGAACAAAGCAGCGTAGTTTTTCACCCGGCAATTTCTGCACCCTTTGTCGGATTTTGCAGCGAAAAGCACCTTCTGCACATTTTGAAACCGTGCAAAATCCGTGCAGAAACCGTGCACCTACTCTCCGACAAACAAAATCGCTCTATCCCCCACCGGCTTGACGGCATTGGTTTGAGTGGCCGCACCCCGCTTTGTACCCGAACAAACAAAAATACAGAAGCCGCACGTCCTGTCAATGCGCGGCTTCTGTGTTAAAAAAGGGGGATTGATATGGTTCTTGCGGTGGTTCTCAAGCCTCCGGCATCTGATACTCGTGGGTCTGCATATACTCTTCTACCTGATCCAAGGTGGGCATGGCATCGGAGCAACTATGGCCGGTAATGGTGATTGAAGCAGCTGCTGCAGCATACTTCAGTGCTTCTTCCAGACTCTTCCCACGTATCAACGCATTGTTGAAAGAGCCGGAGTAGGAGTCTCCCGCACCAAAACTCTTGAGCACCTTTGTTGGATAGATACCGCCCATGGTGCGGCCCTCGGCGGTATAGAGATGAGAGCCTTTTTTGCCCTGCTTGATGGAGACAAGGCTTACGCCCTTCTCCAGCAACCAATGAGCACTCCGGTCGTCATCATGATTGCCCGGGTGGAAAAGTTCTTCCATCTTATCAAACTCTTCCCGAGTTCCCAGTACCATATCAGCCTGCTGGGCAGTGAGGGTAAAATAGATACTGGTCTCATCGTCATTGTCCCAGGTTCCGTCACGGTAGTCGAGGTCAAAGGCAACAACCACACCGTTCCGCTTTGCCATGGCGATGGCGAGGAACACAGCCTCCCGCGCCGGAGAATGGGAGAGAGATGTGCCCGAGATGAGCAGCAGCTTGTGGCTGGCGATATAGCTCTCGTCCAGCTGAGCACAGTCGATGTGAAGGTCGGCGCAGTCGGTGCGGTACATGAAACAGTTGCACGAGCCCTCTTTGATCTCACCCATGGTCACACCGGAACGGATGCCGGGGGCGGCTGTCTCGATGTGGGAGGTATCCACCCCCTGGTCAGCCAGATATCTGACGATGAAGCGTCCGAACTGGTCATCGGACACCTTTCCGATGTAGCCAACTTTCAGGCCCAGACGGGCCATGGCGACAGCGGTGTTGGCGGGAGAGCCGCCCACATATTTGGAGAAGGTCTTTGCTTCCTCCATGGGGCCGATCTCATTGGCATAGAGATCGATGGTGGCGCGGCCAAAGGCTACCACATCATTGGGCTTCTGAAGATCAAATTTCAGCATAGCGGTCCTCCCTTATGCATCCTCATGCTCCAGCGTGTCCAGCAGCTCCATGGCTTCCTTCACGGACAGACCATTGTGTACCACCTGTCCCAGAGTCTTGACCAGCGGGGTCACATGGGGGTATTGGAACACGAAGCGTCCGTAAGTCACGCCTGCAGCACCGGCATCCATGACATCACGGGTCATCTGAATGAAATCCTGTGCGGTCTTGCAGCCGTTGCCTCCGGCAATGGCCACCCGGGTGGGGGCAGCCTGCACCACCCGGGCAAAGCTCTCGGGGTCGCCGGTGTAGGTGGTCTTTACCAGATCCACCCCCAGCTCTGCAGCAGTGCGGGCAGCGTACATCACGTTCTCCACGCTACGCTGGTCGTCCCCGGTGATATGGTTGCCGCGGGGATAGATATGGCTGATGAGGGGCATCCCGTTGCGGTGAGCTTCCTCGCTGATGCGGCCCAGCATGGCAATCTGCTGCTCCTGATTGTCACCGCCTAGGATGCAGCCCACCGACACGGCATCGGCACCCATGGCAATGGCTTCTTCCACACTGGCCACCTGCACATCACTCTCGTAATGGTAGACGCCAAAGGTGGTCAACTTGAGCACAAGGCAGGTCTTGCCTGCGTAGGGAGCAAAGCAGTGTTCTGCAATGCCCTTATGCATGGTGATGGCATTCGGACCGCCGGCCACCATCTTGGCAATGGTATCATCGATGGTATCCAGACCTTTCATCACACCACGGCCCATGGCATGGTCTACAGTCAAGCCGAAGTACTTACCGTCCTCGGTGGGCATCAGGCGCTTGAGACGAATTTCTTTTCCGATCATAATACTGTTACCTCGTTGCTGCTGTTTACGCAAGCAGGTTCACAAAGAAGTTGATATACTGCGGGCAGAGGGTGGTGATCAGGATGGCGATCAGGCCCACGCCCATAAAGGGGATGGCTTCCTTGACCGTTTCTCCAAATGTGGAGTGAGCGATCTTGGTGGAAACGAAGATACCGACAGCAAAGGGAGGAGTCAGGAAGCCAACGCACATATTGACCAGCATGATGGCACCGAAGTGGACGGTGCTGATGCCGTAAGTCTGCGCCACGGGCAGCAACAGCGGGGTCATGATGAGGATGGTGGCGTTAATGTCCATGAATGTGCCCATGAAGATGAACAGGATGTTGATCATCAGCAGGAAGCCCCAGCGGCTGGAGATATTGGCCGTGATCAGGTTGGACAGGAAGGAGGAGATACCGGCCAGCGTCATGACCTTGCCGGCCACAGCAGAGAAGGCGTTCAGCAGACCGATAACGGCAGTGGACGCACCGGCGATGGCGCAGCAGCGCCAGAAGGTGATCTGGATCTTCTTTTTGTTGATGATTTTCAGAACGGCGAAATAGAGGATACCGTAGACGCAGCTCACAGCGCCTGCCTCCGTAACGGTGCAGAAGCCGCCGTAGATAGCGCCATAGATGATGATGGGCATCAGCAGGGCCGGGATAGCGTAGAAGGTGGATTTGCCGATCTGACGGACCTTTTCACTGAACGCCACATTGACCTTTTCCGGCTTGACCTGATGACGGCCGATGCGGAAGTAGTTAATGACGAAGTAGCCCACTGCAAAAATGAAGGCAGGGCCAACGGTAGACATCCAGATTTCAGAGATCTTGCCGCCGGAGGCCAGAGCGTACATGATGCCGGGGACACTCGGGGGAATGAGAATGCCCAGAAAGCAGGTAGCCGCCAGCAAAGCGGAGTTATAAGCCTTGGGGTAGCCCTCTTTTTCCAGCTCGGGCACCATCATCTTGCCGATGGCGGAGATGGTAGCCATGGCCGAGCCAGTCAGAACGCCGAAGGCCATGCAGGCGCAGATGGTGATGACGCCGGTGGCGCCGCGAATACGACCCACAAAAGATTTGATCCAGTCGATCAGCATCTTGGAGATGCCGCTGTATTCCATGATGACACCGGCGAAGATGTAGAACGGGATGGCCAGCAGAGCAAAGCTGTCCAGACCGGAGAACGCGAACTGGGGCACAGTGACCAGATTGTAGCCGCCAAAAGCCAGCACCAGTAGAGAGGATGTGCCCAGTGCAAAGGAGACCGGCATTTTGAACAGGACGGCCACCACCATGAAGGAGATCAGGAAGATAAGCAAAGCTTGAAGCGCTGTCATAATTTCACCCTCTTTCTCAGTTGTCCGCCTCGGCGGCAGACTTCTTATCGCCGCCCAGCAGGCAGGCTGCAAGCATGTACACCTCGTGCAGGGCTGCCAGCACGATGCCTATAAACACCGGCAGGTAGACCCAGCCCATGGGGATGCGCATGGTGGGCGAAGTCTGGGTGGTACTGAAAATCTTCATCATATAGTCGAAGAAGAGCTTGGCAAAGACGACCAGGAATGCAAAAGTGGAAACGATGGCTGCGACTTCCAGCGCCTTGAGCCACTTTTCGCGGGCCGGGCCCTTGATCTTCATAAGCACCTGCTTGAGCACATCGATCTCGGTGTGGCTGTTGTCGCAGATGGCATAGGCTGAGCCGATGTAGGTCAGCCAAATGAAGAGATAACGGGTGAACTCTTCTGCCCACGCGGCAGAGATAAACAGGAAATACCGGCAAACCACCTCGATGAAGATGGCCGCGACCAGCAGAATTGTGATAAGAGCCAGCAGGAAGATCTCGATGCCCAACAGTCTGTCGTTGACTTTCTTCAAGCCCTGCAGCGTTTTGTTATTGCTGTTCACAGCATTTGCCTCCTTTCATAAACTGCCGCCCCCGGGCACTCCCCGCAAGGCGGCAGAATCACTTTACAACAAAATATGGAGCGCCACATAGCCTTACTTGTTCTTGTAATCACCGCTGGTGATGGCGTCCATGATCTCGTCGCTGTAGGAGCCGCGACTCTCTTCCCAGATCTGCTGGTAGATCTCCTGCAGCTTAGCCTTCATATCATCGGAGGGCTGATCCACGGTCCACTGGCCGCTGGCCACGCCGTCGTTGGTGACCTTCTCGGTCTTCTCACGGAAGAACTCGGTGAACTCGTCAGAAGCCTCCTGTGCAGCCTCCTTGAAGGCGGCCTTGTCCTCGTCGCTCAGCTTTTCCCAGAAGGGAGCGCCTGCGATGAAGCAGCCGCCGGAGTAGCAGTAGTTGAGTTCGGTGATGTGGGTGATGACATCCAGAATGCCCTGGTTGGTGTAATTGAAGACCGCGTTGTCCAGACCATCGACGGTACCGGTCTGCAGGGCATTCAGCACCTCAGAACCGGCGATCATGACGGGCAGTGCGCCGCACTTCTCATAGAAAGAGACAACAGAGGCGACGGACGGGGTGCGGATCTTCAGGCCGGCCAAGTCAGACATCTCGGTGACGGGGCGGACGATATTGCCCACCTGACGGAAGCCGTTGCAGTAAGAAGAGATGCGGATGAGGCTGTTCTGCTCCATGATCTTGGCCACTTCGTCGGCGATCCAGCCCTTGAGGTAGTATTTATCCGCCTCGTCGTAGTCAGCCACCAGACCGGGCAGCCATGCGAAGCCCAGTGCGCCGTCCAGCACGCCGTCTATGGTCATATCGTCGCTCATCAGCACATCCAGCGTACCCATCTGCAGCATCTGTGCCATGTCGGAGCCGTTGCCCAGAGAGCCTGCGGCGATGACGTTAGCCTGATAGCGGCCGCCGGTCTTGTCGGAGATGAGTTCAGCAAAGCGTTCCACATAGGGGGCGCGGTCACCGGTGACGTCTGCAGTGACCGAGAAAGTAGCGCTCTCAGCCGATGCAGCAGCAGAGCCTGCACTGCCGGTGGTGGAAGCTGCGGTGCTGGAAGAGCCGCCGCAGGCGGTCAGGCCAATGGCAGCAGCGGAGATTCCGGCTACCTTCAGGAAATCACGGCGGGAAATTTTCTTGGTGCTCATAAGATTATTCTCCTTTTTCTTTTTGTTTTTATATCCTGTGTTTACAGTTCGTAATTATCAAAGCCTCAGCGGAGGCAGGCCAGCTGCTGCAGGAACGCGATCTTGGCTGTATCTTCCAACAGCTCTGCCTGATCGAAGCACTCTTCCATGGTCTTGCCCATAACGAGGATGCCGTGGCCTTCCATCAGGAAAGCCCTTGTGTCCGCCGATGCTTTGGCCACCGTTTCTGCCACGACATCGGCCAGCTCTGTGGAACCGGGTGCCCGGTCGGGCACGATGGGCACCTCGCCGAGCTTGAGCTTTGCCGACTCGGTGTAGAGGGGCAGCGGCTTTTTCTGCAGCGTCCAGAGCACCGAATAGGTGGGGTGGGCGTGGATGATATAGTTGATCTCAGGGCGGAGGCGGTAGACATCCAGATGGAACCGCGTCTCTTTAGAGGGCTTCAGCCCCTGCGCTGCTCGCTTGACATGCCCCTCAGCGTCGCAGAGCACAAGACCTTCGTAGGTGACTGCCCGCAGCGGCACGTTGCTGCCGGTGATGAGCATATCACCTCCCAGCCGAGCACTGACATTTCCTCCCGCTGCACTTACCAAACCCTTCTGGTAGACCAGTGCCGAGTAGCGGATGATGTCATCGGCCGGTTTCGGCCAGACGATCGATTCATGTTCCATCAGTAAACGACCTCCTTCCGGCAGAGCATCTTTTCCAGCGTATCCTCACGGCCCATGCTGCCGCCCTTGAGAGCGAACTCCCGGCCTGCGAAGCAGCCGTCCAGCATCAGGCCCTGTGCCACGCCGGGTTCCAGTGCGCAGCCGAGCTGCAGATGCTCAACACCGAACTGCCGGAGCACGCCCTGCGAAGTCTCGCCTCCGATGATGACCAGCCGGTCGAATGCGGCATCGTGGTCAAACGCTGCCGCAGCCTGTGCAAAGCACTCCATGATAGCTTTGCTGGTGCCGGGCTTGTAGGAATATTTTTCCACCTGCGGGAAGAGGATGACGCTCCCCTGCCCCAGCAGCTGCTCTGCTTGCTTTGCGGCCAGCTGCGGCACCTCTTTGCCGCCCTCGATGTAGGCGTCGATGTCCAGCGGCACGGTCTGCAGCCCACGCTCCGCAGAATAAGTGATCTGCTTATGAGCGATGTCGTAGGCCGAAGCACAGAAGCAAAGGCTCCGGATGTCCCGCACAGGGAAGGTGTGAGTCTGCGCCGGGCCGTAGAGATATTCGGCCAGACCATCCGCGATGCCCAGAGAGCCGGTCCAGAACACCTTGGGGTATCGGGGCGCCAGCGTCTTGAGCAGATGAAGGACATCTGCCCGGGTGATGGCGTCGAACACCAGAATGCGTGTTCCCTCGGCCAGCTGATGTTCCACAGCGGCCAGCAGCGTTTCCTCGCTGCCCTTTACTGCGTCGATGTCCACCAGACCGATCTTCTTGTCGGTGTCCTTTCCCAGAATTTTGGGGATGTAGGATTCCGTCGGTGGGAAGATGGGGTCGTTGGCATAAACCGACTTGGGGAGGATCTCGCCCTCACAGTACTGGTTGCCATAAAGGGTAAAGGTACCGAGGTCGGGAGCGTTGTCCACAATGAACACATTGTAGTCCGGCCAGCCGTCCAGCAGACCGTCCAGCTCGTAGGAGTCATTGCCCCGGAAGCCCGTGCCAATCTTCTTCATATAGAAGCCGCCCGGCTCGAGCCGCCTCAGAAGGTCTGCGTGGAGCTGCCGCGCCTTGTCCTGCGCGGTGTTGCGGGAAGAGAGGTTCACGGTCAGGATCTCGTCGGTCTCATGTTCCAGACTGCACCGTCCATTCGTACAGATACGCACCTTCCGGCCTCGTGCGGTGAAGTAACTGCCGGAATCAGCAGCGCCCGTCAGGTCGTCTGTTATCTCTGTCAGTCTCACAGCTCTGCTCCTCTCTGTTTATTCAAACATACTGTTTGTTCGTTCTCTGAGCAGAGAATAACATTCTCTCCCGGATTCGTCAATAGTTTTTGTTTCATTTCATGACATTGCACACATTTCCGGGCGTATTTTGTTCACTTGCGCCATTAAAATCATGCTATTTTTGTTCTTTTGAACATTTTTTGCATTGTATTCTTTTCTCCTTGGCTCAAGTATCCAGCATCGTCGCAAAAAATCTTTTCTACGTCATATTTTGTTTATTCAAACAAGGTTCTTTTGAATTTTTCGGTTCGTCCAGACGGCTTTCACCCGCCTATCAAGCACAAAAAAGTTATATCTTGCTCACTCAAATCATGTTTAAATGAACACAAAAAGGGGCTGTTGCAAAATAGCACAACACAACTAGCTATAACAATTTCAAAAATAAGCGAAAAAGTGAACAATACAAAAAGCAAGTGCATCACATCTCCATCAAAAAATTCTGGTTTTCGAGAAAAAGTGTTGCACTTGCTTTTCTTTATGTAAGATTGCAGTTTAAATTATCGCGTATTACCGTTAAAATAGAGAGTGTTGCATTTTGCAACAGCCCCCTCATCTTCATTTTATCAGACCATTTTGAGCTGCGTCTGTGCATTTGCCAGGATCTTTTTCCACCCGGCAGGAAGGTTGGTATCGGTGATGACCAGATCCATATCCGGGATGTCCGCAAAGTGGTTGGCCTTTACCAGCCCGAACTTGCTGGAATCCGCCAGAATGATGTTCTGGGCCGAGGACTCGATCATGGCCTTTTTGTTCTCCACGATGTTGGCGTTGATACAGGTGATGCCAAGACTCTGGTGGACACCCGACACCGAGAGGAAAGCTTTGTTGGCACGGTGGCGGCGGATGAACTCCACAGCCTCCGGGGAAGTAAAGTTATAATCCTCGGGGTGGTAGTAGCCGCCGGGAAAAATGACCTTGATATTCGAGTGTTTGAGCAATTCAGCCAGGATGAGGAAGTTGTAGCAGAGCACCGTATACTCAAAATCTGTGGGCAGGTAGAACGTCATCCGTGAAACGGTGGTGCCGTTGTCGAGGAACACCCAGTCGTCCGGGCGGATGAGAGAAGCTGCATATTTGGCGATGCGGTCTTTCTCCGCAAAATTTTCCAGCCGTGCCCGGCGCAGATCGTAGTTTTCGCCTTCGTAAGAATAGCCGTTTCCTCCTTCTACCAGCGCGGCATAACCATAGCTACGCTCCAGCACATGGTTCTTGCGCAGCAGTTCCAAATCGCGCCGCACGGTCATCTCAGATACCCCAAGCGCTGCTGCCAGTTCTTTTACTGATATTTTCTGATGTTTTTTCAAAAGGTCCAGTTCCTGGACCATCCGCTTTTCCTTGCCGCTTTCTGTTTTCAACGCCAAAACCTCCTCATAGGTCGTTGTCTGCCTTTATTATGCACTTTTTGACTGTTCAATGCAACAATAAGCTGTTCGTTTTCCTTCAATTCAACCTTTTCCACAGGTTTTTCCTGTGTTTTCTATCAAAAACATCCAGTTTTCTGGGCTTTTGTTTCTCGACCGCGTGTTTCGTCTGGCAGTGATAAATTTTTCTTTATTAAAAAGAGCTGTAGCAACTCTGCAACCAGTAAGGGCTTTTTTCTTTTTCCGTTGCAGTTCTGCTGCTTTTTCGCCTTTCCTGCAAAATTTTCCGTATATTCAGGCAGGAAGTAAAAAACACCAGAGTTCCCACTTTGGGGTACTCTGGTGCAGTACATAACATCTACCTGCCCGGTGGCCGCAGAGTGCGGGGCTTTGTGGACATCGAACCGCTTGTTCACCCCTGCCCGTAAAAAGTGCATTTTTTCACGGAAGAAGTTCGTACAACCTGTACGGTCTGTACTTGTACGCACCCGTACGGCAAGTTGAGGTAAATTAGAACGAGTTATCGTTTATATTTTGCGCTTCCGTACACCGTACGAACCGTACAGGTTATTTGAAGTCCGTACGCAATTTTTTCAGATGCGTACGGAGCAATCAAGTTCGCATTGTGCGAACTTGATCGTAGCTCTCCCGCAGGAGACGTTCCCCCTCGGAGAGTCCTCGAAGAGCCCACTACACTTTGCAGCCCATAGGGATGAAAGTGTTATAGTGGGTTATTACACTTCCGGGGAAGTGCATCTCCGTCCCCGTCACCTTCCTCTGAACCCCGAAAGGAGGGATGCCCTTTGGCAAGAAACGATGGCGTTGACCGCACCAGTGTCCGAAATCTCGCCGTTTCGGACAAGGCCGTTGGCAACACCCAGCAGCACAATGAGCGTGAAAAGGACAGCTATCGGAACCCCGATATTATCCCCCAGCGCGCTGCATGGAACGTCCACTTCAAAAAGCCAACCGCCAGCTACACCGACCTGTTCACCCAGTTGGAAGCCGATGGAACCATCTCCACGCGCGGCCTGAAACCGGATGCCACCCACTACTGTGAGCTTGTCTTTGATGTCAACTCAGCCTACTTCGACAACCACGGCGGCTACGAGTTCGCCAAGCAGTTCTATGCGGATGCCTACAAAGCAGCCGTTCAGATCGTGGGTGGTGAGCAGTATATCCTCTCGGCAGTCATGCACGCGGATGAGATCAACCACGCCATGACCGAAGCACTAGGCCGGGAGGTCTACCACTACCATCTCCATGTGGTCTATGTACCTGTGGTTGAAAAGCAGATTCTCTGGTCGAAACATTGCAAGGACAAGGCACTGGTCGGCACCGTCAAGGAGACCGTCATGCAGGTCAGCCGAAGCAAGAAGTGGGCATCCAAGCCCCTGCTGGACGATGCCGGAAAGCCCGTGCTGCAAAAGAATGGCAAGCCAGTCCTGAAGAAGTCGTACAGCGTCCTGCAAGACGATTTCTTCAACTATATGCGTACTGCCGGGTACACGGATGTGGAGCGCGGCGAGCGCGGCAGTACCGAAGAACACCTGACCGTCACCCAGTTCAAAGTCCAACGAGAGCAGGAGCGGCTGGACAGCCTGACCGCCCAAGCCGACCAAAAGGCGCAGTCGCTTGCCAAAACCAGTCAGACCCTCTCCAAAAAGGAGAAGGAACTTGCCGCTGTGCAGAAAAAGGCCACGCTCACGAAAGAAGCCCTCATTCATGCGCGCGATCTGGATTATATCGGCAAGCGCACCTTTCTCGGTAACTACTCGCTGACCGAAGAAGAATTTTCCAAGCTGAAAAAGCAAGCCGACCACGGCTATATGATGGACGTGGAGAACCGCCGCTTGAAAGAAGAACTTTCCACCGCCAAGAAGGAGGCCGTTCGTTGGAGCAACAAGTACCACGACCTGTGGTACGACGTGAAACCCTATCTGGATGCTCTCCACCGTGCGCCCGAACTGGTGCGCGGCTTTCTGGAAAAGATTCTTGCCCCCAAGCAGGAGCGCACCATGAATGAGCAGCAGAAAAACCGCAAGCGTGGGCAAGATGTAGAACTTTAAGCTGAATTTTTAGATGATATGACAATATAAGGAGAAATGCTTATGGATTTTGACCGTAATTCTATGACTGTCCCTGTGCAATCTTCCGATTATACGAAAAAGTTCTTGCAAAAGGACTCGAATCCCACTACAATGGAGGTGGTCACTCAAACCAATGCCGTCAAGTCTCCGACTGACAGCCCGGCAACCACAAAGCTAGTGTACACGGTGGAAGAGATCGCACGAATGCTGGCCATCAGTCTGCGCTCTGCTTACAACCTGTGCAACAGCACCACCGAATTCCGTGTCCTGCGGGTAGGCGGAAGCATCCGTGTGCCGAAGGACAGCTTCGATGCGTGGCTCTACCGGGCAGCTTGATAAGAGGAGGCAAACAGTATGGCATATATTACGAAGCGTGGCAACTCTTACAGCGTCCGCTACACCTACGAAGATGAACACGGCAAGAGCTGCGACAAATGGGAAAGTTTTCCTACAAAAGAGGAGGCAACGAACCGAAAAAAGCAGATCGAACATGAACTGGTAGTTGGCACATTCCTGATTCCGTCCTCGGTGACGGTGGCAGAGTTCCTGATGGATTGGCTGCCCAAGCAGTGCAGCAAGCACAAGTGGGCACCCAAAACCTACGAATCCAACCTTTCCACCATCCAGAACCTTATTATCCCATATATCGGCAGCATGGAGATGCAAAAACTCAAGCCCTACCACATGGAAAACCTCTACACGACCCTGAGCAAAACACCCTGCGGTTCGTATATCGAGGGTAAGAAGCAGAACCTGACCGAAAAGCAGAAGCAGCGGTTCCTTTCCGGCACCACCATCCACGAAGTGCATCGGCTGCTAGGAACAGCGTTCCAGTATGCCGTAGAGTGGGGCATCCTTGTCAAAAGCCCTGTTCCCGTGGACAGCCCCAAGAAGTCCACGCAGGAACGTATCATCTGGACGGTAGAGGAGATGCGGGCGGCTCTGGACAGCATGGAGGACCCCATCCTGCATCTGGCAGTCCACCTCACACTGGTGGGCGCACTGCGAGAGGGCGAGATCGTAGGTCTGACCCCAGAGGATATCGACTTTGATGCTGCGGACGGTATCGGAACATTCCGTATCAACAAATCCATGCAGCGGGTGCGAAAAGAAGCCCTGAACCAAGTGGACGATGGCTGCATCATCAAGGTATTCTCGGACAAGCTGGAACGCAGCACTACTTCCCTCATTTTGAAGAGTACCAAAACGGCGTCTTCCTGCCGCACCATCTTCATGACCTCTGCTCTGAAAGAGGAATTGAAGAAGTGGCTGAAGAAGCTGGCGGCAGACGAGAGGAAAGACCCAACACGTTACCATGACAGTGGAATGCTGTTCCGTTTGCCCAACGGTCTGGCGGTAGAGCCTGTGCTGATCCGCAAGAAGTTCCTCAAATGGCAGGATGCACACCCGGAATTTCCGCGTATCGTATTCCATGGTCTGCGGCATTCCAGTGCCACCTATCAGCTGATGATCTCTGGCGGCGATGTGAAAGCTGTTCAGGGCACCACAGGACACGCCACGGCAGATATGTTGGTGAACACCTACGCCCATATCCAGCAGTCCTCCCGTGTGGAGTTGGGTAGGAAGTTTGAGGAAGGGTTCTATGCCAAACAGGAAAGCCCCAGCCCGCAGGTTGTACCCACCGAAGGCGAACCGACCATCTCTATGACTGCCCTGCTGGAACTTCTGAAGAACGCAGACCCTGAAGTAAAGGCGCAGCTCCGTCTGGCTCTGCTGACCTGATGCAAAATTTACCACGCATTTCAAAGCAACTCCAGCTTATGCAGAGGATTCCCACGAAAAAGCTGACCGTGCAAAAACCGTGCATTGACCGTGCAAGCCCCGAATTTTCGGGGTTACATAACAAAAAAGAACGCCAAATCTTACGATTTGACGTTCAATATCTGGTGCACCTCCAGGGACTCGAACCCT
>OLQK01001227.1_pt1 | contig 18317 bp, 19 predicted proteins | sample 1672501 | NCBI WGS metagenome assembly OLQK01 (sample SAMEA3136693, study PRJEB25190) | human gut metagenome | biome: human gut; feature: human-associated habitat; material: faeces | place: Austria | collected 2013 | reverse complement strand
AGATCATTGAAAAAATTGCCATAATTTTCTCCTTTGTCATACTCGCTTCCTGTCAGCATCTGTCAGGAGCCGTGTTATCCCGAAAATGTAATTTTACATTTCCTTAATCCGGATTTTTCTTATTTTTAACATTTTCCCATTTATTATGCCACATCAATTCCCAGATTACAACAAAAGATTTACACCCAAAATAAAAAATTTTAAAGACTGGCCTTGTGTTTCCAAAAGTCAGTCCTTAATATGAGTATTTTTGAGCAGTTTTGCACAAAAATTTCTCTGCTTTTTGTTTTATAATCTTCTTCAAGTGCATTAACTTCCTTAAGTGTGCTAGAAACTTTCATATCATTTTTCCTTGTATATAAAACAAAAAACGGCTTCATGATATCCCGTTCTGATATCATAAAGCTGTTTTTTTGTACTGAAATTATTCAGTTAAAACAAATTATTTTGTAGTGTTTTCCTCTTTCGCATCTGCGATAATAGCAAAATAGCAGAGATCTTCCAGAGCAACTTTAATTGTCTTATTTTTCTTGTCAACACTGATTGGTTCAGCAATGCTCCATTCATTCTTTTCTTTATTGTAACATAACAGCTGAATATTCTCCATCTCATCTGTGATGCTTGGAACAGAAAGATCTACCTCATACTTATCTTCATCCTCTGCACTTTTTACAGCTTTATCAAAGTCAAGTACTTTAAACTGAACAAACCCTGTAACAAACTCTTTTTTCTCAAGTTTTTCAATTACATCTTCAAGTTTAGCCTTACGGGTTTCATCTTTTTCTTCTGTAGCAAGAGTTTTCAGGAAATCAATAAATTCCTTCATATCCATCTTGCCTTCTCCAACTTTCTGTAATACTTCCGCAATTTCCGGGTATTCTTCTTTGAGCTCTTTAAACCCGTCAGTCTCCTCAATCTTCTGAAGGACTTCATAGATCTTGGACTGCTCCTGACTTACTGTAATGTTCTTGGTACGACTTCCATCTGCGCTAACGCAAAATGCACATCCTACACTGAGGACAACAGCTAACGCAAGTGCCATGAATTTCTTTGCAATTTTCATAATGCACCTCTCCTTTTGAGTAAAAAATTATTTAGATAACAGTACTTTCGTACCATCCATCTCTTATGTAACATAACTGTATATAATAAGGCAAACATCTCATTTACCCCATATGTATACATAGTAAAACAAATAGATCATAATATCAATCCATTTTTTCATAAAACATGGAAATAATCATTTCTGACAGCTTATTTTCATCAATCTGATACTCATCAAAATTTTCACCTTCTGTTCCCTTACCTGGAACTGTCTGTGTATCTGCAATTCCATTTCTGGATGCAACGAGAAGTTTTGCAAAAATATCATTTCCCATATTGGTAACTGTGTAATCACGGATACTGTCATACAGATCTGTTACAAAACCGGCATCTTCCGAAGCCTGCTCCTGTACCTTTTTCAAAAGAGCCTGAAGATATGTTTTCTGACGCTCCTGACGCACAAGTGCACTTTGGCTTTTTTCTGTATCACGATATCGCACAAACTGCTCGGCGTTTTCACCGGTCAGCGTTACAGATGCCCCCTCCTTAAAATCAGGATTTACTTCTTCCAGACTGTTATCCGGTACTGTAATTTCCACACCACCAACAAAATCTGTAATTGTCGAAATTCCGTCCATGTTCATGGAACAATACCCCTGAATAGGAAGCCCATTTAACATATTGGATACGGCTGTTTTCATCAGCTCACAACTTTTCTGTTTTCCATCCCCGTACGCATACTGAATATTAATATGATCCGTTGTCATGCCAAAACTCTTTCCAGACGGATTAAGTACTTCTATTTTTGTCATGGAATCACGGGGAATAAATAAAACTTTCAACTGTTCTGTAGCTCTGTCCATGGAAACCAGAAAAATAGCATCTGCCTGTCCTGCATCTGCTTGAGACTCATAACTGTCTACATTATCTCTGGTATCTATTCCCATAAACAGATAATTACTGAGATGATCGTTATATTTATATGTATTTCCCTGATACTGGACCGTATTTTCATCCGTTACTGCCTGACCTTCGGCGCCTTCTTCTGAAATACCGTTTCCTGTTTCTGAAGCATTCTGATTCCAGAAATAGTATCCGCCTCCCAGGATCGTAACTAATATAATCAGAATAACCAGTATTATTAAATTGCGCTTTCGTTGATGTACCTTATTTTTTTCTGAATTTTTCATTTCTGTTCCTTTAGGCAAATTTAATTTTTACTGATATATCCCAGTTCTTCCAGTTTCTGCAGAATTGCCTCCGCCATTGTCTGCTGTGCTTCTTTGGTCGAAGCCGGCTGAGATGTTACAGATGCAAGGCTGATATAATGTTCTCCCCACTTCTGACTGAGCACCTCGTCCAGAGCCTCTGATGTTACTGTACCATCCATTGGCCTAGTTCCAACCACAATAAATTCATCTTTATTCTGGAATGTATTTAAGATATTCTCCTGCTGCTCAGTAAGTTCCTGCGGATCATGATTCCAGCCCCCATAATATCCCATAAAAATAACCGGAATACAATCCATATCATTTCTTGTGGTCTGTTCTTCTGTCAGATCACGAATTCCTGTCTCTGTCACATTCAACTGTGCACCGTTAGCTGCCTGCTGATGTTTCGTAATATAGCTCTGGAGAACTGAATCACTTACCCCTGCCATTTTCATCATGGAGAGAGTTCCCCCTCCCTGCAGCGTTTTATTGATCACAGTAAGATTACTGTATCCATTTTCTGCCAAAAGTTTCTGAAGTACTGCCATATAGGAATATGTATCTGAATCAGTGCCATTAATCAGATCATCTCCCCAGCATACTACACCTGAAACTGTTCTTTCTGCATCTGCAGTTGAATCTGTACTGTCAGTATTATCTTCTGTCTCATCCGCCGCGGAAATATTTTCTTTTTCAGAACTTTCCGTACTGTCCGCTTCATCAGCACTATCTGTCGAATCGTCCGGTTCTGAAGCTACAGATGAATCTGTCTCTGACCCATCTTCCTTTTCTAGCTCTGCAGCATGTTCTTTTACAGATTCATAATCTTCGATCCCTTTTTGTTGATCACTTGCAAGTTTTTCCAGTCTCTGTGCTTCTTCTCTTTCAGATTTCTTGCTAGTAACAAAAATTGCTCCCAGAACTCCAATTAACACAATGCAGATAAATGCCAACAATATGTTTATCCATTTGCTGTTTCTTCTATTTCCGTTCACTTTTTCCCAGCTTTCTATTATTTATTTTCTTCATCTGCTTTCCGATAATATTCTCCATAATGTTTATAATAAGAAGAATAATATTTATCTGATTTACTGTCAATTTTATTCATAACAGCTCCAAGTATCTGGCATCCACTTCTCTCTAACTGTGACATAGCTTTCTGTGCATCCTTGTACCGTACGCTTCCCGGCTCAATCAGGAAAATTGCTCCATCACAGCATCTTCCAATTACTGCTGCATCAATAACAGTTCCAATCGGCGGTGTATCAATCAGTATGTAACTGTAATATTCCCTGACTTTTTTCAGAAATACCTGAAATACATTTTCGCTAAGCAGGCCTGACGGATTCGGAGCCGTAGGACCTCCAAATATAATATCCATATTCGGGAAATTGGTCTCATAAATAATGTCATTGACATTAGCCTGACCGCTCAAAAACTCGGAAAGGCCTTTTACTTCTTCCTCAACACCAAGACGTCCTACATATGCTGTTTTTCGGATATCCGCATCCAGAAGAAGCACCTTTTTTCCAATACTGCCAAGCTCCTGTGCCAGGCTGAGAATTACATCACTTTTTCCTTCATTCGGATAACAACTTGTAACCAGAATTGTTTTGATACTCTGACCAGACAGCTGAATATTGGTTCTCAGAGTTTTAATAGCTTCATTATAATAATAATTTGATTTACGTTTATCTGTTAATGTGATTTTTTTCATTGATCAGATTCCTCCATTGATTCAGCGACGATTTCTTTTATTGCTCTTCTTATTTGCAAAATCTTTTCTGTCCGGAACCTTTGCAAGAACAGAAATTCCCAGATATTTTTCAATATCCTCTTCTGTCTTGATGGTATCATCCATCACTGCAAGAATTACAACAATCGCTGCACATGCTACGAGTCCAAGCAGGAAGCCAAGCTCTGTATTCTTCTTTACACTTGGTGAAGTTCTGACTGTAGCAATCTTACCAACCTCAATAATTTTAGGCGGAACAACTTCCATCTTATCTCCAATATAAGAAGAGGAAACATTGGCAACTTCATCCACAATCTCTTTTGCAAGGGCTGAATCTGCATTATTCACTGTAATTTCCAGAATACGTGTATCCGTCGGATTATTGATTGTGATCGAATTTCTCAGCTGATCTGCTGTCATATCCAGTTTAAGATTCTCGATGACCTGTTCCAGAACCGGCGTGCTTTTAATCAGTACCGTATAATCACTGGTCAGGCTGGCACCCAACTGCAGATCCGTCAGTGATGTAAGAGTAGTCTCTTTCGAAAGTACCAGCATACTGGATGTTGAGCTATAGATCGGAGTCATCATAAACTGTGTATAGGCACCTGCACCACATCCACCAATCAGAGCAACCATCAGAATCAGCAAGATTTTTTTCTTCAAAGCATAAAAAATTTCTCTTAAATCAATCTCCACTTCGTCATCATTAATGTCAGGCGCAGATACTGCAGATATCGTGCTGTTCTCTAATTTACTGTCTAAATTGTTCACCATTGCTATTTCCTTTTCTTTCTTTAATAATGTAGTCTTATGTTACCAGTATTTCCATTTCCTGTAACATCTTTTAATAAGCCGAATATATTCTACCGTAGGATAGTACAAAAGTCAATTGCATCGTTCTGATTTTTCCGGCATTTCGATTAGACCAAAGCGATAAAATATACCATAAAGATACGATACTCCCCGAATATCCCCAAGCGCTTTGGGCCTGACAACTACAGGTCTGCCCTCCGTTTTTTCAAATGCTTTCAATACCGAACTCCATGCAAGACTCTTACTGTTCTTTCGTCTATCGATCCATAATTCTTTTGTCAGATTACCATTTTTTCCTTTTTTTAGCTGATAAGTAAACGGAAGACCTGATATCGTTCTGAATTCATATCCTTGAAACGCAAGAATACATTCCCACAAATGTTCCGGATCCGGCTGTTCCTGAAGTTTTTCAACTACATATTTCCTTTGTTGTTCCAGATCTGTATACTGCATATTTAATCCTCAAATTTTATAAAAAGGCACTTGTTCTCACATAATTTCACAGTTCCAGACATCTACAGGATTATCCTGAAATACATCTTTCAGTCGTTTATGTACATCTGTTTTCTGAACACCTTTTTTCAAAATCACCTGGAGGAAGCCACCGCCACCGGCACCACATACCATTTTTGCATCAATCAAATCTTCTATGGAGAGGAATATCTGATCAATTAAAGTATTTGTGCTGCCTGCGTCTACCTTACGGCTAAGTTCCCAATGATAATTCAACAGAGAGGCAAATTCATCAATCTTACCTCGCTCCAGTTCAAATCGCATCAGTGCTGCAACTTTCTGAATTTCATTCAGTGCATATAGGCTGTCCGGTTCATTTCCAACATAACGCCCAACAACATCACGAAGCAGATTACGGGCAAGTCGTCTCTGTCCTGTATAAATCAAACAGAATCGTTCATTAAGCTCTTTTTTTGTTTCCGGCTGAAGTTCAATATGTTCTACTTTAAGCTGCTGATCCAACCCCGGCTTACTGGTAATATATTTAATCCCGTTGGTTACTCCACCAACCTGATCCTGCCATCCTCCACCGGTAGACATGATTTGTTCCATAACCAGAACGTGTGCATAAAGTTCTTCTTCCTTATAGGTAATCCCCATAAACTCAAATACAGCTTTTACACAGGCTGCTGAAAGAATGGAGGAGGTTCCAAGTCCACTTCCCTTCGGTACATTGGTTACTTCCGAATGCATTTCAAATCCACCGCCCAGACGCGTAAGAATTTCATCCAGCCTTCCACCTTCTGCCGGAATAATTCCGCAGGCAAGAAGGCATGCCTTCTGCAGCGCAAATGGATCATATGGATCTCCCGTTCTCTGAAGTTCTTCAATAGAATCAAATTCTCCATGTACATCCATATCACGGCTGTCAAATATAATTTTCTTTTCCGGAATTTTTATCAGAGTTACTTCCACCGGCAGTTCACCATTCAGACTGATCGCGGCATTTAATACTGTTCCACCCATCTCACAGCAGATTGGCGGGGTATCACTCCAGCCTCCACCCCAGTTCACACGAAGTGGAAGTTTTACTGTATGTTTTTCACTTACAATCTTGCAGGTATCATTATATTCCAGATTGTGAAGCGTAGCCTCCAAAATCTGTCCGGAAATTGTTTTAAAGCTTTCCGCAATATACTTATCACCCTGTCTGTTTCCAAGTGCTGTTCCAATATAATAATTCAAACGAACTGCCTCGGAAAAATCAGCTCTGCCCAGTCTTTTTTTCAGCCAGTTCTCCTGAAGCTTAGTCAGGGGAGCCAGGGCTTCTGTTTCTTTGGCCGGTTTTCCATAACGGATGTCTTTGGCAATCTCATCCATTCTTACAAGTTCACCCATTCTTTTGTTCCATGCAATGATTGCAGAAGCGTCTGCATCATTAAATCCAGAACAGAGTGACTTTCTCTGTGTATTCTTCCAGGAACTTATATTTCCATCACCGTGTAAGAGACTAAATAAATTAAGTGCAGCTTCTACTGCTTCTCTAATACTATCACATTCTGGATAAATTTTTGCAAACCACAGAAGATGTTCATCCTGATCCCATACCTCTTCTCCATGAATTCCTACCTTTTCCAATGCTTCTTCCAAATTCATCCCAAACAGCCTGTTCTCTTTAGGATTATCCTCAACTCCGTAAATACGGCAGACAAATTTTCCGTTTTTCTGTTTCAGTCCATGGAGCACTACATTATCAGGAATCTGCTCATCATGGATATCAATATATGAAAGAACTACATTTTTTCCCACAACAGCTTTACTGTGTACAAAAGGAACTTCCAGATAACAGTTTTCACCAATAGAAGCCTTTCCTGACAGTACACTGTTATAACCTGCAGTATTTCCACTGATACTGCTGTTTACTTTCTCACTCCAGCTAAGAGCCTTATAATCATCCACTCCACCACTCATCAGAGCAAGAATCTCTCTTGTTGTACCGAAATGTATAAATTTGGCCGGAGCAAGTCGTAGAAGTTTCATTCTGTAAGGTCTTAATATTTTCCACACTTCTGTTCTTGCTTCATGAAGTTCTGCACAGAATTCTCCTTCTGGTTTTTCATCATAAAACTGTTCCAATGTGGAATCCTCGGCAAGCGGATAAAGAAAATCGCCATATAAAGAAAGCCGGACTGTATCATTTACATATTTGTGATAGTCTTCCGTTGTAGAAATCAACGAATAAAGAGAGGCCAACATATCTGTTGAAAAAATCACTGCTCCTGTATCAATATCTACACAATCATTCGAATTGACCGCTCTCATTTCCCGAAGTGTTTCTACCGTCTGTTTGTGAAGGAATTTTTTTACGTTTCCATCTTCACTGTTAAGAAAAACACCGTGGTTTTTACCGGTTTCGACATTTTCTTTAAAAGAAATGGCTGCTGCTCCCTTTCCTGGAAAATCAATCTGAAGCGGATTAAACAACAGTAAAACATCCCCGGAAAGAAGTAACATTCCCTCACGAATTCTGGATGGAACTGAAGACATTGCAATAAGGAACTCATCAAACAGTGTGGAAGATTTTCCATTTGGTAATTTATGTGGTACCGGACTAAAAAGTTTGCCCAATGCAGAATAAGTGGGGACTCTCTTGCTGTCACCACCCGAATGAATAACAAGAATACGCAATCCTGCAAATGATCCCGTTCCTTTCAATTTCTCTTCTCTTTGATAAATATAGCGAAGGACAGAAAGCGTTGCTCCACCAGATCCCACCCTGACATTTCCTTCATCCGGAATTACTGCAAAATGTGTTTCCGTCGGTAAAAAATCTTTTCTGGATTCAATCTGACTACGATAACCGGCTGCCTGATTTTCGTTAGAAGCAGTCAAAATAATGTAATCCCATTTGGGAAAATTCTCCGATGAAAGCGAACGGTTATAATCTTCCCAAGTATCCTGGTAAGACTGTGACAAAAATAATGATGTAAGGTTATTCATTCGTATTTCTCCTTTGGTAATTGCTCATCTGAAAACATATATTATGGATTCTACCACATTTTATTCATGTTGTGAAGTCTCGGGCAACTTCTGACTGGACAATTATTTTCACTTTTCTGCCATAATTTTCGGAATATTTTGCAGTTATCAGTGAACCACTTCCTTTTCCGGGAGAAATTACAACAAGTTCATCCGACCAGGCACTTATCAGACGGTTTCGACGTGGAAAATTATATTTTGCAGGCAGTGTCCCTGGCGGATACTCAGAAATCAAAAGTCCTTTTTCTTCAATTCTTTTCATTAACAGCCTATGTTCTTCCGGATAACAGATATCCAGCCCATTCCCCAGAACAGCAACAGTATATCCCCCAAGTTTCAGGCAGGCGGTCTGAACATAACTGTCTATCCCTTTAGCCATACCACTTATTATTGCATTCTGCTTCTCTGTATAATATTCTGCTATTTTCACAGCTTTCCGTTTATCCTGCTGGCTACATCTTCTCGCTCCTACGATCCCCACTGTTTTTTCCATCTTTTTGATAGTTCCTTTATAATAAATAACGGTTGGTGCATCTTTAATCATTTTTGCTCGGTCAGGATATAATGGATTCTCTATTGTCAGAACAGATATATTGTATTTTCTGCATTTTTGAAGAATCTGCTCTGCCTTATTCAAAGATTTGTTTTCTATCAGACTTTTTTTCTGCCTTAAAGATAATCCCCTCATTTCTTCTATTTCAGCCGGTTCCACATTATATACCGTTTTTGCATTTCCAAACTGTTTCAGTAAATACCGTGCTTTCACGGGGCCTATATAAGGAAGAAGAGTCAGCCATATATCAAAAAGCATTATTTTACCACCACCATTTTACTGTTGCTCTTATCCAGATCTCTGCAATCCAACACTTTCCGGATATCCTGCAAACGTATTTTCTCTTCTTTATCAATATCTGCACTGGTTCGTGCCAGGCGTAACAGTTTATGTATCACTCTTGCACTATAACCGTATTCTTCACTGGTTTTTCTTAACAATTTCAAAGATTCCTGGTCTAATTCGCAGTATTTTTGAATCAATGCTGTTGTCATCTGTGCGTTGCAGTTAACTCCTGCCTGATCCGAATATCTTTCCTGCTGTATTTTTCTGGCTATTTCAACTTTTTTTCTTAATAATTCGGAAGAATATCCCGTCGTTTCACCTGTTATTTCAAAAAAATTCACTGGATGAACTTCCTTCTGAATATCAATTCTGTCCATAATGGGGCCGGAAATTTTTCCCCTGTATTTCAATACTTCATAGTCTGTACATCTGCATTTTGTTCCAGGATAATATCCGCAAGGGCATGGATTCATTGCTGTGACAAACATAAAATTAGATGGAAATGTATGGGTACCATTCACTCTAGAAATACATACTTTTTTGTCCTCAACCGGCTGACGCAGGGCATCCAGCGTACGTCTTGAAAACTCCGCCAGTTCATCAAGAAATAGAACTCCATTATGCGCCAATGAAACTTCGCCAGGCATTGCATTTACCCCTCCACCAATCAAAGCGTTCAAAGATGCATTATGATGTGGTGCCCGAAACGGACGGAACTTTATTAATGCATGTCCATTAGGCAGCATTCCCGATATACTATAAATTTTGGTTACTTCCAGACACTCTTCTTCTGTCATTTCAGGAAGAATCGTTGGAATTCTCTGTGCAATCATCGTCTTACCACATCCTGGTTCCCCAATCATCAACATATTATGACCGCCAGCAGCTGCCAGTACAACCGCTTCAATAAGATCTTCCTGTCCCTTTACTTCTGAAAAATCCAATGTATATCCGAGAATTCCCGAATCTGTATTGTCTTTTGAGCATTCTGTTCTTTTTGATATTTTTCCTTCCAAATATGCGATTACATCCCTCAGACAGGAAAATCCCAAAATTTCCACACCCTGTACAAGCATTGCTTCTCTTAAATTCTGTTCTGGTACTATGATTTTATGAATTCCTTTTTTCTGCCCTGCTATGATCATCGGAAGAATTCCTCTGCACGCTCGCAGCTGCCCATTTAATGATAATTCTCCTATAAACCCATAATCCTCTATATTTTTCGCACCAATATCTCCATTTTGCTGTAATACGCCTATTGCCATTGCTAGATCAAAATGTGACCCGCTTTTCTTTTTATCACTGGGAGCAAGACTTATAATTACACGTTTTTTGGGAAAAACATAACCGCTTTCATCTATAGCTGCCTGTATTCTCTCTGCAGCTTCTTTTACTGCCTGATCTCCAAGACCGATAATTGAAATCATTGGCTGTCCATCAAGCATCTTGGTTTCAATATCCACCGGATATCCATCAATCCCCTGTATTGCAAAGCTCTTTACCACGGTAGCCATAATTCATCCTCACCTATACTCTTTCTGATTTCCTGCTCCTGCACAATATATTTGTGGCTGAAATCCTCTACAAATTCTCTGTAACGATACATGTTATTTCCCGGAAAGTATGCCAGTGTCTCTCTGCATTGTGTTATTTTATCATCGCCCAAACCAATCATAGTTACATAACTGCTCCACGGATATTCTTCAGGATGTTCTACTATTCTGGCTTTTACCGGATTCAAATGAATATACCGGCTGGTTTGCAGAAAATATGTATCATCTTTTACCAGACAAGACTTGTAACGGCCCTCAAATAAATGTCCGCTGTATAAATATTTATGATTGTATATCCCCATTTTCCAATGCTATAATTTTCATAGTATCAGAACTTTTTAAAGCTGATGTCCATTCTTTCATTTCTGATAAATTAATATTTACTTCACTTCCTCGCATGGTAATACCTCCTCTTTAGTTTTTATGATTATAGTATCTTTATATTATTTTTTCTATTCGCAGATTGACAAATATTACAAATAAATTTTCATTTATTATACCTATGGAAATATATTGTGAAAATATTTTAATGTTAAAGGTTAAGCTCTTTTTTATCTATGCTTGATTTCCTGGTAGATTGGATCAGAACTTATTTTTGATAAAACACATACACTTATTTAAGTAGACATTTACAATTTGACTTTGTTACTTGCTTATAATCAAATAATTACTTTGTAGTTTATCAGAAAGAGCTTATACTTCTCTTAATACAAATACCATCGAATCATTGAATTCCACCTACTGGAAACTGAATCGCCAGAGAAGCGTATTTCCAAGCGATACCGTCTTTTTTAAGTACACGGTAAATAGCTAGTACCGTGTTTTTTACCTAAAACCATGAGATAATCCCTTTATAAAACTAAAAGTTTTTTTAAAGAGAAATTTTATGGATAAGGTCACACGTCAGGTCCGTATTCAACATTGAACCCAGATCATGAATGAATGTTTGAACAGAGGTATGAATAAGACCGAGTGGTACAGACAATAGGAGCTCAGACAAACAATTCTTTTACTGGCAAAGAAGCCTCAGAAAAGAAGCTTTTGCTGCTTCGACATCAAAGGAACTTTCGGTCATTACAGATCCGGCAGATGAAAACAGACCGCAAAAGATCTCATTCGCGGAGATCAGTCTCCCTATAAAGCAGGAGCCTGTCAGAAATGGATTCCAGCCAAATATCACCATCCGAAAAGGATCGGTTTCTGTAGAGATATCCAATTCCGTTTCAGCACAGCTCCTGTCATGGATTGAGGAGATCTTCCATGCTGAATGATACATCCGGGTTCCGCAGGATCTACGTATACGGTAAATAGTTAGTACCGTGCTTTTGGCCTAAAACCATGAGATAATCCCTTTGTAAAACTAAAAGTTTTTTAAAGGAGAGAAAGAAAAATGAAAAAGAGGACAGCTTATATTGGTATTTCATATCCATTATTATATGATTATAGATATCAGGCGGATAAAAGCCCAAATGATTTATTAGATTCGCCTAATCCTATTATAGAAAGTCCTTTGGGTTTAATGATATTTTATGATGAAATTTTATTTCTATGTAGAAGTGTTTGTCCTAATAATATGCGAAATCTTCCATATGTTAGATTTGTTGATGAATTGTTTCCTGATTTTTGCTTTAAAGATTTGCTGGAATGTGCAGATGAAATGAGAGATATTATATTTGTGGACAATGATTTATCTTATGAGGATATAAAAAGTGCATTAAATGTAGGATGGGATGGAATAGATCAGCATACACATGGGTTGAAAATAGGAGATATAAGGACGGCTGCATCTCCAAATCATAATGGCTTTCTTTTGGATTTATATGTATTTCAGGCATTGCAGGAACTGTATGATCAGGATATTGAATTAGTTACGAATAGTAAATATAATCTAGGAGCATTTAATAATAATAGTGTTAAGGCTGAATTTATTGAGAAAATTATTATACCGGGAATTCCTAATTATATAGGGACCTCGGGACCATATCATGAGTGCATGGAAGAATTGAGTGACCACAGTGGGGTCAGGTACTCGAAAGCTGGGATAAAAGTTCTGTAAAAAGAGTATAAACTGGCATCTACTTGGATGCCAGTAAAAAAATAGTAAAGCACTTTAAAACGTTAATTTCGGAAAGAAAATTGTCGACCTGAGATAAGGAAAAAAGAGCGGTAGGTCGACAAAGCCTTTATTTTAAGGAAAAACAGGTGATTTAATGGATCATAATAGAAGATTATGGACCCCGAAAAAATAAGAAATGACAAGGTCGACAGAAAGTGGTAGAATAATGCTTATCAGAAAGGAATTTGCGGAAGACGGGGTATTAATAGAACTATACTGGAATGTAAATTGAGGATAAGGCTTATTTGCAGGAGTGTTTGATAAAGGGTATTAATAGAACTATACTGGAATGTAAATAAAAGTAAAAAGAAAAAAAGTACAACTCCGGCATCAGTATTAATAGAACTATACTGGAATGTAAATAGGTGGAGAAAACAGAGGATGTGTTAGCAAGTATTATGTATTAATAGAACTATACTGGAATGTAAATTCATGATTTCTGACTGTTCATAATCATCAATATCAGGTATTAATAGAACTATACTGGAATGTAAATATAAAATAGGAATAGCCAGAGGGAACATTGGTGCTTAGTATTAATAGAACTATACTGGAATGTAAATGCCAATCACGCTGTTTAACGATTCTTCCGGTAGTCTGTATTAATAGAACCATACTGGAATGTAAATAAATCAAAATGATTATCTTCAATTGTCTTTTTCAGAGTATTAATAGAACCATACTGGAATGTAAATGAAATAAGGTTGTACACCAATTCCGTAATGTCAGCGTATTAATAGAACCATACTGGAATGTAAATGCAGTGACAGTTGTAGCTGCTGAGATCATTCTTTTGAGTATTAATAGAACCATATTGGAATGCAAATTCGAACAAAAATGAAAGTAACTGTTGTTATTACTTGGATTTCGGTATAGAGAATGGGACGGGCTAGAGGTTAGATAAGATGAATGTAAAGGAATACTTTTACATTCATTTTTATCGCATCCAAATCCCTATTAATAGAGGAATGATTAATGCCTTGATAATTTAAAATATCTGTGGTAGCATAGTTAAAGAATCCTGATAAGCAGGAGGTGTGCTTATGAATGAGCAGTTGCTGAAAATGAATGGTTTATCGATGGAAATTCTGGATGCGTTGTCATTTGAGTCACATATGGGAATTCCATTGAAGAAGAATTTGCATTATTTTGATAAGGATATATTAATTGCTGAATTGATTGAGCTGACTGAGTGGTTGGATGAACTGGAAATCCTTTCAGATATTGCGCTAGATTATAGGATAAAGAGTTTGGATTCCATACTTTTGAAGTATGACCGTTACTATCCAGATCATCAGACGCGGAAAGTATTTAATGATATACTGGGGTTTCGGGCTTTTTGTGATAGTTACGATCAAATATTAGAAGGAGGCTCTTCGCAATTCAGAGTCGCAGATATGACAGAAGGAAAAGCAGTGGATGATGGATACAGAGGTGTTCATGTGTATTATCAGAAAAGTGGAAGACATTATCCTATAGAAATCCAGTTTAATACGCTATTTGACAGACAGCTGAATAACTGGTTACATGATTACCTATATAAGAAGAATTATCCGATAGAAACAGGAAGAGTAATGCGTGAAAAGTATGAAAGTGGATTGATTCGAAATGAGCAAGAATTTAAGGAGGTGCTGAATAATGTGTTATCTGGTAGCGAAAGATCGTGATACACATGGTTGTTTTGCTTTAAAAACAACTCATGGGAAACATCTGGTAGAATTAAAAAGGGAACTGAATCGAGCAGTCGGTTACAAGGGAGTACAGCTTGTAACAATTAGTAGGCCAACAGCGTATGGAGAGTATGCACCTTATCATTTTGTGGATACAGAGCAGGAGTTTCAAAATCTTGTAAAAGGACTTCGTCCATAGGACTAATGTACAGAACAGCAAGTAGCCAGGAATTGAAAGGTTCTTCGGATGAAATGTAGTGAAACGGTTATGCTGAATGCAGTATAAACTGATATCATTGCACAATTGATTAAATTATATGAATTCATATCGGAAATATTATTGGGGAGATTATATAAGAAATATTGTAAGGTGAATAAGTACCAATTATTGAACATTAATTTGAGGCCTAGGCTAATGTGTCGGCTGTGTTTGTAGAAGTAGGGAAGTACATATGTAGGGATAAAATGGAATGTGGTTGAAAAGATTATGACTATGAATAATATCTAAATTTAAAAGTATTAATATCTGATCAATACTTTTATCATTAGAAAATTGTTTTTTTATTTAAAAAAGCTAAATATATCTAATATAACACTACAAGAATGAGAGAGGAGCAGTATCGCATGGGCGCAATTTTGACAATTCAACTTTCAGCATTTAGTAATAAGAAAGTACTCCCAAATGCGGAGAATATAGCTGTATTAATGCCTAAATTAAAGGAATTATCAGGAATAGAATTTCTTCCTAATGTTGTAAATTCTCAAAAAATAGATATTAAAACAGGTACAATCGAAAATGTTTCTGACTTATCGTTTTCAACTATGGATAATTCAGGCCAAGTTATTTGTACTGAAAATAGAATTGACTGTGTTTTTAATTTTGATATTGATCATCAGGAAGGGATAGAAGATAAGTTTAATATAGCTTCGGAAATTATTCAGTTTATTATGAAGAAGGCAAAGGTTTTTGCTAATAGACTAGCGTTAAATGTTACTTGTTTAAGCAATATATGTAATGGCAATAGTGTGTTTGAAAAACAGGTTATGTACGTTGGGCCATTCTATAAGAATAAAACAATTAAGGAATGGTCATCCAGAACGAATGCACGAGGTATGATGAGCATTAATGGTATTGAAGAAAGTCTAAATATTATTACAGAATACACATATGCAACTGAGCAAACGACAAAAGAAACAAGGATTATATGCCATACGGATATTAATACAATACCTGAAAATAAGGACTTTAGATTTGAATCTGATTCAATAGCGATATTTAAAAAACAAGCTAGGAGTATTTTCTTAGAAATACAAGATGATCTTGAAGGATTGATACAAGATGAAAAATAAGGCTTTATATTTAAGATTATTTTTAGGCTTATTAAATGAAGGAACAAAAGATACTGAGGAAAGTATTTCTTCATCTGTAAAAATATTACCCGTATCTTTTGATAGCTCAGAATCAAATGAAAAGACATCTGTTTTTGCAGAAACGAGAACATCGACAGAAATTATAAATAACAGCGGATTTTCAGAATTAAATAGAATGCTTGCAAGACGTAATATTATAGATGAAGAAGCAGAAAAAGATAGAGTTATTGAGAAACTTGTATATGAATTGGAGGAAGAATTAAATTTATTTGATGAAGAAAATGAAGAATATTCATCTGCAGAAAGAAAAATTATAGAAATTGAGCATGATTATAAAATGAGAATTTTAGGAGAAGTGATTCAACATATCTATGTTAGAAATTTTGATAATCCTTTATATTTGATTGGAATATGTAGATCCCTTTTAAGATACGATTTGGAGGAAGTGAAACCTTGGGGAGTGGCGATGTTGGCTGGCCTTTTAAATCATTCTGATGAACGTGTCAAAGAATATACCATTCAGTTGATTGATAACTGGAGTGATGTTGAGTTATTGCCACTTTTGAAAACTTTACAAGTTACAACTGGTTGGTTGAAAGATTATATAAAGGATGTAGTAGAAAACCTGGAGAGGAAAAATGTACTATATCAGAAAATTATCTAAACCAAATACTGTAAATAAATTAAAATATATGCCTAATATTGGAAATACCCCAGCTGATCTACTAAAGCAGGAATGGCCAACAAAAGGAAATACTCTTTCGTTCTGGAAATGTGAGTCTTTAGACAATATAGTAGATACTATAAAAGCAATTCTTTTATCTACTACAGGGATTGAAAAATCTAGATTTATTATATTGGACGATGATATGCTTGATAAATATAGCATAGAAAGAGATTTCAGTAAAAAAGGTAAAACGGGGTATTTGGGATTTGAAGAGTTACATGTGGATTTTTGCAATCTTACATATGAAAAAATAGGTGGAATTATTATGTTGACTAAAGAATCTCTTAGCATGGAAAAAAGAGTTGTGGATTTATCAAGAGATACTGTTAAGGAATATATTAAAGAAGTATGTGATGCAAAATTAATAAATATTGAAGAAATAAATGAAGACTTATTGAAAGATATAAAAAAATATAAATTACTGATTGCTTAGGTATTTCAGAGCTCCTTCAAAACGAATTTATAGGGGTTAAGTGCCAGATAACTCTGAAAATTCTGAAAATTAAGATTTTCCCCCATTGTCTTTAGGCCTGTTAATGTAGAATAAAGCACTGGGCAATGCCATTAAGCCAGATGTTCGATAAAGTGTTCGGTATGATAAAAAGCAACATGTATGCAATAAAATTACAAGAAAAAGTGAGAGAATTGTCAGTTTTGGACACGACAAACAGACAGATTAGAGTCATCTGTCTGAGGGGGCTGCTTGGGGTCAGGTAGCAATGGAGCTCCGTGGAGCTCCGGGTCAGGTACCGTTAACAAAGTGTGAACAAAAGTTCAAATGATGTCGAAAGGTGTCGAATGGGAATACCGGGTGCCAGACCGTGCGTCCAGCAAAGGGCGTGCAATCCGACAGGTGGAAATCCTGTCAAATAAGCTGCTAACCACAGCATTTGAAGCGAGTCTTGAGTGTGTTACAGTGATGTAATGGGCTAAGCGTAGATAGCAAGGTTGCAGGGACAGCAATTGAGCGCCGAAATACCATAAATCGGAGTGCCGACTCTGTGGTCTGAGGGGAAGGCAACATGTGGGTTTATCGTTAAGGTGAGATTTCACACAGGTATACGGTAAATAACCAGTACCGTGCTTTTTGCCTAAAACCATGAGATAATCTCTTTGTAAAACTAAAAGTTTTTTAAAGGAGCAATCTTATGGATAAGATCACACGTCAGGTCCGTATTGAGCATTGGACCCAGATCATGAATGAATGTTTGAACAGCGGCATGAATAAGACCAAATGGTGCCGGGCTAATGGAATCTCAGACAAACAATTCTTTTACTGGCAAAGAATCTTAAGAAAAGAAGCTTTTGAAGCTTCGGCATCAAAGGAACTTTCGGTTATTACAGCCCCGGCAGATGAAACCAGACCGCAAAAGATCTCATTTGCAGAGATCAGCCTTCCAATAAAACAGGAGTCTGTCAGAAATGGATTCCAGCCAGATATCATCATCCGAAAAGGAGCGGTTTCTGTAGAGATATCCAATTCCGTTTCAGCAGAACTCCTGTCACGGATCGGAGAGATCTTTCATGCTGAATGATGCTTCCGGGTTCCGCAGGATCTACCTGGCTACCGGCTACACAGATCTGAGACGTGGAATGGAGGGCCTTGCATCCATCATCAAGTTCAATTTCCAGCTGGATCCGTATCAGAAAGATATCCTGTTTCTGTTCTGCGGAAGGCGGACTGACCGTATCAAAGGGCTGGTCTGGGAAGGCGACGGCTTCCTGCTTCTATACAAAAGACTGG
>OLQK01001222.1_pt1 | contig 18366 bp, 12 predicted proteins | sample 1672501 | NCBI WGS metagenome assembly OLQK01 (sample SAMEA3136693, study PRJEB25190) | human gut metagenome | biome: human gut; feature: human-associated habitat; material: faeces | place: Austria | collected 2013 | reverse complement strand
GCAATTCATCTCCCACCTGTAGAGGAAGGAGAATTCTTGCTAACTTTTGTTAAATTTATAGAAATTCCCAGTACTACACGACTGCTCCTAGAAAATCGAAGATTTTTACTTATCTCTTTCAAGAAATTTCCTGATGTAAATACCTGTATAGGAGTTCGGATTCTCAGCGATTTCTTCCGGTGTACCGCAGGCAACGATTGTTCCGCCTCTTGCACCGCCCTCAGGACCAACATCTATAATATAATCTGCTGTTTTGATGACATCCAGATTGTGCTCAATGACAACGACGGTGTTGCCGCCTTCAGCCAGTCTTCTGAGGATTTCTGTCAGTTTGTGAACATCGGCAAAATGAAGACCGGTTGTCGGCTCATCCAGAATGTAAATAGTACGTCCTGTGCTGCGCTTGCTGAGCTCTGTTGCCAGTTTGATGCGCTGTGCCTCACCGCCGGATAATGTGGTGGATGGCTGGCCCAGTTTGATATAGGAAAGTCCCACGTCATTCAGCGTTTCCAGTTTTCTTCGAATAGACGGTACATTTTCAAAGAACTTCACAGCTTCTTCAACCGTCATGTCCAACACTTCATAAATATTCTTGCCTTTGTATTTCACTTCCAGTGTTTCTCTATTGTAACGCTTGCCATGACAAACCTCGCACGGTACATAAATATCTGCCAGGAAATGCATCTCAATCTTGATAATACCGTCACCGGCACAGGCTTCACACCTTCCACCCTTCACGTTAAAACTGAAACGTCCTTTCTTGTAACCTCGCTCTTTGGCATCTACAGATGATGCAAATAAATCACGGATCAAGTCAAACACGCCGGTATAAGTTGCCGGATTAGAACGCGGTGTACGTCCAATCGGGGACTGATCAATATTGATCACCTTGTCCAGCTGCTCCATCCCCATAATATCATCATGCTTGCCCGGATGAATGGTTCGCGCATGATTCAGATCTCTCGCCAGACGCTTGTAAAGGATTTCATTCACTATGGAACTCTTGCCCGAACCGGATACACCTGTCACACAAGTCATCACTCCCAATGGAATATCTACATTAATATGCTTCAGATTATTCTCTGCTGCACCGATAATATGCAAAAATCCAGTTGGCTGTCGTCTCTGCGATGGCACCGGAATTCGAATGCGGCCGCTTAAATAAGCGCCCGTCACAGACTTCTCGCATTTCATAATATCCTGTGCTGTACCTTCTGCAACAAGATATCCGCCATGCTCACCGGCTCCCGGACCAATATCCACAATCCAGTCCGCTTCCAACATCGTATCTTCATCATGCTCAACGACGATCAGCGTATTACCTAGATCTCTCAGATTCTTCAGGGTCTTCAGCAGCTTATCATTATCTCTCTGATGCAGGCCGATACTTGGTTCATCCAGAATGTAGGCCACTCCAACAAGCCCAGATCCTATCTGTGTTGCCAGTCGAATACGCTGTGCTTCACCACCGGACAGTGTCGCTGTTGCTCTTGAAAGCATCAGATAATCCAGACCAACATCAATCAAAAAACCAAGCCTTGACCGTATTTCCTTGATGACCTGATCACCGATCAAATGCTGCTGTTTCGTCAATTTCAACTGTTCCATAAAAGTATTCAGATCGTTAATGGACATCTCTGTCAACTCACTGATATTCTTGCCGCCGATCGTCACGGCCAGCGATTCTTTCTTCAAACGTCTGCCACCGCACTCTTTACACGGGGTAATAGTCATGAAATTCTCATACTCCTGCTTCGTCAGCTCTGAACCGGTTTCTCTGTATCGTCGCTCCACATTCTTAATCAAGCCTTCGAATGCCACATCATAAACTCCTTCACCGCGCTGACCGCGATAATGAACACGTACTTCCCGTCCACCGGTACCATGAAGAATCACATCTTGAATCTCCTGTGGATAATCCCTGAAGGGTGTATCCAGATCAAAATGATAAGCCTCCGCCAAAGCCACAAGAATAGCGTGAGTAAAACTGGACGCATCTGCCGCAGACTGCCATCCCATCACCGCAATTGCTCCCTGGGAAATGCTCAATGACGTATCCGGAATCATCAATTCCGGTGAAAATTCCATCTTATACCCCAGACCATGACACACCGGACATGCACCAAAAGGATTATTAAATGAAAAGCTTCTCGGTTCAATCTCCTCAAAACTGATCCCACAGTCCGGGCAGGAAAAGCTCTGACTGAAAGTCATAGATTCTTCCTGATCCGGCAAATCCACAACTGCCAGTCCCTCGGCCAGTTTCAGCGTTGTCTCGAGAGAATCTGTCAAACGCTTCTCGATACCTTCCCGTACCATCAGTCGGTCTACAACAATGGAAATATTGTGCTTCTTATTCTTCTCAAGCTTAATCTCTTCCGACAATTCATACTGATGGCCATCCACCATCACACGCACATACCCACTCTTCCTTGCCTGATCAAAAATCTTCACATGCTCGCCTTTTCGGCCCCGGACAACCGGTGCCAACAGCTGGATCTTCGTCCTCTCAGGTAATGCCATAACAGCATCCACCATCTGATCAACCGTTTGTTTTTTAATCTCCTTGCCGCATTTCGGACAATGGGGCGTACCGATTCTGGCATACAACAATCGATAATAATCATAAATCTCTGTCACTGTTCCCACCGTTGAACGCGGATTGCGGTTGGTAGACTTCTGATCAATGGAAATAGCAGGGGAAAGTCCTGAAATACTCTCCACGTTTGGCTTCTCCATCTGCCCAAGGAACTGTCTCGCATAGGAAGACAACGACTCCATATACCTTCGCTGTCCTTCCGCATAAATCGTATCAAAAGCCAATGAAGACTTACCAGAACCACTGAGCCCCGTCAATACCACCATCTTATTGCGCGGTATCTTTACATCAATGCCTTTTAAGTTATGTTCTCTGGCACCCTTTATATCTATATAATCCTTCTGTGTCAATTCTGACATTGTCGTTTCCTTTCTCAATCTTCTTCTATTTCATGAAGCATTTTCTTCAGTTCCATAATCTTATCTCTCAGCATAGCCGCCTTCTCAAAGTCAAGCTCTGCCGCAGCAGAATGCATCTGTTTCGTCAGCTTGCGAATGGTCGTGTTCAATTCCTTATAACTCATGGATTCTGCATCTTTAATAAAGCTTTCTTCTGACTTGTCTGCCGCCTCAGAAATGCTGATCAAATCTCTGACAGCCTTCTGTATGGTCTTCGGTGTAATGCCATGGGCCTCATTATAAGCCTGCTGAATGGCACGCCTTCGATTTGTCTCAGTAATGGCCTTATTCATGGAATCTGTAATCCTATCCGCATACATGATCACATGCCCCTCTGTATTACGGGCTGCACGGCCAATGGTCTGAATAAGTGATGTCTCGGAACGCAGAAATCCTTCCTTATCTGCATCAAGAATCGCCACCAGCGTAATCTCCGGAATATCCAGACCTTCTCGCAAAAGATTAATCCCCACAAGTACATCAAATACATTCAATCGAAGATTTCTCACAATTTCTGACCGCTCCAACGTATCAATATCCGAATGCAGATACCGGACACGGATGCCCAGTTCTTTCATATAATCCGTCAAATCCTCTGCCATTCGCTTTGTTAATGTGGTGATCAACACCTTATGGCCATGCTCAATCTCTTTATTGACCTCGGAAATCAGATCATCAATCTGCCCCTCCACAGGGCGTACACTAATCTCAGGATCCAGCAATCCGGTTGGTCGAATCACCTGCTCAGCCCTTAACAGTTCATGCTCACCCTCATAAACATTCGGAGTTGCAGATACAAAAAGCATCTGGCTGATATGCGACTCAAACTCATCAAAATTCAATGGTCGGTTATCTTTGGCAGATGGCAGTCTGAAACCATAATCTACCAATGTTGTCTTTCGTGACTGGTCACCGGCATACATGCCCCGTACCTGCGGAATCGTAATATGCGACTCATCTACGATCATCAGAAAATCATCCGGAAAATAATCCAACAGTGTATGCGGCGGCTCTCCCGGCTTCAATCCCGACAAATGTCTGGAATAATTCTCTATTCCGGAACAAAAACCCGTTTCACGCATCATCTCTATATCAAACTTCGTTCTCTCTGCAATACGCTGTGCCTCCAGAAGCTTGTCTTCACGCTTAAACCATTCCACACGCTCTTTCAATTCTTCTTCAATCGCACATATGGCCTTCTCCATCTTCTCCGGTGCAACGACATAATGTGATGCCGGGAAAATAGCCACATGCTCCAGTCTGGCCTTCACATTACCCGTCAATGCATCAAATTCCGTAATTCTGTCAATCTCATCTCCAAAAAATTCTACTCTAACCGCTGTATCTGTTGCATTAGCCGGAAAAATCTCCACCACATCACCGCGCACTCTGAAGGTACCACGCTTAAAATCCATGTCATTGCGCACATACTGAATGTCAATCAGCTTGCGGATCACTTCATCCCTGTCTTTCAACATACCCGGGCGCAGAGAAATCACCATCTCCTGATAGTCAATCGGACTGCCCAGACCATAAATACATGAAACCGAAGAAACAATAATCACATCTCTGCGCTCTGATAATGCTGCCGTTGCAGAATGGCGCAGCTTATCAATCTCATCGTTAATCGCAGAGTCCTTCTCTATATACGTATCTGAAGAGGGTACATAGGCCTCCGGCTGATAATAATCATAATAGGAGACAAAATATTCCACTGCGTTATTCGGAAAAAACTCCTTCATCTCACCATAAAGCTGTGCCGCTAGCGTCTTATTGTGGGCCAAAATCAGCGTCGGTTTATTCAGCTGCTGAATCACATTGGCCATGGTAAAAGTCTTACCCGAACCGGTAACACCCAATAATGTCTCAAACTGATTGCCTTCCTTGAACCCCTGCACCAGCTTCTCTATAGCCTGAGGCTGATCGCCGGTCGGGGCATATTCACTGTGTAACTCAAAATGGTCCATCCTTATTCTCCCATCTCATTGTTTCGCTCTTATTATATCCGCTCTCATCATTTTTCTTCATTCATTAAAGATATCTTTCCGCACTTTTAGTGCTTTACGCCTATTATACCATTTATGTTTTTAAAAGTACATATGTTTTCGAATATTTGTTCTTTTCTTCTCGAAACAAATCCTCCAAGAATCTCTGTTCTTAACCAGATTTCTGCTTTTAACGCACAACAGGGTATGTACTCAACCAGTTTTATATTTTTGCAATCCCATATTCTCTCCGCTTTTGCAAAAAGCAATTGTTTTCCATATTTTCCATGATATGATATAATAAAAGAATTGCTCTTTACCAACAATGTCTATTAAATAACCACGAAAGGAGCTTCATCATGTTAGAAAAACTTTTTAAGCTGTCTGAAAATCACACAGACGTCAAAACTGAAATTCTGGCCGGTATTACAACATTCATGACCATGGCATATATTCTGGCCGTCAATCCATCTATTCTTTCTGCAACCGGAATGGACCAGGGCGCTTTATTCACTGCCACTGCACTGATTTCCTTTATCGGTACACTGCTGATGGCTTTTCTTGCCAATTATCCATTTGCTCTGGCACCGGGCATGGGACTTAACGCCTATTTTGCCTACACCGTTGTCCTTGGCATGGGTTACAGCTGGGAATTTGCCTTAACAGCTGTATTCGCCGAAGGTATTATTTTCATCCTTTTATCCCTGACTAATGTACGTGAAGCAATTTTCAATGCGATTCCAAAGAATCTGAAGTCCGCCGTCAGTGTCGGCATCGGTCTTTTTATTGCATTTGTCGGTCTTCAAAACGCCAAGATCGTTATCGGCGGTTCCACATTGGTTCAGCTTTTCTCTGTTGAGAAATACAATGATCTGAACGGTGTCAATGCTTCATTTAATGATGTCGGGATTACTGTCGCTCTGGCGCTTATAGGTATCCTGGTGACAGGTATCCTTGTTATTAAGAATGTCAAAGGCAATATTCTGTGGGGCATTCTGATCACATGGATTCTTGGCATTATCTGTCAGTTTGCAGGCATTTATGTTCCAAATCCTGAACTCGGGTTCTACAATCTGCTCCCGGATTTCAGCAATGGACTTTCCATTCCGTCCCTGTCACCAATCCTTTTCAAGCTGGATTTCCACGGTATTGTCAGTGCTGATTTTGTCGTTATTTTATTTGCCTTTTTATTTGTCGATTTATTTGATACGATCGGCACCCTGGTAGGTGTTTCATCCAAGGCCGGTATGCTTGATGAGAACGGCAAGCTGCCACGTATCAAAGGTGCGCTCCTTGCGGACGCCATTGCAACAACAGCCGGTGCCGCTCTCGGTACATCCACAGCAACAACTTTCGTCGAAAGTGCTTCCGGCGTCACAGAAGGCGGACGTACTGGTCTGACAGCCCTGACAACAGGTATTTTGTTCGGCCTGTCATTGTTTCTGTCACCGATTTTCCTGGCAATTCCTTCATTTGCAACAGCACCGGCACTGATTATTGTGGGTCTTTATATGCTGAGCAATATTACCAATATTGATTTTGCGGATATGTCTGAAGCCATTCCATGCTACATCTGCATCATTGCCATGCCTTTCTTCTACAGTATTTCAGAAGGTATTGCACTCGGCATCATTGCCTATGTTGTTCTGAATCTGGTTACAGGCAAAGCCAAAGAGAAGAAACTGAATCTTCTCCTGTATATTCTGGCAATCATCTTTATTATCAAAGAGTGCTCATCACTGTTCTTCTAGATTACAAAAAGGGATTGAAGAAAAATCTGTGTATCGATTTCTCTTCAATCCCTTTTGCTTACACGAAAATTCTTCTTATTTCTTATTCTGCCTGAATCTCCTGCAGCACAATCTCCTGGGCTTTCTCAAGCTGTGTATCTGTCTCGCTGTCGGAATTCAATTCCACTTCTACATCCGGATCAATACCTGTTCCATGGATATTGCGTCCATTTGGCGTATAGTACTTGGCACTTGTCAGCTTGATGGCGGAACCATCTCCCAATGGCAGCACATACTGAACGATGCCTTTGCCAAAGGATGTGGTACCTACCAGCTTCGCTTTGCCGTAATCCTGCAGACAGCCACTGACAATCTCTGAGGCACTGGCGCTATTGCCGTTGATCAAAACACTGATTGGCACGTTAATGGTCTCATCATCCTCTGTGTATTCTTCCTGTTTCTTACCATTCTTGTCAACAGTATACACAAGCAACTGATCCTTTGACAGAATTCTGTCAAGAATAGCCGTTGCAGAGTTCACCAGGCCGCCCGGATTATCACGCAGATCAATGATCAGCCCCTTCATTCCCTGAGCTGTCAGCTCATCTATGGCCTGATTAAACTGCTCTGACGTTGTCTCTTCAAATTCATAAACAGCCACATAACCGATATTGTTGTCCAGCATCTTGGATGTCACCATCGGAATCTCAATGGTCTTGCGCTCTACCTCAAATGTCAAATATTTATCTTCAGATGGTCTGTAAACTTCGATACTGACAGTTGAACTCTCTTCACCTTTAATCCATGTGACAACCTCCGTCACATCAACACCTGTCACTTCCTTGTCCGCCACTTTATACAAAATATCATCCTTGAGAATACCGGCTTCCGCTCCCGGTGAACCCTCAAAAGGACGCACAACGGTAATGACGCCTGTCTCCTTATTCTGGCTGACAACCACACCAATACCGGAATATTTGCCTGATGTGGACTCCTGCAGCTGATCATACTCCTCCTTGGTATAATAAACGGTATATGGCTCATTCAGTGCATCCACATAGCCTTTGTAAATACCTTCCACCATATCATCCTGGGTGATATCCGAATCATCTGAAACATCCAGATAATACTGGTCAAGCACACTGTGCAGCTTGTTCAGTTTCTTCTCAACTTCCTTATACCGCCCCGAAATATCCGTCACATCACCACTGGATGAAGACACATCCGATGCCTCCACAGCATTTCCTGTTCCCGTGGTCTGACCTGTTGATGACGGCGCATAATCTTTCAAAAAGCACCCGGATAACGCCAGCACGCCTATGATCAGCACACACAGGATCACACCTGTCAAAAGGCCTTTATAATAGCTCTTTCTGTCATTTCTGTTCTCCATAGTCTGTCTCCTTCTGAAAACAGACAATTGCCAACTGCCATTGACCCAGGAATATAAACAATCACAGTCTGCAATCATCCGTTTAAAAATTGCTGAATTTTATTCTATAGTAACACAAAGAGCTGGCTCAGACAATTGTCTGAAGCCAGCTTTCTTAAAGTTCACAAATTGTTCGCAATTCGCAGTGAGTGATTCAACATCTTCACTGCTGCCGCAATGATTCAATTGTCGTACCGGATATCAGACACGGATATGCTTGATCAATGTCAGATAACTTCCGATGAAACCAATGCCAAGACCGATGATCAATGAAATTGGGATCAGGACCTTGAAGATCTCGCCTGCGGGCAAAAACGTCATAAATCTGCTGAGACTCGTGAATTCTGTTGTCATAAATGAGATAACCTTCTCATATAATACTTTCAGCGTACACACCGGAATCAGTGAACCGATCAGACCAATGAGCATACCTTCAATCAGGAATGGTGCTCTGACGAAAAAGTCTGTTGCACCCAGATATTTCATAATCGCAATCTCTTCATGTCTGACAGTGATACCGATCATAACCGTATTACTGATCAGGAAGACAGCAACACCCACAAGGATGATGATAATAGCCAGTGAAACATAACTGAGCAGACGTCCAAAACTTGCAAAGCTGTCAGCCACGCTCTTGGATGCATTCACAGAACGTACACCATCAATACCCTGAATATAATCCACAAGTTCCTGCTGCTTGGCAGCATCCTTCAAATAAACTTCCAGACTGGCTGAAGAAGCCAACGGGTTATCATTGTCCAGATTTGTCAGAATATTCTGGTCTGTGTCCGGGAAGGCCTTCTCTTTGTACTCTTCCCAGGCTTCCTCTGGTGATGTATAGTGAACATTGTCCACTTCTTCACGCTGTTCGATCTGAGACTTAATATCAAGAATCTGATTCTCCTCAACACCTTCATTGAAAAAGACTGTCACACCGACTGTTGTCTCTACTTCGGAAAAAATATGCTGAAAGTTCATCACCATACAGTAGAAAATACCGAAAATAAACAGACAGGCTGTAATCGTACCAATAGATGCCAGTGAGAACAGACGGTTTCTGAATACATTTTTAATACCCTGTTTGATGCCATATAAAAAACTACTCATAGATATACCCGCCTTTTCTCTCGTCACTGATGATCACGCCTTCACTCATCGTGATAACACGTTTCTGCATCTTCTCAACGATTTCTTTGTTGTGTGTAACAACAACAACGGTTGTACCACGCATGTTGATGGCCTCAAGCAGTTTCATGATTTCCCATGAATTCTTCGGGTCCAGATTACCTGTCGGCTCATCTGCCAAAAGTAACGGCGGATTGTTCACAAGCGCTCTTGCCAGAGCGACTCTCTGCTGCTCACCGCCGGACAATTCGTTCGGATAGGACTTGGCTTTATCCGGAAGGCCCACCAGCTTCAGCATGGCCATAACGTTCTTCTTGATCAGACGATTCGGGGCACCTACAACCTGCTGGGCAAACGCAATATTCTCATAGACATTCCTGTCTTTCAAAAGACGGAAGTCCTGGAATACGACACCAATCCCTCGGCGCAACTTCGGTACTCTTCTCCTGCGGAGTCGTCCAAGATTCTTGTTATTGATATAAATGGTGCCGGATGTTGGCTCCATTTCTTTTAAAAGTAACTTAAATAATGTTGTCTTACCGGAACCACTCTGGCCCACGACAAAGACAAATTCGCCTTTCTTAATCTGAAGACTGATGCCCTTTAAGGCTTTCACATCTCCCGGATAGGTCTTTGTCACCTGATCTAAGGCTATCAATTGCTTCCCCTCCTTCAAGAAGGAATCTTTTAGTAATCAAAAGTTTCCATATAATTCATATACTTGACAACCATCAGTGCAATCTTGAATGTGATGGCGTCCTCAAAAACACGCAGGTCAAGGCCTGTGCTCTTCTGAAGTTTATCCAGACGATATACCAGTGTATTTCTGTGAATGTACAGCTGTCTGGATGTCTCAGAAACATTCAGGCTGTTCTCGAAAAACTTATTGATCGTCATCAGCGTTTCTTCATCGAAATCTTCCGGTGACTTGCTGTCGAAAATCTCTTTGATAAACATCTTACACAGTGGAATCGGAAGCTGATAGATCAGACGGCCGATACCCAGATTGCTGTAAGCAACTACATTACGTTCATTATAAAAAATCTTACCTACATCCAGTGCCATTCTGGCTTCCTTGTAGGATCTTGATACATCCTTGATCTCCTGCACGATTGTACCAAGGGCGATTCTTGCCTTTGGAAGGTTCTCCCCGCAGAGCATCTCATAAATCACCTTCGATGCCTTGCAGAGATCATCATAAGTCTCATTATCCTTAACTTCTCTCACAACGATGACATTCTTCTCATCAACAGCTGTGATGAAATCCTTCGGACGTCCGGTATAAATAGAACGGACTGTCTCAAGGCTGTTCATATCCCGCTCATTGTTCACTTCAATAAGCAGTACAATTCTTCGTACATCCGTATCAATATGCAGTTTCTTGGAACGATTATAAATATCAACAAGAAGCAGATTATCAAGCAGCAGATTCTTGATAAAGTTGTCCTTGTCGAAACGTTCCTTGTAGGCCACCAGCAGATTCTGGATCTGGAAAGACGCCACCTTGCCGATCATATAGACATCATCACTGTCTCCTCTTGCCAGAATAATAAACTCCAGCTGATGCTCATCAAAAACCTTGAAAAACTGAAACCCTTGCAAAACCTGACTGTCTGCCGGTGAATTGACAAATTCCAACACAAACTTTTCATAATCCTCAGCATTGGAAAATGTAGAAGCAAGTACCTTTCCTTCAATATCCATCACGCATAAATCTATTCTGGTAATCGCTTTCAGCCCTTCAATCGTATTCTGTAAAATCTGATTTGAAATCATAATGCAATTCTCCCTACCTTCCCGTAATTTATTGTCATATACTCTTATTATTATAATAAAGCACATTAACCAAAAAATAAAGTGTTTTTTATATATTTTTCATATATTTTTCTTTGAAACCTATGCTTTTTTCTCATTGAATTACAACAATATTACGATTTAAAGGAGTGAACCATGAAAATCACCAATTTTACTATTGTTTTTTGTCTATAATCACAATTGCTTTTCAAAGAACAGTTCCTGTACACTATACCAGAAAATCATAAATATTGCAATATTATTTCACAAATATTACATAATTCGTAATTATTTTGAGATAAATATGGTGAATGTCAAAATGAGGTTCCAAATGAACCTTTTCACACAAACCCCTGTCAATATAAACGAGCCTGTGATGAATTTTCATTGGAACCTCAGTTGGATGACTTTAAAGGTTGGACTAGTTAATGGCTGTTACTTTGTAGTCTTTATCTTCGACTGTTTTCTTCAGAACGTCATCTGCTACGTCTGCTGAGAGTTCTACGACTGCTGTACCGGCTTCATGGCTGACTTCCGCAGATGCCACGCCATCAAGGCCTTCCAGTGCTTTCTTGACAGTTGCTTCACAGTGACCGCACATCATACCTTCGATTTTCATTGTTTTCTTCATTGTTCCTATCTCCTTATTTTCTTGATTATGATTGGTTTTATTGTTATCCACCAGTTCTTTTATTATAGCAGGATTTTTCAACTTTTTGTCCTTTTTTGCATCATGCATGTTAAAAAGGTTCAAGCGCAGTGCATTGGTGACAACACAGAAGCTGGACAAGCTCATGGCCGCCGCACCGAACATCGGGTTTAATGTCCATCCGAAAATCGGGATCCACACACCTGCTGCCAGCGGAATACCGATCACGTTGTAGAAAAATGCCCAGAAAAGATTCTCATGAATATTTCTTAAGGTTGCACGGCTCAGACGAACAGCGGCTGCCACATCACTGAGCCGGCTCTTCATCAGCACCACATCAGCAGCATCAATGGCCACATCCGTACCGGCACCGATGGCGATACCCATATCAGCTCTTGTCAGTGCAGGCGCATCGTTGATACCATCCCCCACCATCGCTACCTTGCCATATTGCTGCAACTTTCGGATCACACTTTCTTTACCATCCGGAAGCACACCGGCAATCACATCATCCACACCGGCCTGTGCGCCGATAGCTCTGGCTGTTCTCTCATTGTCGCCGGTCAGCATCACAACCCGGATGCCCATATTCCGAAGTTCACTGACAGCCTGTCTGCTGTCTTCCTTCATGGTATCTGCAACGGCAATAATACCGGCCAATCTGCCATTCTCTGAGAAAAACATCGGTGTCTTCCCCTGTTCCGCCAATGCCTCTGACTGTTTCAGCAAATCCTCTGACACTTCCGTCTGGGTTCTGATAAATGCATAATTGCCGCCGGCCAATTTTACACCATTTCTGACAGCTGTCAGTCCATTGCCCGGAAGTGCTTCAAACTCAGAAACGTCTTCGACGGTCAGCTGCTGTTCTCCGACATATTTCAAAATTGCCTTTGCCAACGGATGTTCACTGCGTTTCTCAAGGCTGGCTGCCAACGCTAGCAATGATTCTTCTGTCACACCCTCCGCAGGAACCATATCTGTAACAACCGGTTCACCGTTAGTGATGGTACCTGTCTTATCCAGGGCAACAATTTGAACCTTGCCTGTCTCTTCCAGTGAAACAGCTGTCTTAAAGAGGATACCATTCTTGGCACCCATACCATTGCCCACCATAATAGCCACCGGTGTGGCAAGACCAAGGGCACACGGACAGCTGATAACCAGTACCGAAATGCCCCTCGCCAAAGCAAAACCGACACTTTCTCCTGCCAGCAGCCACACGATCATCGTAATAACTGCAATAGTGATCACCGCCGGTACAAAAACACCTGAGACCTTATCTGCAATCTTGGCAATCGGCGCCTTTGTCGCCGCCGCATCACTGACCATCTGAATAATCTGGGATAATGTGGTATCTTCACCGACACGGGTGGCCTCGCAGCGGATAAATCCTGATTGATTCAAGGTTGCAGCCGATACGACATCCCCCGGCTTCTTGTCCACAGGAATGCTTTCACCTGTCAAAGCCGCCTCATTCAAAGCACTGGTTCCTTCCAGGATCACACCATCCACCGGCACATTCTCTCCTGGACGTACAAGGAATATATCTCCTTTCTTCACCTGCTCAATCGGAACAGTAACTTCCTGACCATTCCGTTCCACAACCGCTGTCTTCGAAGCCAGTTTCATCAGCCCTTTGAGTGCATCTGTTGTCTTGCCCTTTGAGCGTGCCTCCAGCATCTTGCCCACTGTGATCAGTGTCAAAATCATGGCTGCAGATTCAAAATAGAACTCATGCATATAATGCATGACCATCTCCATATCGCCCTTCACCTGAGCATCTGTCATGGCAAATAACGCATACGTACTGTATCCAAATGCCGCCGTAGAGCCAAGAGCCACCAGCGTATCCATATTCGGGGCACGATGCGCAAGACTTGTAAAACCACTGATGAAAAACTTCTGATTGATGACCATGACAATCCCTGTCAACAGCAGCTGAACAAGCCCCATGGCTATATGGTTGTTCTCAAAAAATGCCGGCAGCGGCCATCCCCACATCATGTGTCCCATGGAAAAATACATCAGTACAATCAAAAATCCCAGAGATGCCAGAAGTCTCCGTTTCAGAACCGGTGTGTCATGATCCTTCAGCATCTCCTCCTCAGCTGCCATCGATGAAGCCCCTGAATGCTCTGCAGCCTCACCCTTCACGGAGGCTCCATAACCGGCCGCTTCCACTGCCTGAATAATCGCCTGATCAGCAGCCGTCCCTTCCACACCCATGGAATTCGTCAAAAGACTGACTGAACAGGAGGTAACCCCCTCCACCTTCGAGACAGCTTTCTCCACACGGGCACTGCAGGCTGCACAGCTCATACCTGTCACAATAAATTGCTGCATGAATCTCTATCCTCCATTCTCTCTCGTATTCGCAAACGATCAGATCTGCAAATTTTACTAAAAATAATATAGTAGTTTTACCCAAAATAAGCGAACCATTCCACATGAAACCTGAAATGTCTCATACCGCCAAGTTACCCCACCCCCCTGGGGTCATTTTTATTCTATACCTAATAAAAATAAAAGTCAATGCTCCTTATTGAAAAAAACATGCAGCTTGACATTGAATCACACTCATAAAAATGCTAGAATAATAATTAATACAGACACCCCTGGAGGGTGCCCAACGAAAGGAGCTCGCCATGAAAGCAGAACAGCAGAATATTAAAAGGCTGCTCAATACAGCAAAGGGACAGATTGACGGTCTGAACAAGATGATCGATGATGACAAATACTGCATCGACATTTCCAATCAGATTATGGCTACCATTGCCATCCTGAAAAAGGTCAATATCGAAATTCTTGATGCCCATTTAAAATGTTGTGTTCTTCACGCAGATGACCGTGAACGTGAAACCAAGATCAACGAAATATCCGAAGTGCTCAAGAAAGCACTGAAATAGCATTGGAGTTTTTATCATGACAACGAACAAAACCGTTTTTATAACCGGTGCCTCAAGAGGGATCGGGCGTGCCATCGCCATCCGTTTTGCAGCCGCCGGCTATCAGCTTGCCCTCTGCTGTCGGCAAAACACACAGCTGCTTGAAGATCTGCAGCAGCTGATCATCAGCCAATATCACACCGATTGTCTTATTTTCACCGGCGATACCGGCGACTACCATCAGCTGGAAGCCATGATTTCTGAGACCATTGCACGTTTTCATCATATTGATGTCCTTGTCAACAATGCCGGTATCTCTTATATCGGTTTATTAACTGATATGTCACCGGATGACTGGCAGCGCATTGTCGACACCAACCTGACATCCGTTTTTAACAGCTGCCGACTGGCCGTACCGGGTATGGTCCATGAACATTCCGGCAAGATCATCAATATTTCTTCCGTATGGGGCTGCTGCGGCGCATCCTGTGAAGTGGCTTATTCCGCAACAAAAGGCGGCATCAATGCCTTCACCCAGGCCCTGGCCAAAGAGCTGGCCCCAAGCAATATTCAGGTCAATGCCGTTGCCTGCGGAGCCATTGATACCGAAATGAACGCTTTCCTATCGGAAGCAGATCGCATTGCTTTAACCGAGGAAATCCCTTCCGGTCGTTTCGGTCGTCCTGAGGAAGTGGCTGAACTTGTTCTGGATTTAGCCCAAAAGCACAGTTACCTGACCGGTCAGATCATCCGGCTGGACGGCGGATGGATTTGATGCCGGAATAGAGAAAGTATCTTATAAAGAAAAAAAGAATGTGCTTTGGCACATTCTCGCGCCGAGCGCGGTCGCTTGCGACAATCTGCATCTTCGCGCGAGTGCGCATCACAGGCGCGTTAGTGCCTTTTTATGTAATAGGGAATTCCTCGGAATTTCCTATTACATAAAAATATGCCCTGGGATTATGATCATCCCGGGGCATTTTAGTCACAAAAGGGATTCGAATGATCTCGAATCCCTTTCTCTATTCACTATTCAATTATGGACTTACATAATACAGAGGGTTCACATAATCTCCACCTACAGTCACACCAAAATGAAGATGTGCACCGGTAGAAATACCTGTAGAACCTACGGCTGCGATTGTCTCACCCTGTGATACGGACTGACCAGCGCTGACATATAAAGCACTGCAATGTTCATAAACTGTGCAGACACCATTTCCATGGCTGATAACTATGTAATTACCCATCGCACTGTTGTAGCTGGCAGTTGTAACAGTACCGCTTGCTGCAGCCCAAATGGATGAACCTGCTGAAGCGCCGATATCCAGACCTCTATGGTAAGAAGATGCACCTGCAGTCGGTGAACTTCTGTAACCAAAGTAAGAAGTGATGGATGAACTGCCCACAGGCCAGATCATACCTGTACTTGAGCTGGATGAACTGGAACTGCTGGAGCTGTCATCATAAGATGAATCGCTGGAACTGCTGGATGAGCTACTTGAGCTGGAGTTCGAACTGCTGGATGAGCTGCTTGAGCTGGAGCTTGAACTGCTGGATGAACTGGAGCTGTTGTATTTCGCAGCTTCTTCATCTGCCTTCTTCTTAGCAGCAGCTTCTTCAGCCGCTTTCTTCTTGGTTGCTTCCTCTGCAGCCTTCTTGCGTGCTGCTTCTTCTGCTGCCTTACGTTCCTGTTCAACAATCTGCTGAAGCAGGCTGTTCTCAGCATCAATCTCTTCCTGTGTAGAAGAAATATCAGAGTTGACAGAATCAATATCGGAACCAATAGCAACCAGTTCTTCTTCCTTCTGTGCAACGATCTTCTCAAGAGATTCCTTCTCTACTTCATACTGTTCCTTCTGAGCTTCCTGAAGCTCCTTCTGCTCTTCGAGCTGAGCTTCGTATGCTGCAATCTGATCTCTGATATTCTGGAGACTCACAAGAAGATTGTGGTCATACTCATTGATCTTGGAAATATACTCCTGATTGTTCAACATTGTCTTCAAATCGCCCGAACCAAGCAGCATCTGGAGATAATCATCGTCTCCGGATTCATACATGGCCTTGATACGTGCCTTCAATGCTGTATACTGTGTCTTCTCATCTTCCTTGGCCTGTGCCAGGTTGTCCTGCGTAATGCTGATCTCAGACTCTGTCTGCTCAAGCTGTGCGGATACTTCCTCTAACTGTGCAAGATATGTCTTGATCTTACTGTCCAGTTCAGAAATATAGGACTCTGTATCTGACTTATTCTTCTTCAATGATGCAAGCTGCGTCTCAAGTTCGCTCTGCTGATTCTTCAAATTCTCTATCTGGCTCTGGACTTCTGCCTTCGTTGCCGCCATTGTCGGAACTGCAAGTGAAACGCTGAGCGCAGCAACCAGAACACATCTGGTAAATCTCTTTAAACCGTGTTTCATGAAATACTCCTTCCAAAACGCTGTTTCAATCTCAATAATAATAGGGTTCCTCCACGATATATCGTATATAAAAACCCATCTGTGCATAATTATAGCATTTTCGGGCGCCTATTTCAAGTGTATTTCTAAATTATTTCAAAATTATTACAAAACCATCTGTGCTTTGCAGATTTTACATTAACTTTACATCATCTGTGATCTGATTTGATTGAGATCTGCAATCAAGGCATCCACATTTTCTTCCTTTGTAGCCCAGCTTGTGCAGAATCGCACGGCACTATGGCTCTCATCTGTTTTCTCCCAGAAAGAATAACTGTACTTCCCGGCTAATTTTTCAAGAACAGCATCCGGCAAAACAGGCAGCTGCTGATTTGTTGAATTCTCCACATAAAAGCCATAACCGCACGCCTGGAATGCTTTTTTGAGTTTCATAGCCATATCAATGGCATGTCTGGAAATCTGCCAGTAAAGTCCATCCTCAAAAAGCGTCTGGAACTGAATACCAAGAAGCCGTCCTTTTGCCAGCATACCGCCGCGCTGTTTGATCATATAGCGGAAATCTTTACTAATAGAAGGATTCGTTATCACGACAGCCTCACCAAACAACGCACCGACTTTTGTACCGCCAATATAGAAAACATCACACAATCTCGCAATGTCTTCCAATGTTACATCATTATCTGCTGCCATCAGACCATAACCGAGGCGGGCACCATCCAGGAATAATGGCATACCGCATTCATGGCAGACATGACTGATTGCTTCCAGTTCCTGCTTATAATAAATCGTTCCGTTCTCAGTAGGATTGGAAATATATACCATTCCCGGCTGGACCATATGCTCTGAGCTGCCATCATTCATATGTGCTTCATAGGCTGCTTTAATCTGTTCAGCTGTTATCTTTCCTGCATGATTGCAAGGCAGAGCCAGCACTTTATGTCCTGTTGCCTCAATCGCTCCCGATTCATGAACATTGATATGGCCGCTTGCTGCTGTCAGCACCCCCTGATATGGCCGAAGAGCAGTGCAGATAATGGTCGTATTGGTCTGTGTTCCTCCGACTAAAAACTGTACATCAATATCTTCGCGGCCACAGGCCTTACGGATCAAACGTCTTGCCTCGTCACAATAAGGATCCAGACCATACCCTGGGGTTTGGTCCATGTTTGTCTCAACCAGGCGCTCCAGAATCTTCGGATGGGCGCCTTCTGCATAATCACACTGAAATTCTATCATCATTCTACCGTTACTGAAAACTTATAAAAAGTTATAAACTTCCATGTTTCATTCCTATTTCAACGAGTATGCTTTTGATGATATAAATATCTATCTACTCACAAGTTCTTGTA
>OLQK01001206.1_pt1 | contig 18496 bp, 22 predicted proteins | sample 1672501 | NCBI WGS metagenome assembly OLQK01 (sample SAMEA3136693, study PRJEB25190) | human gut metagenome | biome: human gut; feature: human-associated habitat; material: faeces | place: Austria | collected 2013 | reverse complement strand
CTGCGGAGAAAATGAAGCATGCTGTATATCCTAGAAACACATACCTTTTCTGTTCGCCTTTTACTTTAGCACAATCTCAGGGGGAGTGTCAAGCCCTTTTTTTACTTTTTTTCATATTTTGAACATTTTTTTCATGTGACAGGAGGTGGGAAGCGGCGTATGATAGGGGCACTACTGAAGGCCTATGCTGGGCCGGGAGAAGTGAGGGGAAGACGAAGAAATGGAACAGAACAAGGAATATACCTTAGCCCGGCTCATTCTGCGCCTGGCTAACCGGATTGTGAAAAACCGGGACCGCCACGTCAAAGAGCTGGGCCTGACCACAGAGCAGGCCGACAGCCTGCTGTTTTTTCTGGATCGGAAAGACGCCGTTATCAACGACCTGAAAGATCATCTGGGTGTGACCCATCAGACCGCCCGCGGCATCGTCCAACGGATGGAGAGCAAGGGCTTGGTGCAGACCCGCAAGTCCAAGGAGGATGGCCGTTACCAGGTGGTGTCCCCCACGCAGGCGGGCTGGCGCACCGGATCGATCCTGCTGCGCAACGGCATCCAGACTGGCAGCTGCCTGCTCCATGGCCTGACGACAGAGCAGGAGGAGCAGCTTTACCAGATGCTGCAAGTGGCCATGAAGAACTTGGAGACGGCGGAATATCAGCTTCTTCCGAGAAATGACCCGGAATGACCTGATGCACGCCATAAAAATATTTCCCCCTCGACGCCGTTCCCAAGAAAAGGTCTTCCAGAAAATGGTAAACTCTGGGTGTTCCCAGAAAGGAGGCCAGAGAAATGCCGGTATTATATCGCCGTGGACTGCTGGAAAGCACACGGGTGACCATGATCGCCCCGGAGTACATCTCCCCCAACCCCGACCAGCCCCGTCGTTACTTTGATCCCGATGGGCTGAGCGAGTTGGCGGACAGCATCCGCGCCCACGGGATCTTACAGCCCCTGTCCGTCCGGCGGAAGGGCGGCGGACGCTATGAACTCATCGCCGGAGAGCGGCGGCTGCGGGCGGCCATGATCTGTGGCCTGGAGCAGGTCCCCTGCTTGGTGCTGGAGGTTTCCAGGGAGAGCTCCTGTCTGCTCTCCCTGATCGAAAACCTCCAGCGGCGGGACCTGGACTTCTGGGAGGAGGCCAAGGCGCTGGAGCGCCTGACAACGGTGTACGGCCTGTCTCAGGAGGAAGCCGCGGCGAAGGTGGGCAAATCCCAGTCCGCCGTGGCCAACAAGCTGCGGCTGCTCCGCCTGCCCCAGGACGTGCTGTCTCTGCTCCGGAAAAACGGGTTTACGGAGCGCCACGCCCGCGCCCTGCTCCGCCTACCCACCGCCGAGGCCCAGCAGGAGGCCGCCGGCCCTGCTGGTCCAGGAGGGCTGGACCGTTGCCCGCACCGAGCGCTACGTCGAGGAGGTCTTGCAGACCGAAGCGCCCAAGGAGAAGAAGAACCGCCGTCCCCTGCTCATCCGGGACATCCGCTTCTTCCTGAATTCCTTGGACCACAGCCTGGCCGTGATGCGTTCGGCGGGGGTGGACGCCAAATGCCACCGGGCCGAGGAGGGCGAAGACCTCCTGCTCACCATACGGATCCCGCGAGCCCGACCGCCTGCCGGTTGAAGTCCGCGTTTGAATCCATGATCCTTTCTCTTCTTTTTGGCCGGATGTTTCACGTGAAACATCCGGTCCTTTTTCTGCGTTTCCAAGTTTTTGTTTCACGTGAAACATGACGAGATTTGAGGGGCAAAGCCTGTGACTTTCCCTGGGAAATCCCTTGCAAGCGTGCCGTAGATGGGGTATAATCTTTACATTCCATTGAAAAGGAGGCCCCACCATGGCAAAAACCATCGCCTTTGTCAACCAAAAAGGCGGCGTGGGCAAGACCACCAGCTGCGTGAGCCTGGGTTCCTGTCTCCAGGCCGCCGGGGCCAGGGTGCTGGTCTGTGACTTCGACCCCCAGGGCAACGCCACCTCCGGGTTTGGCGTGGACAAGGGGGCGGTGTTCCCCACCATCTACGACGTGCTCATCAACGGTGCGTCCGTGGAGAAGGCCATCGTCCACACGAAATACGCCGACGTGCTGCCCGCCAACAAGGCCCTGGCCGGGGCGTCGGTGGAGCTGATCGGCATGGATCGGCGGGAATATTTATTAAAAGAGACTCTGGGCAAAGTGGCCGGCAACTATGATTTCGTGCTCATCGACTGCCCCCCTTCCCTGGAGCTGCTGACCTTAAATTGTCTGTGTGCGGCGGACACGGTGCTGGTGCCGGTCCAGTGTGAATACTATGCCCTGGAAGGGCTGAGCGACCTGCTCTCGACCGTTCGGGTGGTCAAGCGCCGCCTGAATCCGGGCATTGAGCTGGAGGGCTTGCTGCTGACCATGTACGACGGCCGCACCAACCTCTCCATGCAGGTGGCGGAGGAGGTCAAGCGCCACTTCCCCGGCAAAGTTTTTGCCACAGTCATTCCCCGGAATGTCCGCCTGTCCGAGGCCCCCAGCCACGGCAAGCCGGTGAACTATTACGACGGGTCCTCCCGCGGGTCCGTGGCCTACAAACAGCTGACAGAGGAGATCTTAGAGCGCAACCCTCTGCCGAGAAAGGAAGGGTGATCCCATGGCCTTAGGAAAAGGGCTGGACGCCCTGTGGGGGGATACCACCCTCCAGGACCAGGCCGGCGGCTCGGTGACCATCCCGGTCGCCCAGATCGAACCCGGCCTGAACCAGCCCAGAAAGCATTTTGACGAGGAAGCCCTGGCGGGCCTGGCGGAGTCCATTCGCCAGCACGGCATCATCCAGCCGCTCACCGTCCGGCGGCTCTCCTCAGGCTACTACCAGATCATCGCCGGAGAACGCCGCTGGCGGGCGGCCCGCATGGCGGGCCTTGCCGAGGTCCCGGCCATCGTCATCGAGGCCGACGACCGCATGGTCATGGAGCTGGGCCTGATCGAAAACCTCCAGCGGGAGGACTTGAACCCCATGGAGGAAGCCGCAGGCTACCGCTCCCTCATCGAGGACTATGGCCTGACCCAGGAGGAAGCCGCCCAGCGGGTGAGCAGATCCCGCCCCGCCGTCGCCAACGCCATGCGCCTTTTGGCCCTCCCCCAGGAGGTCCAGTGGCTCATCGAGCAGGGCAACCTCTCCGCCGGGCACGGCCGGGCGCTGCTCTCCCTGCCTACGCCGGAGGAGCAGATCGCCTTTGCCGAGGAGATCATGGCCCACCACTGGTCCGTCCGGGAGACGGAGGAGCGCATCCGCCGCATCCTCCACCAGATGAATCAGCCGGACGAGCTAAAAGAGGACGCTCCCCTGAAGATCTATTTTCAGGAGGCCGAGCGCAAGCTCACCGCCGACCTGGGCCGAAAAGTGACCATCTCCCAGGGAAAGAAAAAAGGCAAGATCGCCCTGGAATACTACGACCAGGAGGACCTGGAGCTGCTGATGCAGGCCCTGGCCACCCTGGAAGCCAGAAAGGAGGGACGCGCCGAACCATGACCCCCGAAGAAGAAAAAAACGAAACGGACGCCGTCCAGATCCCGCCGGAGGAACCAAAGCAGGCGGCCAACCCCGAACCGCCCCAGCAGATGGACCCTCCCCCCAAAGACGAGAAAAGCCGCAGCCGCCCCGTGAAGGTCTATCTCACGGTGATGTTCTGCGTGGCGCTGCTTCTGCTGATGATCTCCTTCGTGATGCAGCAGCGGAACCACTTGGCGCTGCAAGACCTGAACCAATCCATCTCTGTCAGCCAGGATGTGGCGGACTTGCAGATGGAGAACCAGAAGCTCCAATACGAGCTGAAGGAAAAAGAGGACCAGGCGGAGGACCTGCAAGCCCAGCTGGAGAAGGCCGAGAAGCAGGCCCAGGCTCTGGAATGGCTCCGCCGGATCGAGGCGGCGGTCCGCACGTCTTACCCCGAAGCCAGAACGCTGGTGGAGGAATTTGAGAAAACGGGACTGGAGAGCAGCCTGCCCACACAGTCCGTGGTCGAGGGCGGCACCGCCCCGGCAGAAGCATATCGGAGCATTTACGCGATGCTGTTTTAAGAATCCTCTGTGTTTCACGTGAAACACAGGCTTGAGCAAATTTATCATGAGGTGAAAACAATGCTGGACATCAAACGAATTAAGGAAGACCCGGAAAAAGTCAAGGCTGGTCTACGGGCCAAGGAGGTCGACTGCGACCAAGAAGTCGACCGCATCCTGGAGCTGGACAAGATCCGCCGGGACACCATCTTTGCCACCGAGCAGATGAAGGCCGAGCAGAACAAGGTCTCCAAGACCATCCCCCAGCTGAAGAAGGCCGGCGAGGACACTGCCCCCGTCTTCCAGCGCATGGGCGAGCTGAAGGCCCAGATCGCCGCCAACGACGAGAAGCTGCGCAGCATCGAGGGCGAGTACCGCACCCTGATGCTCTCCCTGCCCAACCTGCCCGACGACGACCTCAAGCCCGGCGGCAAGGAGAACAACGAGCCGCTGCGCTACTTCGGCGAGCCCCACAAGTTCGACTTCGAGCCGAAGCACCATGTGGACCTCTGCACCGACCTGGGCCTCATCGACTACCCCCGCGGCGTGAAGCTGGCCGGGTCCGGCTTCTGGATGTACACCGGCATGGGCGCCCGCCTGGAGTGGGCGCTGCTGAACTACTTCATCGACTGCCACCTGGCCGATGGCTATGAGTTCATCCTGCCCCCCCACATGCTGGAGTACCAGTGCGGCGAGACCGCCGGCCAGTTCCCCAAGTTCGCCGATGAGGTCTATAAGATCCAGAACCCCACCGACGACCGCCCACTACATGCTGCCCACCGCCGAGGCTGCTCTGGCCAGCGTGTACCGCGACGAGATCCTCTCCGAGGCAGACCTGCCCAAGAAGTTCTTCGCCTACACCCCCTGCTTCCGCCGGGAGGCCGGGTCCGCCCGCGCCGAGGAGCGCGGCATGGTCCGCGGCCACCAGTTCAACAAGGTCGAGATGTTCCAGTTCACCCGCCCGGAGGACTCTGACGATGCCTTCGACGAGCTGGTCGCCAAGGCCGAGAACCTGGTCAAGGGCCTGGGCTTCCACTTCCGCACCGTGAAGCTGGCTGCGGGCGACTGCTCCGCTTCCATGGCCCGGACCTATGACATCGAGATCCAGATCCCCTCCATGCAGGGCTATAAGGAAGTCTCCTCCGTCTCCAACGCCAGAGACTACCAGGCCCGCCGCGGCAACACCCGCTTCCGCCGCGAGGCCACCGGCAAGCCTGAGTTCGTCCACACCCTGAACGGCTCCGGTCTGGCCACCAGCCGCATCTTCCCCGCCATGGTCGAGCAGAACCAGCTCAAGGACGGCAGCATTAAAGTCCCTGAGGTCCTCCAGAAGTACCTGGGCGGTCTGGAAGTCATCAGCAAGAAGAAGTAATTAGACCACCTAAAAAAACCTTCCCCGAGGGGGAAGGTGGCTGCGAAGCAGACGGATGAGGGCTACCTACCGCAAGCAGACCGTAGTGTACTAAGGTAGGACGCGGAGAGGCACCGCCGCCCTCATGGTGTTTGGCTTCGCCAGATGGATTTGATTTGTGGGCCAAAACTTTGGGTGCTTACGTTGGTACATTACGGCTCATTATTTGCGACGTAGCCCTCATCCGACCCGGCTTCGCCGGCCCACCTTCCCCCTCGGGGAAGGCTCTGGGTGGGTGAAGTCCTGTACCTTAAAACATCATATAGAGAACGAGAATGGAGAATCGCTATGTCTGACGAGAGCAAAAGCGTCACCAAAAAGGCCCGTGGCCTGATCGGCGAGTTTAAGGCGTTCATCAGCCGCGGCAACGTGATCGATATGGCCGTCGGTGTCATCATCGCCACCGCCTTTGGCAAGATCACGACCTCCCTGGTCAACGACGTGGTCATGCCCGCCATCAGCTATTTCATCGGCTCGGCCGATTCCACTTCTCTGAACATTACCCTGCGCCCTGAGGTCGTGGACGAGGCCGGGAACGTCATCACCGAGGGCATCACCCTCGGCATCGGGACGTTCATCGGCACCATCATCGACTTCCTCCTGGTGGCCCTGGTGGTCTTCCTCGTCATCAAGGCCATGAACAGCGCCAAGGACAAGATGGAAGCCGCCCTGCACAAGGAGAAGGAGGCCGCCGAGGAAGCGCCCCCCGAACCCTCTCAGGAAGAGGTCCTGCTGACCGAGATCCGCGACCTGCTGAAGGAGCAGAAGAAGTAAGGAGTTCATCCCATGGAACCGGAACAGAACACCACCCCCTCCCCCACCCCGGAGGAGCCCACCGGCCAGGAGCCGACCCGCGAGGACAAGCCCGCCTACGAGCCCTATAAAAAGAGCACGCGCATCAAGGCCTGGCTGGGCGTGGCCTTTATGGTCTTTCTGGTCATCATGTACACCTATGCCTTTGCCAGCGGCAAAATCCTATTATTCTGAGGTGCCCACGCTATGACGGAACAAGCATTGGAAATCCTTCGCCAGGGGCTCGACCGCCTGGGCCTGACGTATCCCCCCGACGCGGTGGAACGGCTGGCCCTGTACGGCGACCGCCTGCTGGAGAAAAACCAGGTGATGAATCTCACCGCCATCACGGACCCCTGCGAGGTGGCGCGGCTCCACTTCCTGGACAGCGCCTGCCTGCTGCCCAGCAAGGCATTGCACGGGCGCAAGGTCATCGACGTGGGCACCGGCGGCGGGTTTCCCGGCCTGGTCCTGAAGATCTTGGACCCCAGCATCCAGCTGACCCTGTTGGACAGCCTGGGCAAGCGCATCGACTGGCTCCAAGAAGTCTGCGAGGAACTGGGCCTGCATGACGTGGTCTGTCTCAAAGGCCGCGCCGAGGAGACGGCCCGCCAGAAGACCCACCGGGAGCAGTACGACGTAGCGGTCTCCCGCGCCCTGGCGTCCATGCCCATGCTGGCAGAATTATGTATCCCCTATGTGAAGCCCGGCGGACTCTTCCTCGCCATGAAGAGCAACAAGACCGACGAGGAGATCGAAGCCGCCGAGCCGATCATCCAAACCCTGGGGGGCGACAAGCCCTTTGTCATGGACTATCCGGTGCCGGGGACCGACATCTGGCACCGTATCGTCACCGTGGCAAAGCCCCGGCCCACCCCCAAGGCCTACCCCAGAAAGTGGACGAAGATCAAAGAATCAAAAATTTAGTGTGTTTGCACAAAAAAGTGTTGCACACATCTTGGCTTTATGGTACAATGGAGCAGAAGTTTCAGGAGGAATGGTTGTGGGCAGCGTCATCGTCATCACATCCGGAAAAGGCGGCACGGGAAAGACCTCTCTCACGGGGGGGATCGGGGCCGCTCTGGCCCTGCAAGGGCGTCAGGTGCTTTGCATCGACGCCGACGTGGGCCTGCGGAACCTGGACATTACCCTCGGCATGACCGACGCGGCGCTGATGGATTTCAGCGACGTGATGGCCGGCCGGTGTCCCCTGGCGAGAGCCGTTGCGCCCCACCCTTCCGTCTCTGGTTTGTTTTTACTCACCGCACCGCTCACCCTGCCGGAGGATTTCTCCGGCGAGGCGGGCTTCCGCGCTTTGTTGGCGGAAGCCAGGGAGAGGTATGATGAGATCCTCATCGACTCCCCAGCCGGTCTGGGCGCAGGGTTCCGTTTGGCCACCTGCGCGGCAGACCGGGCCATCGTGGTGGCGGTCAGCGACCCCTCCTCCCTGCGGGATGCCCAACGGGTGGTGAGCCAGCTGGGCCGCATTGAGACGGCCCATTTGGTGGTCAACCGGGTCCGCCCCCGCCTGCTCCGGCGGCAGGGGGTGACCATCGACGACGCCATGGACACGGCGGGGCTTCCCCTGCTGGGCCTGGTGCCGGAGGACGCCAACGTGATCCTGGCGGCCAGCAGCGGCCAGCCCGTGGCTCAGTTTACCCAGCGGGGCGCAGCCCAGGCCTACGGCAACATTGCCCGCCGCCTGCTGGGGCAGACGGTGCCGCTCATGCGGATCCGCTAAAAAACAACACCCAAGAGAACGGCCGGGGGGACCACCGCCAACTTTCTCCACCCCTATTTTCGGGTCTTGCCCCGCCCCCATTCGGGCGGCGGCAGCGGTACCCAATGCGAAAGGATGAGCCAAGAATGAATATTGCTTTGATGAGTCACGACCACAAGAAAGAGCTGATGGTCCAGTTCTGTATCGCTTACTGCGGGGTGCTCTCCAAGCACACCGTATGCGCCACGAACACCACCGGCCGTCTTGTTGCGGAGGCCACCGGTTTGCCCGTTCGACTGTTCCTGTCCCACGCCCACGGCGGCAGCCAGCAGATCGGTGCCCGGATCGCCTACAATGAGATCGACATGGTCCTGTTTTTCTCCGACCCCCAGTCCAGCGACCTGGACCCCGACCTGAAGTACATCAACCAGATGTGCGACCAGTATAACATTCCTTTCGCCACCAACGCAGCCACGGCAGAGATCCTGATCCACGGCCTGGAGCGCGGCGACCTGGATTGGAGAGAGATCATCAATCCTTCTCTCAAGCCGGTCACTGTGTGAGTGCCGGAGAGCTTTGTCCAAGTAAGCCCAAATGCGTCCTCGTTCCGGCCAGGGACGAAGACGCATTTTTCTTCCCATCATAACATTGGAGGTCATACCCATGGAACGCATCAAACCCCGGACGTTATCCGGTTTTATGGAACTGCTGCCTGCCCCGCAGACGCAGTTTGAGCGGATGCTGGAAAAGCTCCGCGCTACGTACAGCCTGTACGGCTTCACCCCCCTCGACACCCCCATCATCGAGTCGGCCGAGATCCTGCTGGCCAAGGGCGGCGGCGAGACGGAGAAGCAGATCTACCGCTTCACCAAGGGCGACAGCGACCTGGCCCTGCGCTTTGACCTGACGGTCCCCCTGGCCAAGTACGTCGCCCTGCACTACGCCGACCTGGCCTTCCCCTTCCGCCGGTATCAGATCGGCAAGGTCTACCGGGGCGAGCGCGCCCAGCGGGGCCGGTTCCGCGAGTTTTATCAGTGTGACATCGACGTGATCGGCGACGGCAAGCTCGACATCTCCAACGAGGCCGAGATCCCCGCCATCATCTACCAGGCCTTCACCTCTCTGGGCCTGGAGCGGTTCAAGATCCGCGTGAACAACCGGAAGATCTTGACCGGCTTCTACGCCATGCAGGGCCTGGCCGAGCAGTCCGGCGAGATCATGCGGACGGTGGACAAGCTGGATAAGATCGGCCCGGAAAAGGTCCGCGCCCTGCTCATCGAGGGCGGCGTGGCCGAGGCTGCGGCGGATGAAATTTTGAAGTTCATCGCCATCACCGGCGAGAACGAGGAAGTCCTGGCCGCCCTGGAGGGCTACCGGGGCCGCGACCCCATCTTCGACCAGGGCCTGGACGAGCTGGGCACGGTGGTGAAGTATCTGGGCTCCTTCGGCGTCCCCGCAGACCACTTCGCCGTGGACCTGACCATCGCCCGCGGCCTGGACTACTACACCGGCACCGTCTATGAGACGGTCATGCTGGACCACCCGGAGATAGGCTCCATCTGCTCCGGTGGCCGCTACGACAATCTGGCCGAGTATTACACCGACAAGAAGCTCCCCGGCGTGGGCATTTCCATCGGCCTGACCCGCCTGTTCTATGTTCTGGGTGAGCAGGGCTATCTCAACGATGACCTGGTGACGGCTCCCGCCGACGCCTTGATCTTGCCCATGACCGAGGACCTCTCCGCCGCCATCGCCTTCGCCACGCAGCTGCGTCAGGCCGGCGTCCGCGCCCAGGTCTACGGGGAGCAGAAGAAGTTTAAGGGCAAGATGAGCTACGCCGACAAGCTGAAGATCCCCTATGTGGTCTTCCTGGGCGAGGATGAGATCAAGAGCGGCGTGGTCAAGATCAAGGACATGACCACCGGCGACCAGCAGGCCCTCTCCCCCGCCGAGGCGGTCCAGACCATCGCCGATGCCATGGCCCAGCGGGCCGCCGGCAAGCCCATCCGCGAGAAGGACTAAGGAGGGACGCGCCATGAAAATGAAGCGCGAGGGGGCCGTGGGCCTCATCCTCATCGCCATTTTGGTCGTGGTGATGCTGGTGTTTCTGCGGGGCAAGAGCTTAGAGGATATTATGGGCAGCGGCTATACCCAGGCCGACGTGACGGAGATCACCGCCACTGTGACCGGGGCCGATGAAATCATGACGACAGACTTCGCCGCCGGGGACCAGGGCTATTTAGACCTCATCTCCCTGCTCCAGGAGCCGTCTTACTCCCGCACCTTTACCAGCGACGACAGCGGCGCTCTGGACTACGCCGTGACCCTGACCTTCACCGGCAGCGGGGACCAGACCTGGGAGTATGCCTTCCAGGGCGGCAAGCTCATCCACGCCGGGGTCACGGGCAGCCCCAAGACCTATCAAATTTCTGGCGGCCAAGACAGCCAGCAGAAAATACTGGACTTCCTGCTGACGCAGGCCGAGCCGTGAGGAACGGATATGAAACAGCTATCCTTAAAACACAAGATCGCCCTGGTAGAGCTGGTGGTCCTCATGATTCTGGGCTGCTACTTCTTCCTGCCCAAGAGCTTCTCCCAGGCCATGGGCAAGGGCTTTGACCCCGACCAGGTGACGGCGGTGACCGTCCAGCTGGAAGGGGCCAGGGGCAAGCGCGGAGAGGACCACACCTTCACCCTCTCCTCCACCGACCCCATCTATACGGAACTCATCGACCGGCTGGAGAGCCGGAAGTATCTCCCGCTGTACCTGAACACGACCGTCCGCACCACCACCCTGGACTATGTGACCACCCTGACCTTTGAGCAAAACGGGGCGGACTACATCTTCAGCTTCTGCGGCGACCGGGCCATGGACGTGAAGGGCGTCAAGACCCGCACGGTCCAGCTCAAGAATTACGAAGCCTTCCAGTCTTCCCTGCTGGCCCTGCTGCTGGGACAGGTTTGAATGGGAAGGTCTGACTGGACAGAACCGGGAAACAGGAGTACACTGTACAGCAGGAATTTCTCTCCCGCCCAGGGAGCCAAAACTGACATTTGGAGTGAAACGAACCATGGACAATTTACAGAACTTCCGCCGCACCGACTACTGCGGCACCTTCTCTGCGGCCAACGTAGGCCAGGAGATCTCCGTCTGCGGCTGGGTCCAGCGTCAGCGGAACTTAGGCGGCCTGATCTTTGTGGACCTGCGGGACCGCACCGGGCTGTTGCAGCTGTCCTTTGACGACAGCACCCCCCGTGATATTTTCGAGAAAGCCGCCTCTCTGCGCGGCGAGTATGTCATCGCCGCCAAGGGTCTGGTCCGGGAGCGGGAGTCCAAGAACCCCGACCTGCCCACCGGCGACATTGAGGTAAAGGTCACGGAGCTGCGCCTGCTGGCCAAGGCCGAGACGCCCCCCTTCGAGATCGTGGAGAACTCCGATGTCAAGGACGTGACCCGCCTGAAGTACCGCTACCTGGACCTGCGCCGCCCCGACATGCAGCGCATGATCGCCCTGCGCCACAAGATCGTAAAGATCTGCCGGGACTACTTCGACGAGCAGGGCTTTTTGGAGATCGAGACGCCCATCCTGACCAAGTCCACCCCGGAGGGTGCCCGCGACTATCTGGTCCCCTCCCGTGTCCACCCCGGCAAGTTCTATGCCCTGCCCCAGTCTCCCCAGCAGTATAAGCAGCTGCTCATGCTCTCCGGCTTTGATCGCTACTTCCAGATCGCCCGCTGCTTCCGGGACGAGGACCTGCGGGCCGACCGTCAGCCGGAGTTCACCCAGATCGACCTGGAGATGTCCTTCCTGGACGAGGAGCAGATCCAGACCATCCAGGAGGGCTTCCTGAAGCGCGTCTTCAAGGAAGTGCTGGACGTGGACGTGCAGACCCCCTTCCTGCGGATGCCCTGGCGGGAGGCCATGGACCGCTTCGGTTCCGATAAGCCCGACATGCGCTTCGGCTTTGAGCTGCAGGACATCTCCGACCTGGTGAAGGACTGCGGCTTCGGCGTCTTTGCCGAGCCGGTCAAGGCCGGCGGCTCCGTCCGTCTCATTAACGTGAACGGCCACGCCAAGGACTTCCCCCGGAAGAAGATCGACAAGCTGGGCGAGTTCGTCAAGACCTACAAGGCCAAGGGCCTGGCCTGGGCCAGAATGTTGGACGGCAAGGTCACGTCTTCCTACCAGAAGTTCCTGACCGACGAGGAGAACGCCGCCATTCTGGAGCGGGCCGGCGCCAAGGACGGCGACCTGATCCTCATCGTCGGCGACGTCAAGGACGAGGTGGTCTTCGCCTCCCTGGGCGCTCTTCGGATCGAGTGCGCCAAGCAGCTGGGCATCCTGGACCCCAACGACTTCAAGTTCCTGTGGGTCACCGAGTTCCCCATGTTCGAGTGGTCCGAGGAAGAGGGCCGCTACCAGGCCATGCACCACCCCTTCACCGCCCCCATGCTGGAGGACGAGGACAAGATGCTCACCGACAAGGCCGGCTGCCGCGCCCGCGCCTATGACATCGTCCTCAACGGCACCGAGCTGGGCGGCGGCTCCATCCGGATCAACACCCCGGAAATGCAGACCAAGGCCTTCGAGGCTCTGGGCATCTCCGACGAGGACATTCAGGAGCGCTTCGGCCACCTGGTCAACGCCTTCCAGTACGGCGCACCCCCCCACGGCGGCCTGGCCTACGGCCTGGACCGTCTGGTCATGCTCATGACCGGCGCTTCCTCCATCCGCGACGTCATCGCCTTCCCCAAGGTCCAGAACGCCTCGGATCTCATGATGAACTGCCCCGACGTGGTGGACGACAAGCAGCTTGACGACCTCTCCATCGCCGTCACCCGCATGGAAGAGACCCCCGCCGAAGACGAGGTGTAAAATGCCGAGGCATCGGCTGGTGCTGCCCTTTGTGCAGATGGAGGAAGCGGCCCCCTACATGGCGCCGGAGCGGTTCCGATATGTCAAGGAAGACCAGAGTGAAAGCTTTGAAGGTTTTGAGGACTATGATCTTCTGGCGTTTGACTGGTATGACATCCGCCAGAAGACAGAGGCGGCGAAGATCCTGCTCTATTTCACCAAAGAGGACCTGATCTTCTTCTGTGAGAGCCAACCGGCGCAGCAGTGCGTCCAGACCATCGTCCGGGAAGTTGACCCGGACGACCAGATGACCAGCGAGATGCTGCTCTACCGCTTCTTTCAGCGCCTCATGAAAGGCGACATGGACTATTTGGACCGCTTTGAGGAAGGGGTCAACGAGGCAGAAGCTGAAATTTTGTCCAGCAACATGGACAACCAAAAAGAGACCCTGGAGAAGATCATTGCCTGGCGGCGGGAGCTGCTGCGGGTCAAGCGCTACTATGAGCAGCTCTCCGCCATCTTCGACGAGCTGGCGGACAACGACAACCAGCTGCTCACCCGCGCCCTTCGCAAACGGATCTTGATCCTGGGCAGCCGGATGGACCGTTACTTGGGTGCCGTGCGCAACTTGCAGGAGATCGTCAGCCAGATGCGCGAGGCCTACCAGTCTCAGCTGTCCATCCAGCAAAACGAGCTGATGAAGCTCTTCACCGTGGTCACGGTGGTCTTCCTCCCTCTGACCCTGCTCACCGGCTGGTATGGCATGAACTTCACCAACATCCCTGAGCTGACGTGGCGCTACGGCTACCCTGCCGCGATCGGGGCCAGCGTCCTCATCGTCGTGCTGCTGCTCCGGCATTTTCGGAAAAAGCGTTGGCTGTAAAACACAAAAAAAGTCCGCCTCACGCGGACAAAGCGAAAGCCCTCCGGCACGGTCCGTCATGGATCGAGCCGGAGGGCTTTTTGAAATCATGGCGTTTTTGGCACTCAGACATCCAGCTGCAGCTCCACCGGGCAGTGGTTCCCAAAAGCGGGTGCTCCTCGTTTTGGATGACTCAACGTGCGAGTTGTTGCAGACGTTCCCACGCAGCGGGATAGCCCATGATGCGCATGACATCTTTGATCGAGATGGTGTGCAGCTGTTGTTCTAATTTGGAAAATGCCGCAGACATAGAAGCAATAAACTCTGCGGTATCCGCTGTGCCTAAGAGCCTGGCGAAGACGATGCCAATGGCGTGCACATCATTGGTGCCGGAAGGATAGGAACCACTCTGGTCTCGCTCCAATCCCAGGCAACTGAAATTTGCAATGCTACGGGTGTGCAGATGCCAACGGAATTTCAGGTCAAAAAAACGCTCGTCATGGGCGCACTGATTGCGGGCCAGACCGCATAAACTCATGTACTTGTGCAGTTCTTTTGCATCCACATGAAATTTTCGGGCGATGTTCTGCTTATCCTGCGGTTTCATCAGGTTATAAAACATCGTGACCTTGCCAAAGGTCAGGACGTTCACCAAGACCCACAAGGGAATATAGCCATACTCCGATAAATAATGTGTGACGGCCTGATGATGCTTGCTCATTTGCCGCGCCGTCTCCTGCTGGATGTCTCCAAACAGCTTGATGATAGAACTGATGTTATCTGGAACAGCATCAAAGTTTTCTAGCTTTAAGTAGTTGTCATGTCCATATAAAGCAGAAAATTCATGGGCAAGTACGGATTTGAAGGTATTTTCCACCTTCAAGAGATATTTGAGATAAATATGCCGGATGTCACGGTCGAACTGATAAAGTGCGTACAGTTCCTCAAAGGTAGTCCCGTTCCGATAGTGTTCCTGAGAAGGAGCCGACGCAGGAGAAAGAAACAAGTCCTTGTATCCGTTTACGATGTTATAATAGTTTTCTGTTTCAAGAATCCGCATGGCGGTGTCATGCGGAGCACCATCTTCGATCACCATGCCTCGGCTGCGCAAGATGTCTATGAGCTGGGCAACGGTACGATAGGTTTTGTCGATCATTGGTCTCACCTCAACCATAAAAAAGCCCCCGGGCCCGAAGGACACCGGAGGACGAACTGGTAAATCGATAGCGTACTTATTATAGCAGAGAAAGCCCAAAAGTCAAGCCGTCAGAGCCATAAAAAGTACGTTCGATCTCCCCAATTAGGATATGCAGAAAACGAGATGATATGCCTTATACATCCAGCTGAAGCTCCACCGGGCAGTGGTCGCTGCCGAAGATCTCGCTGTGGATGGCGGCCTCCTGGATGTGGGGGGCCAGGCGATCGGACACGATGAAGTAGTCGATGCGCCACCCCACGTTCTTCTCTCTGGCGTGGAAACGGTAGCTCCACCAGGAGTAGGCCCCTTCCAGATCGGGATATTTGGCGCGGAAGGTGTCGGTGAAGCCTGCCCCCAGCAGGGCCGTCATCTTCCCCCGCTCTTCATCCGTGAAGCCGGGGTTGCGGCGGTTGGTCTTGGGATTTTTCAGGTCGATCTCCTTGTGAGCGACGTTCAGGTCGCCGCAGAGTACGACGGGTTTCTTCTCGTCCAGCGCCTGCAAATGCACCCGGAACGCATCCTCCCAGGTCATGCGGTAATCCAGCCGCTTCAGGCCGTCCTGAGAGTTGGGAGTGTAGCAGCAGACGAGATAAAAGCCCTCAAATTCGGCGGTAATGACCCGCCCCTCGTGGTCGTGCTCCTCGATGCCCAACCCGTAGGTCACAGAGAGCGGCTCGACCTTGGTAAAGATGGCCACGCCGGAATACCCCTTCTTCTCTGCGCTGTTCCAAAACTGATGGTACCCCGGCAGGTCCAGGTCGATCTGCCCGGCGTGGTGCTGGAGCTTGGTCTCCTGGACGCAGAAGATGTCCGCGTCCAGGGCGGCGAACGACGCCATAAAATCTTTTTTCACACAAGCCCGCAGGCCGTTGACGTTCCAGGATATGAGTTTCATGTGTTGTTCTCCTATGGATGAATGGATCAGTCGCTCAAATAAGAGCTTGGATAAATCTCAAATAACGCTCAAATAAGGAAAGGAGTTTTATGCCTTTTTATTTAAGACCCAATGAGATGTTTGGCGATTTGTGGAATCAGGATGAATGATATTAGCTCGCCGCAAAGATGCCAATAGATTTCGCACTTTATTTTTCTTTTGTGTTTCACTCAAGGAATCAGGAAGTTTTCCAAGTAAGAGTGTGTCGAAGTCAGAGGTTTTTCCTTTTTTCCAGGTGGATAGATAATCTAAAATCAGTTTTTTATAATACTGATCGTCAAACCCCTTATTTTTAATGTACTGCGCTTTTTGGTCGAGTGTCTCAGCAACAGAGGCGGAGACAAAGAGATGAGGCGAACGGCCCTCAATTAAGCCCTGTCTGCGTAGCCGAGCAACCTCTCCCCGTTCCAGACGCTTCCCCTTCTGTACGCAGTCCAAGAGATAGACAGTTTCCAGATCCATGTCCGGGTTCTCGAAGAGAACTTTGGTGTAGTTCTCGTCCAAGATTTTGCCGTACACTTTGACTTGCACTTGGCGAACGTGAGAGAGATCGTAGTCTGGCATCGGGAAGAGCTTTTCTTGCTGGATCGCGTACACCCGTCGAATCCCCAAGGCAGCGGTGTCGATCATCTTGAAGTGTGCCATGGCTTGCGCCAGAAGAGGATTTCGATAATACGGCGGTGCGTAGGCCGGCTCCAGGACTGGTTTGATGGCACCGGGAATAAAATTACCACCATTGATCACGGTGATGTGGGTTTCAAATTCGTTCACATAGATCCTGGTACCCAGCGTGTAGTCTTGGTGAGCAATGGCGTTGTTGATGAGTTCCCGCAGGAGCCAGGCGTCATATTGCGGTGTCTCTTTGGGGAAGAGGCTGAGTTGGTTCGGCAAATAGCGATAGGTCAGGTTCCGCAATTTGGCATACACGGCATCAACTGCAAAGAGAAAGGGAATTTGAAAAGTCGGTTGGTCTAAGGTATTTCCCTTGGAATCATAAAGCCGCCACATGATCTGGGGAGGAAAATCAAAGGCATCATCAAACTCTTCTTTTCCCAACAGGAGCAGGGCGGCACGGGTCAAGCGTCCGTTTTTGACCAGCTTGAGCTTAGAGAGAAACTGGATATCAGACATCCGGTCTAAGTGAACTCTCTTAGTGTGTGTCTTTTTTCAGACAATCATTACAGATTCCGAAAAATCTTGCCTTATAATCAGAAATCTGTCCGTCCTTGAAATCAGCGGCGATATCTTCAAGACTTCTGTCAATATGTTCGCTGAAAACATCCATCACTCTGCCGCAGCGGGTGCACATGAAGTGACAGTGGGGAGTGGTGCGGGCATCGAACCGGTCTGCACCGCCAAAGCTGGAGAGCTTCTGTATTTCACCCAGATCAGCGAGAAGAGAGAGGTTCCGGTATACGGTGCCAAGGCTGATATTGGGATAAATCTGCTTCATATTCTCATATACGAAATCAGCGGTGGGATGATCGGTTCTGCCGGTAAGAAATTCCTTAATAGATTCTCTCTGGCGACTGTATTTTAAAGTAGCCATCGGATTTTCTCCTTTCTCTTAATAATAGTAATTATTACTGATATTAATATAAACGATAATCTCTATTTTGTCAACATAAATTTGAAAATAGGACTGCATTTTTTACTTGCTGAAATGAGAGAGGTACTATAAAATTAGAATGATGTCAGGGTCAAAAGGAAATTTGCCCCTAACTTGATATCTATGAATTGCTCCGCTGCAAAGCAGCTCTTGCAATCCTTAGAATAATTGAATAGAGGCCGGATTACTTATAAATTAAAATGATTAAACACGATAAAACTATTTTGGACAAAGAAGTTGACCTTATAAAGCTTCATCCGGTTATGGGATGGGAGCTTCTGAATAAAAGAGAATCCACAAAACCTTATGCAGAGGCGGCACTTTATCATCATCTCTGGTACGATGAAAAGGGCGGATATCCCCGGGAGTACACCTATAAAGGAAATGATAATGCCATTCTTTATCAGATTATTACCTGTGCAGACTGTCTGGATGCAGCTACGGATTCAGTAGGTCGTGCTTATAGCTCCGGGAAAAATTTTGATGATATGCTGGCAGATCTTAGATGTAATTCGGGAAGAATGTTTAATCCAGATCTGGTAAAACTTTTTGACAGTGAAAAGCTGCAGAAGAAAGTGAGGGAGCTGATTACTGTAGAAAGGGAACAGCTTTATCTGGATGTATTTGGAAAAAATGTGGAGCTGATTTTGTAAGGAAGGGTACAGAAATGGGTTTACAAAATCTGTGAAATGTGATACGCTTCTAATAACAGTTGCAGACTTTAAATTCTGCAATCATAAGTAAAACCCATAGAAAAAGAGAGTACATTTGTACACCGCATTACAGAGAATTTCCCCGGGAAAGACAGATTTTTGTTTGCTGACAGAAGTATGTTTTCAGGCTGAGAGGGATATGTATGGAACAGATGGAAGATGGCTTTGGAGGGGCGCAGTTGAAGAAATGTAGGCTGCGACAGGACCGCCTGTTATAGCGGAAGGGTATGAAAGTACCCGGTAAGGTTCCCGAAAGCAGTAATGCTCCGTGAGGCGGGAATGAACAGAAGTGGTAACACGGGAATAACTCGTCTTCTCAATTTGATTGAGAGGACGTTTTTTATGTAATAGGAAATTCCGTTGGAATCTCCTATTACATAAAAAG
>OLQK01001198.1_pt1 | contig 18593 bp, 14 predicted proteins | sample 1672501 | NCBI WGS metagenome assembly OLQK01 (sample SAMEA3136693, study PRJEB25190) | human gut metagenome | biome: human gut; feature: human-associated habitat; material: faeces | place: Austria | collected 2013 | reverse complement strand
TTGAGTTTGGCTTGCGACACCATTCTCATTTTAGCATAGGAGGCTTTTTATTATTATCTTACACGCTCCTGCTTACTCCATTCTCCCCAGCATAGCTGGGGGATTAGGCTTTTCATTTACGGACAGCAGATTTACGCACATGGAATAACTTCCATATTTACGCTGTTGATGGAAGCACAATACAGATTCCAGAATCAAAAGAGAATTACGAGGTGTTTGGAGGCAACCCAAACAAGACAGAAATAGTGTCCCCCCTTGCTTCCGCATCCATTCTTTATGATGTGTTAAATGATATTCTGGTTGACGTTTCTCTTCATCCCTATCGTTACAATGAACGGGAATCGGCCAAATCCCACGTGGATTTTTTGCCCGGGTTTTCAAACAGCGTCATACTTTTTGACAGGGGATACCCTTCCGAGGACATGTTTCGCTATCTAAACTCCAAAGGAGTCCTGTTTGTTATGCGTACGCCAAAAACATTTAAGAAAGCCATGGCAGAACAGAACGACGCTTTATTTACATATCCCGCTTCCCGTGATAAAGAGGCCCTTACTTTAAGGAGCGTTCACTTTTTGCTGGAAGACGGCAGCACCGAATATCTGGTGACAAATCTAACGCCCGAACAGATGGCTGCGGAGAATTTTCCGGATTTATACCGGCTACGCTGGGGAGTTGAAAGCAAATACAGGGAGCTTAAGAACCGGCTTGAAATAGAAGCATTTAACAGCGTTAAACCTGTCAGTATCCGGCAGGAGTTCTTTGCAGCGATGTATTTATCCAATCTGGCTGCGATCATAAAATCGGAGGCGGATTCAAGGATCATTGTGTCTGCCGACAACAGGTGTGATTACCAGTCTAACCGCAGCTATATATTAAACCGGATAAAAAGCTGTATCATACGTCTTTTGCGGTCGTCCTTGTCCATATGCAACGAGATGATATGCCGGATAGTGGAAGAATCTTCCAAAATATATTCCATTATCCGCCCCGATAGAAAGTTTGGCAGATACCGAAAACATACACGCCGGAGATATTACAGCCATATGAAAAGCTGTATTTAAATAAGACCACAACAAGAAGGATATAGGACTGTTTAAAAATCAGCAGTCCTATTTGTGATGCGATTATTTGTAACAATACACTCAATTACGTGGTATCATGCTGCTTTTTTTGAAGCAAATACTCTTAAGTTGACGACATTGCCCGCATAGCGGGTGGATTATATTTCGCACGTTTCCGTTTCTCTGTTGAGAAACTCCAACGTACTCAACTGGGTCTATCCGACCCATATTATAAAAAGGTGGCCCGCGGATTTTCCGCGTCCACCTTACAAAACACAATTTATAAACCACTAACGGCTACTTATTTTTTAGCTATGCAATATCGAAAAATCATAAATTTATTTTACGACAAAAGATCTATACTTTCCTCCTCATCTGCGATTTCCTTTAAAAATTCAGACGGGCTTTTTCCTGTATAGGACCGGAAAAGTCTGCTGAAATAAAACTGATCTTCGTATCCCACCATCGCCGCAACGTCTTTAATAAAACTGTCCGGCTTCTCACGAAACAGTTCTTTTGCCCGATTCATGCGCAGTTCTGTCAAATGCTGGCTAAACGAATTGCCTGAATATTTTCGAAACAGACGGCTCATATATGGCTGAGAAATACCGAACTGATGGCAAAGCTCCATCAGCATGATCGGTTTTCCCAGATTAAGTTTTAAATAGTGCTCAATTTTATCAAAATATTCCTGCGAATCCGCTTTGCCTTCTTCCAGCTCTTCTCTTTGAAAATTCAAAAAAATATCCATCAGACTGTCTGTCAGCATCTTGACAGAAACCGCATAGAAAAAAGCATCACTCAACAGATATTCACTTTCCGACACGGATATTCTGCTGAGCCCGTTTTGTCTCATTACCGCCATGATTTCTCTGGTAAAATTTTCCATCCACAGCTGTGATGGCCGGTATTTTTCCAGCGCACTGTACCCTTTCCGGATCTCAGACCTGATCCGGCCTGCTTTCTTTGTTCTTGCAGCGGCTTCCAGCTCCATCATGATATTTTCCTCAAGTTCGCGCAGCTCTCTTGCCTGCTGTCCGGAAATTTCCAGCGGTTCTGCCAGATTCACGCACTGTGTTATTCCTACACTGCTGCGCAAATCCAGCTCCTGATACATTTTCCGTATCTTCTCCTGCAATTCATTTACGGAAAATGGTCTGCTGTCATAGATCAGGGTATAATAATCCGGTTCTTTCCGTTGTTTCTGGATTTTCTCCATATAACGCAGAAAGTCTCTCTCTGATAACAACTTCTTCGGAATCAGATACAGAGCTTCCATCTCATCCCGTCCGAAAATCAGAAACTGTTCATTGATATCCGAATATATTTCTCTCGTTTTATCCATGGCAAACCGGCGCGGAAGTCCGTTTGTCCGTAAAATTGCCCCATAATACTGCCTGTAAGGTATATAGCATTTCAGCTTCTGCATATCCGCTTTTTTCCCATTTCCGATTGTCCACAGAATCCGGTTGCACTCTGTATAATGGATTTTCCTGATTTTTACTGCCGCATGTTCCAGTGAGTTCAAAAGAGCTGAAGGCACAATTGGTTTCAGAAGATAATCGGTCACACCGGAACGTATCGCACTCTGTGCATATTCAAAGTCCTGATAACCGCTGACAATTATAAAACAAATCTCAGGAAATTCCTTTCGTATAATCGCAGCCAGCTCCACTCCGGATAAAAGCGGCATTTTAATATCACATATAACAAGATCCGGCACATACTCCCGAATTTTCTGCAGAGCCTCCTGCCCGTTTTCTGCAGTTGCCGCGATTTTATAATTCTCACATCGCTGTTCAATAATCAAACAGACAGACTTTAATGCAAGCGGTTCATCGTCCGCCACCAACACCCGATATTCCATCCTCGCTTCTCCTGTTCAGCCATTCTCCAACCGTTACCTCTACTCCTCCTGACGGAAGATTCCGTATAGAAAAGATCAATGCATCGTGATACAGCAAAAAGCATCTGGCATATGTGTTTACCAGCCCCATACCTCCGATTTCCATTTCCATCCCTCCGCGGTTCTCCAGGTTTTTGCGCACATTCTTAATCTTTTCCCGGATTTCCCTTAGTTTTTCTTCACTAATGCCCTCTCCGTTATCCTGCACCCGAATCTCCCAATGGTCAGAATACATGGTTCCACTCACCTGTATTATCATTCTCCTGTCAGAATGACCGTATGCATGAGCCAGAATATTTTCCACGAACTGATGCAGTGTCATTTTCGGAAGCAGCTTATCTCTGACCGCAGAATCTATAGAGACGTCAAAGGATATTTTATCTCCATAACGCGCCCTCAGCAGATACAGATAATTTTCCAGATAATTCATTTCCTGCTCTGTCTTCACATACCGTTCTTTATTGTTTGTTGAATACCGCAGCATACTGGCCAATGCTCCGCACATGTCGCAGATCATATCATCGTTATTTTCAATTCCGCGTCCGGAAATGATGTTCAGCACATTATAAAGAAAATGAGGATTGATCTGTGCCTGAAGCGCATCAAACTGTGCCTGCATCTGAAGCATCAGCGCCCGTTTTTCACTGTTCACCGCCTGACTCAGACGCTTTGTCATAGCCTGATAGGAATTTGCCAGTGTTCTGACCTCATCCAGGCCATAATCTGTTTCTATAGCCTGAATATCCAGATTCTCCAGACTCGTCTGTTCGATTACTCCCCGCAGCTCTCTGATTGATTTTGTAAGAATGTAAGACCATAGAATAATCAGCAGCAAACAGACTCCAAAGGCAATAATAGCCGCTGCCATTGCTGTGATAAGAATCGCTTCCCTTCCATCTCCTTCTGCAATTTCCGGTATATAGGCAATGACGCTGAGGTCGAATTCTTCAGAACTGCTTCTGGATACAAGCATCCCGGATGTTTTCTCTTCCTCTGACTCCGCCTTCTCACACAGACTCCGCAGACTTTCTGTATCTGAATAATCGCCATTGCTGGAATACATCACTTCCTCACCGTTTGCTACAATGACAAACTCTGCCCCGGGTGCTGCCACAGCCAAAGTAGAAAGGCTCTCTATCGTATTTTCAACTTCCAGAAATCCCATCTGGTATCCCTGAAGCGCTTTCATCACAGAATAAACCTCCGATCCGTCCGTCCTTCCCCATTCATCTGTATGCGCACCGATCAGAACCGTTTTTCCTTTCGCCTGAACAGCCCGTTCCAGATAGGAAATCGTTCCCAGATCAAAATCTGTGGAAACCTGCCGTGCTTCTTTTGCATTAAAACTGCTGACCAGATTGCCCAGCTGATTATAGAATACTGTCCTGTAAGAATTCTTGAGAATATACTCTGTATTAAACCCATTGCTCAGTGTTGTTCTTGCATTTAAAACATAAGAACTCTGTACTTCTCTGTCCGAAATTCTCCCAAGTGTCTCAATACTGTCCAGCATATCATAATCTGACAGAATATAATAAATGATGGCATCCATCGTACGGAATCGATCCTCCATCTGGGAAACAAGCTGAGCAGAAGTTACATCCAGGCTGTTTTTCTGACGTTTCACTTCATAGTCCAGACTGATACTGTATACAACAATTCCAAGAGCAATGCTCAGCAAAAGCGCAATCGTTGTATAACCAAGGATGAGTTTTGTCTGATACTTCATGATATTTTTTCTCCTCTGACTGTGAAAAAAGAGCTGCCTGCACATCCGGACTATAAGTATGCAGACAGCCTGTGCCTTTTTTTATTGTACCAAGCCGCTAGCGCGGCGGCTAGCCCTAAGTACGTGAAACCACTACTTTTTTCTTAAAATTTCATTTTTTAGAAAATAAAAGTAGCAGTTTTTTTATATATTTTTTTATCGTCCTCCTCCTGAAAATAGGACCGTTCGTATTTTTCCAAATATTTCATTCTATTTCAGGAGGTTCTATTATGGACGATTATTTAAAACAGTACCGGGAGATGATCTCCCTCCGTGGTCTTACCGACCATACCCTCACAGCTTATTCCACCTACATCTCCGCTTACCTGGGATATCTCTCTGATATCCTCGGCAAATCCCCGGAGGAGGTTTCCTGGGCTGAACTGCGGGATTTTATCCGCTGGCTTCAAAAGGAACGGCAGCTCTCTGACCGTACCGTCAATGCCTGTATTTCCCAGCTGCATTTTTTTACCACTTATGTCCTGCGCAGGACCTGGGATCCGTACCAGCTTCCATTCCGGAAGTTTGATTCCTATCTGCCTTTTGTTCCCACCAGGCAGGAAATGCAGACCTTCCTTTCTACAATTACAGACCCGAAATTCAAAGCACTTCTCTGCCTGATGTTTTCTTCCGGTCTGCGCATTGGGGAAGTACGCCATTTAAAATGCCGTGATATTGAATATTCCAACGGAAGGATCCTCATCCGTTCTTCCAGATACGCCCTGCTCTCTGAGACCGCCTGGCAGCTCATCCTCCGGTACTGGTATTCCCTGCCCGGGCAGGACCGGCCCCGGGATTTCCTTTTCCCACAGAAAAGGGATCCTTCCAGGCCCATCGACCACCAGCGTATCCCGGATTACATCCGTTCCCACGAGAAGGAACTGGGATGGGAACACCGCTTTACCTGCCATACTTTCCGGCATGCTTTTGCCACTTATCATTATGAGGACGGGACGGACCTGCTTACCCTCAAAGCCCTTATGGGACATAAAAGCATCAATTCCACTGCCATCTACGTCCACCTTTCTTCTGGGGCTTTTTCTTCTTCCCCAAGCCCCTTTGAAAAGATGGGAGGGATGCTGGATGAATAACCCGAAGATCCGAAGTATCTCGGAAAACTCCTATCAGGATTTCCTGGACCAGGGATCCCGTCCCTCTTTTGTACAGCAGAAAGCTTCCAGGTCCATCCTTTCCTGCAAGTCCGGGGCACTGGGGATCAACATTTCCCAGTGTCCGGACTGCGGACACCTTGAATTCCACAACAATTCCTACCGGAACCGTAACTGCCCCAACTGTCAGGCGGTAAACAAGGAGATCTGGGTGGATAAGCACCGGGCGGAAGTCATCGACGCCTCCTACTTCCATGTGGTCTTTACACTTCCACATGAACTTAATCCCCTGCTCTACTGTAACCAGCAGCTTCTCTATACACTCCTGCACAGATGCTACGCCCAGACACTTTTAGAGCTCTCTGCTGATAAAAAGTGGCTCGGTGCAACACCCGGGATCATCCAGGTACTCCATACCTGGAACCAGGAACTGGATTACCATGTACATATGCACTGTATTATTTCCGGCGGCGGCCTTACACCGGAGCATAAGATACGGGTATCGGAAAAGAAGTTTTTTATCCCAGCCGGCGTCCTCAGGGATAAATTTAAAGGAAAATATCTTGCCGGGCTGGATTCCCTTTATAAAGAGCAGCAGCTTGTGTTTTCCTCTTCCTGCGAAAAGCTCCGGAATTCCTATGAATGGTCGGAATTCCGGGACAACCTGTACCGTAAGGAATGGTGTCCCTATATCAAAGAAACTTTTAACGGTTTTGGCAACGCGATCGAGTATCTTGGCAGGTATACCCATAAAGTTGCCATCTCAAACAGCCGTATCCTGTCTGTTGATGACAGGAAAGTAACATTTTCAGCCCGAGGGAAAGCTCCCGGAGAACCACGCAGGACTGTCACTCTGGACAATACGGAATTCATCCGCAGGTATCTGATGCATGTGCTTCCTGACGGCTTCCAAAAGATCCGCTATTACGGCTTCCTGAATAACCGGTACAAGAGTAAAAACCTGAAACTAATCTTTACTCTGCAGGGGCATCAGCGTTTCCATGCCAGATACACAGGACTCTCCATGGCTGAATTGCTAAAAGCAGTCTGGAAAATGGATATCTGCATCTGCCCGGAATGTGGCTGCCAACGCATGCAGCACATAGGAAAGACATATGGTACTTCCTGACCTGCAACTGTTTCTGCTAAATATTTCTTTAACAAGCCTCCGGAAGAAGGCTTTAAAAGCATGCCTTTTTTCAAAAATGGCTTCCAGGTTATCATGATTATCATTAGAAACACCTGCATCCCGGCTTCCATTTACGACAATTTCACCAGATGAAAAGAATACTTTCCCCATATACATCCTGGCTATCAGTCCGCGGCTTGGTACAATTTTGAAGAATCACATTTAGAGCAGTTCTGCTTTTGTTCAGAACTGCTCTTTTCTGACTGCTCTGAATATGATACTTCACTTAAGAATTATAGCAAAAAAACAGGGAATTCTCAATTTTTCCGCCTGCAGACCTCCATGGATTACATTACACAAGGCGATTTTCCGGTTCTCTTCCACGAAGGACATCCAATACAATTTTCGCAGTCACACACGATGTTGTCTCACAGTTTTCGTAGGTTTCCGCCGATGTATGCGGTGTCATAATCACTCTGTCACTTGACAGCAGTGGATTCTCTCTGGTAATCGGTTCCCTCGCATAGACATCCGTAGCAAAACCTGCTATTTTTCCCGTCCTGATCGCCTCAGCCACATCCTTTTCTTTTACAAGACTTCCTCTCGCAGTGTTTACGAGATATACACCGTTTTTCATCTTTGTGATGTTTTGCGAATTGATGATTCCAATCGTTTCCGGAACAGCGGGCAGATTCACGGAAATCACATCACTTCTTTTCAGCACTTCCTCAAAAGACACCATTTCCACTCCCAGACGTTCCGCTTCTTTTTCATCCACATATTTGTCATATGCGATCAGAACAGGAGAAAAAACTTTCAGTTTTTCACAGATATTCCGCCCGATTGAACCAAATCCCAGTATACCGACTGTACAGCTTTTGAGTTCATGCATCATAATACGCGGCCATTTTCCTTCTTTTGTTTCTTTATTTAACCATACGATCTGCCTGGTTAATCCCAGAATCAGAGCCACTGCCTGTTCTGCGACTGCCGTCGTATTAATTCCCGGACAATTGCAAACTGTAATTCCATACTTTTTTGCCGCTTCCAGGTCAAAATTATCCACTCCTACTCCGAATCGAACAAGCACCTTCATTTTAAGTGCCGCCCTGAATATCTGTTCACTCCAGACATCCGCACCGGCAATTGCACCGTCCACATCCCCTACCAGCTCTTCCAGCTCCTCAGCAGTAAACGGACGGCCGGACGTATTCTCAATAATTTCACAGCCTGCATCCTGCAGAATTCTTTTTCCGGCCTGACAGTATTTGGAATAATTGGTCACAGTGACTAAGATTTTCATTTTTCTTCATTCCTTTCCTCTTTCAGAGATTCTGATCATACTGCAGCGTTGCTCAATCACATAATTTCTCATTTTGACAGATTCCAAGATATTTTTTCATATCTTCTGTCAGGCGGATCAGCTGATCCACCTCCAGACGTCCGGTATCATTCAGCAATGCCGGATCTTTTGTGCGTGTCTGCAGCGAACGGAAGTTATGAATCGTTTTATGAAAATACTTCGCGTTGACAGGATAAATCTGACGCTCAATCAAAGAAGCCACTGTAAGAAAATCTGCAAGTCTACGGGCTTTTTCCGGCTCCTTTTCCGCATTTTCCACCAGCCATACATAAAGTTCCGGATGGAAATTCGCCATTACGCCGCTGAACCCCGCTGCTCCCAGATGCAGCGTTTCCAGCAAAGTGGACGTGTTCGCATTAAATAAAAGGACTGTGCTTCCGCGGATAATATCCAGTTTTTTCTGTATATCATCGAGGCTGCAGCTGGTATCCTTTATAAAATAGAACCTGGAAGTTGCAGCACACCATGCCAGTTCTTCCGGCGTAATCAGCCTTTTATAAGGATACGGGCATTCATAAAATCCCAGTGGAAGTTCCTCCGGAAGCGCGTCCATCACCTTCCGGAGATTATTCATCCACACATCATCATCTTCCTCTTTTTTTGCCAATCGGTTTGTGATTAAAATCAGCGCATCAATTCCTGTCTCCGCCATTTTCTGAAGCTCAGTGATCTGGTCTTCAACTGCTTCCGAAACATGCCCTGATGCAACAACGGGTACTCTTCCCGCAGCCGCTTTTACAACAAATTCCGCAATTTTCAGACGCTCCTCCAGAGACAGAAAAAACATTTCACTGGACTGACAGTCTGCAAATAATCCATCCACTCCCTTTTCAATATACCAGTCCACCAGTCTCCCAAGCGATTCATAATCCACCTGATCATCTTCTGTAAAGGGAGTCAGCATAACCGGATAAACCCCTCTATTAAATGACCTCATTCTCTTTCCTCCTCTGTTCTGAAATTCCCGCTGTTCACACAGCAGAACCGGGATTTCATCCGGAATATTTTTTTATATAACGACACATCCTGCGAATACCTTCACACAGCGCGGTCATCTCTGTTCCGCAGGAAATGCGAACCATCTGTCGGGATGATTCCCCAAATGTTCCTCCCGGCGCTACCGCCACATGTTCATCCGCCAGAAGTTTCAATGCAAATTTCTCCGAATCCATGCGACAGCAGGAGATATCTGCCATCATATAAAAAGCACCGTGAGGAAAATAAAAATCCACATTTTCTTCCCTGAATACAGCGGCTGCCGCATCCCGTCTCTTCTTATAGTCTCTGCGTGAAATTTCTACAAAATCCTGAGGACCGGTGATTGCCGCTTCTGCTGCTTTCTGCGCAACTGCAGTAGCATTTCCGATCATTGGAACCATCAGCTGCTTCATCAAAGAAATGATTTCTTCTGACGCAATCGCATATCCGATTCTCCATCCTGTCATCGCGTACTTTTTAGATACACCCGAAATCAATATGACTCTCCCGTCCTGATCCAGGGATTTCAGAGAAATATGTTTTCCCTCATAAATCAGATAATCATATACTTCGTCAGAAATTACATACAGGTCATATTTTCTCGCCAGATCCAGAATCATCCGGATCGTTTCCTCATGAAAAACAGCACCAGTCGGATTGGAAGGCGTGTTTACCACAATCGCTTTTGTTTTCTCTGTAATCAATGGTTCTATATTTTCCCGCCCCGGCTCAAATCCTTTATCTGCCGGCATGATATACGGAACCGGCTTTAAACTGTTTGACATCACCTGCATAGTATAGACAGGCCAGCCAGGATCCGGAATGAGCACTTCATCTCCGGGATTGCCCAGACATCCCAGAACAATATCCAGTGCCATCGTAGCGCCGGCAGTAACAACAATCTGCCCGGCGTTCACATCAATGCCCAATCTCTCCGAAAAATCTTCGGCCAATGCATTCCTTAGTGACTGAATTCCCGGTACAGACGTATACTTGGTAAATCCCTCGTCCATTGCCCTGGCAGCCGCTTCACAGATATAATCAGGTGTTTTGAAATCAGGTTCCCCTGTTTCCAGTCTGATCGCATCCGGTATTTCTCTGGCTGCTTCCTGCAGTTTTCGAATTCCTGACTGTGGCAGATTTTTTACAATTCTGGATAATTCTTTCATTACTTTTCTCTCCTCCACTTTAAAATCGGAGCCTTTAACAGCCCTGTCGGTTTTAATTGATATTCGTATGACCATTCATCGTCCACCGTGCGCCATGCATTCGGACCATACCATATTTCTTCCTGATTGCAGTTATGTACACACCCAAAAGTATTAATTCTGCTGCCGTACACGGTAACGGATACAATATGTTCTCCTTCCGGAACTATCCCCAGACTGCATCTATAAGGAGAGAAGGCAATTCTCCCCATTTTTCTTCCGTCAAGTTCCACACAAATGCAGGGAGAACGGAACATGTTAGCTTCTATTTCGTATTCCCCGCCTTCCGAATAGAAGGGAATTTCATATGTCACATTCCCACCATAAAAAGGATATCCCTGTCTGGTAATTTCTCCAAATGCCAAAACCCTTCCCGGTGCTTTCAGAGTCTGACAGATTCCCCGGACTTCCACAATAAACTCTCCCAGAAGAAATATATTTTCAACGTTCGTTCTGCTGTTATATGGAATCTCCACCTGCAGAACATGTTTCCCCTCTGTCAGAACCGGGAGCGGGACAGTGCGGATGCATCGGTCTGTATACCATCCATCCTCCTTATTGATAATTTCATATCCATCCAGAAAAAGCATTGTCTCCGTTCCGTTTTCCATTGCCACATGACATCCTTCCAGGTCGCAGGTGCATTCCACCGTATATTTCAGAGAAAGCCTGTGTTCTGTCGGTTCCTCCACATTTCTTGTCCACGGCTGGGCAAATGCTTCCATGCGCAGCGGGTAGCCAAGTTTTTTCCGGAAAAGATTGTCAATTCTGAGGATTTCCTCCTTCTCCTGCCATTTTCCATTGTCAAAACGGTATTCCGCGATATCCAGAAGGCAAACATTCGGCTCGGATAGTCTTACCGGATTCACATCCGGCAGCGGAAGTATTCTCCAGCAGTCTGTTTCCATGGTCTTTCTTCTGTTTACAGATTTCTTCCCTCTGTCTGCATCGGTATCTGTTTTACCTGTGCAGCTTTCCAAATGAAGGAGGAGGGAATCCTGGTCATACATTGTTCTGTACAAAACAGTATTTCCACACTTCCAGGTATAATCCGGCTGAAAGATTTCTCCGGTCAGTGTATCATAAATCATGACTTTCCATTTTCCGCGAATTGTAACCGTCAGTTCTTCTTTCACCGGAAGATCCACATTTCTCCGGCGGATCAGGGAACCACTATTGTCAAATATTGCGCTTTCCGGACTCTCTGTACGATTTACATGAGCCAGAAACAGCCAGCGATCATCCTCCTCTTCCCTCATCTGATAAATAATATTGGTACTGGCCGTCCCGTCTGCTTCTCTGATTTCAATTTCACGCAAATCCTCCAAAGCTTTCAGAATCTGCAGACGTCCGAAAGGAATCACGTCTGTTTTTTCCGCAAGCTTCCTTCCTCTGTCTGACGGACGCGCATTTTCAAGATACGGGATCTCTCCTGTAAAAATCACGCGGCCGCCCTGCTGTTTAAATTTTTCCAATATATTCAGTGTTGTACTTCGAAGCGTATGGCAGTTTGAAACCAGAACCGCATCGTATTCCATTTCTCCCACTTTCAACCGAGGAAAGCTGCTTCCTGTGTCTTCCGTCTGTCCGGTCAGCAAGGGCAGAAGGGATTCACAGAGGAAATCAAAATCTATTGTGTTATATAGCAGCCATTCTGTCAGATGCCGGAAATTCGCATCCATTTCCTCTCGTATACCGGATGTCTGGTTCTTTGGCCCCCAGTACAGCCAGTAGGATTCTATCGGATGGATCACACCCAGACGGACAAGAGGCTTTCCTCTGGTCATCGCCGTATTCACTCTCGCAAAGTGATCCTCCAGATAAGAGTATTCGCGATACCAGGGTGACTGACTGCCAATAGATGCCGGATAATCTCTCTTGGCTTCCCCGGCCATGGAAGTCCAGGTCAGATGTGGTACACGCACAGTCACTCCCAACGCGGCCTGCCAGTCCCCCTGCAGCTTATGCCCGCGAAAATCAAAGTCCCAGTTTGTCACACCGTACAGCTCACTGAGCATTGCCTCTCTCCCGAATTGATGGACTGCACTTTCACATTGTTTCGCAGTATTCAGTTCTCTGCGGTCACAGAGCATATCAATCCCCGGAATATCAAAGGAACGGTATGAGCGCATGGCTTCTCCAAGAGCAGCTGTCTGTGACTTAAGAGTAGGCTCCTCCATCATATGTCCTGTCAGTGCAATACCGTGCTTCCGGCACCATCCGCCGATCTGATCCGCAAAAGCACTGGCAAATCTCTCCGCAATGTGGTCATGATACTCATAACGAATGACGGAAACCTGATTCTCCGGAAGCTCCCAGAATAGTTCCGGAAGATGTCCGAGAAGACTGTGTCCGTATTCATTTGAAAAACTTTCTTCCAGATCATCAGTAAATGGAATGATCACATCTTTTTTCTGCTCCGCATAGTCCAGACAGCGTTTATGGCAGAACTGCGGCTCATCTGTGAAGATTGCCGGAACATTCCCGCCAAACTGTTCTCCCAAAAGTCCGGCATATTTCTCATGCGTCACTTCAATAAACCTGCGGACTGCAGCCGGATCCAATGTGTTCAGATAAGCCTGGTCATTGAACCATGGATTGTCTCCCGAAACTTCCAGATAAGCAAACCACTCATCCCAGCCGGCCCTTGCGTTCTCTTCTTCCTTCAGTATCGCATATTCTCTGAGGCAACCGTTTTCCAGCCGAATCTGATACCTTGCAAGCCGAATGCGTTCATTGCTCCGAACGACCTGTCCGCTGGTTTTCTTTTCGCTTTTCACAATTTTTCCGTCCTGACACTCCGGCGTAAAAAGAAGGAAACGGATCCGATATCGATGCTCCCGGGTAACCAGGCCGCCTCCTGCACCCGACGGCCACCGATCCTCATCATAAAGCCAGGTCAGCATCTGTTTTTCATTAAATTTTTCATTTGCATATTTTACCAGCCTGAGAAATTCTTCGCCCATATAGGGGTGATCCATTCCGGTTCGACAGTGGATATGTCCGCCGCCCATTCCCATATCCTTCAGCGAATCGATGGTATCATCAATATTCTCTTTATTCATCCGGCAGTTCCAGGCCCAAAACGGCGCTCCCCGGTATTCACTGCCGGGATTACGAAATACTTCAGCTGTCAATTTGTCTGTTTTTTTATATAGCATCGTTCTACTCCCTTCCGGTATTTTCACAGCAAAACATTATCCTTTCACTGATCCTGCAACCATGCCGGCAACAATTTTCTTGTTAAACAGAATAAAGAGAATCAGCATGGGAATCGTAATCAGGATGATATTGGCAAACAACAGGTCATAGCTGCTTGCAAACTGTCCTTTATAATTATATAAAGTCAGCTGAACAGTAGTGTTTTCTGCTCCCGGCAAAAAATAGAGAGGATTAGTAAAATCATTGAAGGTTGTAACCGCAGTGAGAATAATAACCGTAGCACGGATCGGTTTCAGCAGAGGATTGATAATCTGCAGGAACACCTGAAAAGGACTGCACCCGTCGATTCTTGCCGCTTCTTCCAGTTCAGTCGGTATAGATGCCATATACCCACGGAACAGCATAATGGTAAACGGCGTCTGAAGGGCAATTTCCACCATTACCATTCCAAACATAGTCCTGTAAATATGCAGTTTCTGAAGAAGGTTGATCGTCGGCAGAATCGCTGCAGGAATCATCAGGCCAAGCATAATGATCGAAGATACAATTTTCATCACACGGTCGCTGCGCCTCTGTATCACATATCCTGCCATAGCACCGGTCACAATCAGTCCGATTACGGTAAATACCGTCAAAAGCAGACTGTTTTTAAATGCCGTCAGAAGCTGATAATTCGAATACGAAAATACTTCCAGATAATTTTCCAAATGCAGCTCCGTGGGCCATGCAATCGTCAGCAGATTTGCTTCCTGCTGTGACTTCAGTGAATTCACAAACATAAAATAAAACGGTATAATAAAAATAATCACCGTTAGAGCCACACCGACAATTTCTCCAATCAACAGCAGCTTTCTGTGTTTTTTCATTATTGGATCGCCTCCTCTCTTTTCATAAGAAAATGCTGAAGCGGAAAAGCAATACAGGAAATCAGCACAAGCATGATCACGTTGCCCGCAGTGGACAGTCCGTAAAAACCATAGGCGTACTCTTTGTAAATCACTGATGCCATAACGTCCGTCGCAAATCCCGGACCACCGCCTGTCATAGCCCATATCAGGTCAAAAGAACGAAGACCGCCGATCAGTGACAAAATAATGATTGAATTCTGAGAGGGCGCGATCAGTGGAAGCGTGATATTCTTCAGTTTCTGCCACCCGTTAGCACCGTCAATAGAGGCTGCCTCATAATATGTCCGGTCAATAGACTGCACACCGGCAATATAAATTACGACCGAAACAGAAAGACCTTTCCACACATCTGTCGCAATAACACTGTATAAGGCAAGATTCATATCACCCAGAAAATTCACCGGTGAAAAACCGATCGCCTGCAGGACAATGTTAAACAGGCCTTTTGTGGGATGCATCAAAGCGGAAAAGGTAAGACCAACCGCCATCGTGGAAACAAGATTCGGGAAAAAAACCGCAGAACGTATAAAGCCTTTTGCCCGAATCCCGCTGCACAGAAACACCGCAATAAAAAAAGCGATCACAACCTTTAATGCGCTGGTCAGAAATGCGTAAATCAGTGTATGTACAATCGAAGAACTCAGAGAATTTTCCGAAAAAAACATTTTATAATTGTCAAGCCCGCAAAAAGTAGCCGTATTAAAGTCCCATACTGTCATACTATAATAAAGAGAAGACAGAATCGGAAACAGAAAGAAAACGCAGAAAATAACCAGAGATGGAACTATAAACCAGAAGGAGTATAATTTATTATGGTTTCTTTTTGCCTTCATAATGACCTCCTTAAAAAGAACTGACCGACCGCCTGAGCAGTCGGCCAGAAATTTATCAGCTGCAGATCACAGGTTATTCCCATCCAAGTCCCTGCTGAACTGCTGATTTCTTGCAGTCCTCATCGTACATCTGTGCAGCTGTCTCGGCATCTACCTGACCAAAAGCTGCCGAAGTAGTAATCTGTTCGCAGGTAGCTCCTTTTATCGGTGTAAGGAACTCAAGTGCCGGAGCTGTTTTTCCCTCATCAAAGTACGCCTGCATGTCCTCACGGATTGCTGGAGCCACACTGTCAGGGAGAGTATATCCTTTGATACAGGACGGCCCGTTCGCGCCGTAATTATTTACATACAGATCCTGGCTCTCCTGCTGACACCAGAAGTCAAGAAATGCGAGAGCTGCTTCTGTATTCTCGCTGTCTTTGTTTACATACCAGCTGTTCGGTTCCCAGACCGTAAGGCCCACATCTTCAGGATCATCTCCGGGAATCGCAAATACACCAATATTCTCTTTTGCTTCCGGATGCGCGGAAATCATCCGCGGAATCACAGAAGTTAATATAATCCAGTGTGTAGCCTGTCCGGTAGCCATAGCTTCAAGACCGTCTTCGTATGTGGCCGCCGTATAATCCGGCTGGTACATATCCACCAGATCCGCATATTTCTCCCAGCTTGCAAGCGCCGCTTCATCTGTCGCAAATTTCGCGGTTCCTGCAGTAAAGTCCTCTGCAAAAGTCGGATTCTGAGCCAGAACATTGTAATTATCACCGAGGAAAAGAATCTGTGTAGTCCAGGTATCACCGGCGGAAAGATATACCGGATATTTTCCCGCATCCTTCAACGCCTGGCAATTCGCAAGAAATTCATCCCACGTTTTCGGAACTTCCAGACCCAGCTCCTCATAATCCGGCTTCCAGTAAACAACGGCGCCCGCAGAGGTAGTGGTAACCGGAGTTCCATAAACTCGTCCATCCTGACTTACTGTACTGATGTATGCATCATCGAATTTCTTCGTAAATTCCTCATCTTTAATATCCAGGAAATGTTCTTTCGGATTCAGCGCGGTAAACAGAGATCCTGAATTGTAGACACTGAGATCTGAAAGATCTCCGGATGCACATCTTGTCTTAATAATATTGTCGCCTTCCGTTCCTTCCGGATTGATCTCAACTTCAAATTCCATACCCAGCTCTTCTGTTGCCTTCTCCAGAATTGCCTTGGTTCCATCGTGATACACAGTGGTGCCGATCCACATACTCAGTGTAACACCCTCATAAGGCTTCTCCGCCTCTTCTGCAAATACAGCTGCCGGTACTGTACCCACTGTCATTGCTGCCGCCAATGCTACTGCCAATACTTTTTTCTTCATTTTTACATCTCCTTTTCTTCTTCATTCCAGTAATTCGTTTTCGGTTTTCATGTGTTTATTATACAAAGACAGAATCTGCAGGAACATAGAATTTCCAAAACTTCCGGATGGAAAATAAAAACTTTTTCTTTTTAAATTGGGGCACTATAACAACTGATATTTTTCAAAATAACAAACGAGAGGGTCTCACTTTTTGTACGCACAGTACGAGATAAAAAGTGCTGTTTACACAGTAAGCTTCCGCTCTTTCTTACACAACCGGTATCAGAGCAAACTCACAAAAACCAACGTGCTTTCTGCATTTTACATTATAAATTCCCATCATCGCTCTCATATAGCACCCTATCTTCCTTGGTATTTCTCCTGCCGGCTGCAATTTTACGCCCCTGTCAGAACCCGGTTCAAAATATCGGCAAACGGCTCCATAGCGTTTTTGACCTCCTGCACAGTATTGGTCTGAGCCCCCGCTTCCAGAAGGAGGGCCCGGGGTCTTAAATGAAGGTTATATCTCAGGGCCGCCAGATAAATTCCCCTGTACAATTCCGGATAATATTGGGCCGCCTGGTATTCAAGCTGAAAAGAAAAAGCCAGATTATCCTGTATGTATGGATTGGGCAGATAATCTACCTGACCGCCGTCGGCCGTATAACTCAGCCCATTATAAAACATAATCTGAGCTGTGGGTTTTCCGTTTATCTCCGTAACAAGATGCCTGTCTTCCGGCACTCCGTCCCTGTGAAGATCGATCACCACTTCTATGGAAGGATTTTCTTCCAGGATCTGTTCTATATAGGGACGCGCATAGTCATAGGCCGCGCTCCTGTCTATCTGCCCATCTACAATATCGAAGGTTTCCGTCACATGAATCACCTGATATCCGTAGGTTTCCGTCAAAAGCTGAGTCAGATAATCACCCACACCTACGATCGTATCCTCCACCCTGCCTTCCCGGGAATCCACGAAGGTTTCCTGGGAATGGCTGTGATAAATAAGAATCTGAGGCACATCCGCATTTTTCTCGAGGGTAAGATCTTTCCCGAGAAAAGAAGCCGCGTTTAGCTGCTGTTCACTGGTAGCTGTTTTGGGATCAACAATAAAAAAATTATTTAAAAGATAATTGTAATCGGCAAGAGTTTCCGGCGCCAGGTCTATTTCCGGATGGGGCAGCGCTGCGGCGGAGGCGGCCTGCGCCGCAGATGTATCTTCTGTTTCCGATAAACTCTGTTCATTTTTTTCCTTAATATTCTTATCTGAGGCGGAGGGAGACGGCTGCTTCGTCTCCTCCGTCCGGGTTTCCGATTCTCTCTCCCCGCTTTCTTCTCCGGCTTTGTCTTTCTGCGCAGAGTTCTCCGTATTTTTCTCACTGTCCGCTTCCTGCGCGTCTGCTCCGGTCTGACTTTCTTCTTCCTTCTCTTCAGAAATCTCCGGTACTGTTTCCGGATTTTCCAACTGCCTGTATATCATTAGCGTACTCTTCCCTTTTAAGTACCCCATAAATTTTGAAATACTATACTTGGGTGGAATGGCTACGCTTAAATGTATATGATCTTCGCATACCGCGCCATCTATAATCTCTACATCTTTATATCTGCATAATGTAGAAATTATATCTCTTACATCTGCTTTTAACTTTCCATACAGTACTTTCTTTCTGTATTTCGGAATAAAAACGATATGGTATTGGCATTTCCAGCGCACGTGTGATAAACTCTTATTGTCCATTTGGGACCGCCTCCTATACTAAGTTTTGAGTTTGGCTTGCGACACCATTCTCATTTTAGCATAGGAGGCTTTTTATTATT
>OLQK01001197.1_pt1 | contig 18594 bp, 15 predicted proteins | sample 1672501 | NCBI WGS metagenome assembly OLQK01 (sample SAMEA3136693, study PRJEB25190) | human gut metagenome | biome: human gut; feature: human-associated habitat; material: faeces | place: Austria | collected 2013 | reverse complement strand
GTTTCCCGTTAGAGCCAGTGTTTACAAGGGATAAGAGAAGGCTACCCAATTTTATGGATGAACCGACCGCAGGACTGGATGTTATGGCAAGAGATGATATGTTGGAAATTTTAAGAGAATATATGGAAACTCCGGGACGTTCTATTCTGATTAGTTCACACATTTCCACAGATCTGGAAGGAATCTGTGATGACATTTATATGATTGATGAAGGAAAGATTCTTTTGCATGAAGAGACCGACAAACTTTTGGATCAGTATGGACTTTTAAAGGTGAAGGCAGACCAGTACGAGGCGCTTGATAAGGCGTACATTTTGGCGCATAAGAAAGAAGAGTATGGTTATAGCTGCCTGACAAATGAACGGCAGTATTATCAGGAAAACTATCCGGATATCACCATTGAAAAAGGAAAAATTGATGATGTGATCATTATGATGAAAAGGGGGCAGCAAGAATGAAAGGATTGTTGATTAAAGATTACAAACTCATGTTGGGACAAAAATCCTTTTTGGGAATGGCAGCTCTTATGGCGGTATTATATCTCATTATTTACAAAGACCCTATAGTTGCTGTTATATTTATTACGGTCATGTGTACTATGTTTACCGTTAGTACACTAAGTTATGACGAATATGAAAATGGAATGGCTTATTTGTTTACACTTCCAATCAGTAGAAACACATATGTATTAGAAAAGTATGCATTTGCATTGGTGAATTGCATCGTGACAGGAGTGATCATGTATGCTATGGCATGTGGATCCATTAAAATCCGCGGACTGGCAATATCACAAAGCGATATGTATTCAGGTCTGGCCGGTGCCTGCTTTGTATCAATTATTATGATAAGCTATATGATTCCGTTGTATATAAAGTTCGGAATAGAAAAGAGCAGAATTGTGTCAGTAAGCGGAATGGCAGCTATATTTTTAATACTGTACCTGGGAATAAAAATATCAAAAGAACGGAATGGGTCGATACTGAAAATCGTAAGTCGAGCTGAAAAATTAAGTGATGGAATTGTGATTTTACTGATTTTTGCAGTTTCGGTTATCCTAATTTGCATTTCAGTAGTGTGCGCAATGAAAGCAATGAAAAAGCGCGAATTTTAAAAAGGGACAGGTGTGAGAAACAGTAAAGACTGAGAATACGTGATGGTAAAAAAATTGGGGACGGGGTTTTTTAAGAAAAACCCCGTCCCCAATTTTTAAAAAATGCAGTTTTATTGTCTGTGGCTTGCAATTATTAGCCGTACTGTCCGATACAGATAAGGCTTATATTCTTCGATGGACAGTGGTTCGTTATATAAAATCGAATTGTATGCCGTGGATCCGGTCAGTTCTACGATGGTGAATAGCATAACGTCCGGACATTCGTATTTGTAAGAATCTTCATTAACGAGATTGAGAAATTCTTCATAAAAATCTGGTTCGGTCCGTTCTTCGGTGAGAAGGGCGGAGCGAAGTGCGCCCATGACTAGATTCTTGGAAATAAAGTTTAACAATGCCTTATTGCTGGCGAGAGCATCTATAATGTAATCAATGATAAAGATTAATTGTTCTTCCAGCCCGGAAATGTCTGCTTTCCGTAATGCTTTTGCTGCTTTCTCAAATAGTTCATGAGTCTTGAAAGCGGTAAGTTTATTTTTGATATCATATTTGTCTTTAAAATATAAATAGAAAGTTCCTTTTGCAACACCGGCTTTTTCTACAATATCAGAAATAGCAGTAGCATTGATACCTTTTGTGGTAAAAAGTTCGTATGCGGTGTTGAAGAGGGCTTCTTTTTTCTTTTTTTTATTTTCGTCTACTTTTCCCATGATTATCCTCTTTTCTGTTCAACAGCAATTATAACTGTACGGCAAGGTAATGTGCAAGTTAATTTTTTGCTTAAAGGTAGAAAACGTGAGTGCATTTCTAATGTATGATTGTAAAAGTAATGTGTCATATTTTTATTGATGAAAATATCTTAGCACAAAAATGACCAATAGTCAAAAATATATTGACTATTGGTCATTTTTGGTGTATTATGCTGTTTGAAAAAGAAAATGACTAACAGTCATAAATGAAAGGGAGAAGGAGTTATGGTTAACTTTGGAAAGAAAGTGGTGAAATACAGAGTATTGATACTGATACTTGGCGTGCTGTTGCTGATCCCGTCAGTCTTCGGTTATCTGAATACCCGGGTCAATTATGATGTGCTGACTTATCTTCCAGATAATATCGAGACGATGAAAGGACAGGATATTCTGGTGAATGAATTTGGAACCGGAGCATTTTCTATGTTCATTGTTGATGGTATGGAAGAGAAAGATGTAGCGGAACTGAAAGAGAAGATTGAGAAAGTCGATCATGTGGCAAATGTAATATGGTACGACTCTATTGCAGATATTTCTGTGCCGATGAGTATGTTGCCGGACGACATTTACGATGTATTTAATTCCGATACCGGAACGATGATGGCGATTTTCTTTGATGAGGGAACATCTTCAGATGGAACGATGGATGCAATTGCACAGATCCGGAAAATTGCCGGCAAGCAATGTTTTTTAAGTGGAATGTCCGCAGTAGTTACGGACACGAAGAATCTGGCAGAAAAAGAGACTCCGGTCTATGTACTGATTGCCGTTATTTTGGCGGTCATTGTACTTGGACTGACAATGGAATCATTTTTCGTACCGTTACTTTTTATGCTGAGTATCGGAATGGCAATCATTTACAATCTGGGAAGTAACTATTTTATGGGAGAAATTTCTTATATTACGAAAGCGTTGGCAGCGGTATTGCAGCTAGGTGTTACGTTGGATTATTCCATTTTCCTGATGCACAGTTATGAAGAACAGCAGGTGAGATATGACGGAGATAAGAAGCGTGCCATGGCACATGCGATTTCCCAGACATTTTCATCAGTTATGGGAAGTTCCATTACAACAATTGCCGGATTCATTGCATTATGCTTTATGTCCTTTACACTGGGACTGGATATTGGAATCGTTATGGTAAAAGGAGTTATTTTTGGAGTGATTGCATGTGTGACCATTCTTCCGTCTATGATTCTTTGTTGTGACAAAATCATTGAGAAGACGAAACACAAACCATTCCTCCCGGATATTGGAAGAATTTCTGACAAGGTTACGAAACGATACCTGGTATATGTAGTATTGTTTTTGTTATTCTTATTTCCTGCAATTTATGGAAATAACCATACAGCAGTTTATTACAACCTGGATGAGACATTACCAAAGGATCTGCCAAGTATCATTGCAAATGAAAAGTTAAAAGAAGATTACGATATGAATACAACGCACATGATTCTGGTGGACAGTTCCGTATCTTCAACAGATGTCAATAAAATGATAAAAGAAATGGATAAGGTAGACGGTGTCAAATGGGCACTTGGGCTGGACTCTCTTGTAGGTCCGTCAGTTCCGTCTGATATGATTCCGGAGTCCGTATCCAGTATGCTGAAAAATGATAAATATCAGCTACTTCTTGTAAACTCTGAATATAAGGTAGCATCTGATGAAGTCAATGCCCAGATTAAGACATTGAATAAGATTTTGCACAAATATGATAAGAACGGAATGCTGATTGGTGAAGGACCGCTGACCGCAGATCTGATTGATATTACAGATCAGGATTTTAAGACGGTCAGTGCAGTATCCATTGGAATTATATTTGTCATTATCCTTGTGTTATTCAAATCCATTTCACTTCCGGTCATTCTGGTAGGTGTTATTGAATTTGCAATCTTTGTAAATATGGGAATTCCTTATTACACAGGCACGAAGCTTCCGTTTGTTGCTTCTATCGTTATCGGAACGATTCAGCTGGGATCTACGGTTGACTATGCAATCCTGATGACGACAAGATATAAGCGTGAACGAAACCATGGGGCAAATAAACATGATGCCATTACGACAGCCCACCGTGTATCAGCACAGTCCATTATGGTCAGTGCCTTAAGTTTCTTCGCAGCGACCATCGGAGTCGGACTTTTTTCCAACATTGATATGATCAGTTCGCTGTGTATCCTGATGGCAAGGGGAGCGCTGATCAGTATGGTAGTCGTAATCTTCGTACTGCCATCCATGTTTATGGTATTTGACAAAGTAATCGTAAAAACAAGTAAAGGTTTTATGCCGAAAGAGGCATAAGATTCACAGGAGGGATCACTATGAACGGAAATAAAAAAATCGCAAAAAAAATTGTAGCAGGATCTATGGCTGTCATGATGGCTGCCGGACTTGCCGGAACATATGAATATCACAATAATGTCATGCAGGTACAGGCAGCAGAGCAAAAGGACAAAGACACTCAGGAATTAAAAGAGACTGCGGAAAATGTATTGGCAGACCACGCAACAGATTCTGAGGATACAGGATTTTCAAAAGAGGAATCTGTGTATGTAAAAGCAGATGCAAGTGGAAATGTAAAGAAAACGACGGTATCTGAATGGCTGAAAAATCCGGAAAAAGGAATCATTTCTGACACATCTGAATTGAAAGATATTAAAAATGTAAAAGGTGACGAAACATTTGAGACAGGAAGCAACAACAACGTAAGCTGGAAGTCTGAAGGAAATGACATTTACTATCAGGGAACAATAGATAAAGAGCTCCCGGTAGATGTGAAAGTATCCTACAAACTGGACGGAAAGAGCATTTCCCCGAAAGATCTGAAAGGTAAAAGCGGAAAGGTTGAGATTCAGTTTAGCTATGACAACAAATCAAAACAGACTGTCAATGTAAATGGTGAAGATGTAGAAATGTACACACCATTTACCATGGTCAGTGCAATGATGCTTTCCTCTGATGAGTACAGCAATGTGTCTGTTGAAAATGGAAAACTTATTTCTGACGGAGATAAAAATATTGTAGTCGGAGTTGCATTCCCGGGACTTGCAAATGATCTGAATCTGAAAGATCTGGATATGGACATTGATATTCCGGAGACAGTAACAATTACAGCAGATGTCAAAGATGCAACAGTCGGAACAAGTATTACAATGGCTTCCGCAGAGCTGATGAATGAATTCGGACTGGACGACATCGACAGCTTTGATGACTTGCAGGATTCTATCGATGATCTGGAAGACGCAACAAATCAGTTGGTAGATGGATCAAAGGAAGCAGCAGATGGATCAAAAGAGCTGGCAGACGGAGCTGGAACATTGAATGACGGAGCCGGAACACTGGCAAGTGGAGCCGGAACACTGGCGGACGGTGTGAATACACTGAATGAAAAGAGTGGAACACTGGTCAGCGGAGTGAACACACTGGCAAGCGGAGTGCAGGCTTATACGGGCGGAGTAGAAGAAATCTATGCCGGAAGTAATGACCTGGTTTCAGGAGCACAGGCATTGGCAAGTGGAGCTGATACATTAAATACGAACATAGCATCAGCAGCTGATGGTGCAAACAGCCTTGTTGCAGGCGCACAATCTTTAAAAAATGGATTGAAAACGGCAAAAGATACGCTGGATGAAGGTGTTAAGGTGTTAAATAATGTTACAGAAGAGAATATTAAAAACAGTGTGACAGCAACCGTAAGTACAGATAAAGTGACAGCATCTGTAAATAAACCAGAAGTAGCAGCTATTGTCAATCAGCACATTGATGAAAATACAACAGCAGAAGAAAAAGAAGCAATAACAAAGGCTGTTGAAGATGCACTGGAGCAATGTACTGCAAGTGTAGATAAAGACAGCATTGAAGTGGAAAAAACAGTAAATGGTAATGCTCAATTGATTACACAAAGTGTAAAAGGGGCGCAGGATTATATGAATGGAGTAGGTACTTCTCTTACTCAAAGTTCTGGCTCTAAGGAACAGCCAAGTGTTTGGGATGGCGTGAATGGTATTGAATCTGGAGCGTCTACATTAGCTGGATATTTAGGATTGGGAGACGGCAAAACATTGACAATTGGTACAGGAGCAGCAGGTCTGGCAAGTGGAAGCAAAAAACTATTGGCTGGAACTCAAAAACTTCAGGCAGGAGCATCGCAGCTCCATGACAACAGTGCACCGCTTATGGCTGGTGTTACTTCCTTAAAAGACGGTGGTTCTCAGCTTGCAAGCGGTGTCAGCCAGTTAGCAAGTGGTGCTAATCAGGTTGCTGACGGAGCCGGAACATTATCTAACGGAACTCAGACATTATTAGACGGAGCGAACACCTTAGCGGATGGAAACCAGACTCTGGCAGACGGAATGCAGGAATACAAAGAAGAGGCAATTGATAAACTGACAGATCTCTTTAATGGAGATATTAGCGGTGTGACAGATCGAATTGATGCAATGACTAACCTTGCAAAAGAATACAAATCATTTGCAGGAATCAGTGACGGAGTATCCGGAACAACAAAATTCATCATCGAGACAGAAGGTATCGACGACTAGTTATTTCTTTATTACAAATGTAAAGAAAAATAAACAAACACAGGGCGGGAGTGAAAAGACTTCCGTCCTTTTCAATCTTATTTCTTAAGGAAAAGATAAGAAAATATTTCTTGAGATTATCACACGACTATGCTATTCTATCTACACGCAGACGATGGTTCTAATTATCTGCAAAGTATCTATATTGATTTCATTCATTTTCGGAGCCAGAAGAATCGGCAGCAATTCCCAAAGTGATGATAAACAGACAGATAAATGAAGTTAAAAAATGATGTGAAATTATCTTCATATACTGGAATATACTGAAAGTATATGTTAATCTATAAGTAGAAATCATAGCATTTTCTTTTGAACAGACATTTATCTGCAAAAAGAAAGGAGAAGCTATGGCAACGAATTCCGAGTATCAGGCGAAGCTTTTAAAAGAACTGGGGCTGTAGACGACATGTTTAATGTATATACTAGTAGTTTTCGATAGTTTTCAGAAGCAAAATCTGCATTGTTTACTAGTTGGCATATCCGGAAAAATAAGATATAATGGACGATGGTAACGGATGCGCTACCTGGAATATGATACGAAAGTATAGAAGGAGTCTTTCTGAATATGGAAGCTTATACGAGTTTTGCAAGGGTATATGATATCTTCATGGATAATGTGCCGTATAAAGAGTGGGCGGATTATCTGGGGAAAATATTAAAGGAATATGGAATTGATGACGGGCTTGTTCTGGATCTTGGCTGTGGAACTGGAAGCATGACAGAAATGCTGGCTTCATCCGGTTATGATATGATCGGTGTGGATAATGCAGAAGAGATGCTGGAGATTGCTATGGAGAAGAAGGTCGAGAGTGGACATGATATTTTGTATCTTCTTCAGGATATGCGGGAATTTGAATTATACGGAACGGTCAGAGCAGTTATAAGTGCCTGCGATTCTGTGAACTATATTACGGACGATGAGGACCTGACGGAAGTTTTTCGGTTGGTGAATAATTATCTGGATCCGGAAGGGCTGTTTGTATTTGATTTTAATACGGAGTATAAGTATCGGGAGATACTTGGAGAACAGACAATTGCAGAAGACCGTGAGGAATGCAGCTTTATCTGGGATAATTATTACGATGAAGACGAACGGATCAATGAATATGAACTGACTCTTTTTGTGCGGGACGAAGAACAACCACAGCTTTATCGTAAGTATCAGGAAGAACATTTTCAGAGAGCATATACGCTGGAGCAGATCAGACATATGCTTACTGAGGCAGGACTTGAATATGTAACTGCCTACGATGACTATACAAAAGAAAGTCCACATGACCGGAGTGAGAGAATCTGCGTAGTGGCAAGAGAACATGGGAAAGGATTGGCATAAGATAGATGATGGAAGATTATATTGTAAGAGCGACGGCAGCAGGAGGACAGATGCGTGCATTTGCTGCGACAACGAAAAACCTTGTAGAGTCTGCAAGAGTGCATCATAATACAAGCCCGGTTGCGACTGCGGCACTTGGAAGGACACTGACAGCAGGGGCAATCATGGGAAGTATGATGAAAAATGATACAGATATGCTGACACTTCAGATTCGTGGAGACGGTCCAATCGAGGGCATCACTGTAACTGCAGACAGCCATGCAAATGTAAAAGGATATGTTGGAAATCCGGACGTGATGCTTCCGCCAAAGAATGGCAAGCTGGACGTTGGAGGAGCAGTTGGTATCGGTCTTTTACAGGTGATTAAAGATATGGGACTGAAAGAGCCTTATGTGGGACAGACAATTCTTGTAAGCAGTGAGATCGCAGAAGATCTGACTTATTATTTTGCAAGTTCCGAGCAGGTACCTTCCTCAGTGGGACTTGGTGTTCTGATGAATAAAGATAATACTGTACGCTGTGCAGGTGGATTTATTATTCAGTTGATGCCATTTGCAACAGAAGAGACTATCAGCCAGTTGGAGGAGAATCTGAAGGATGTGACTTCTGTTACAGATTTTCTGGACAAGGGCTATACACCGGAGCAGATGTTAGAGAAACTGATCGGACATCTGGATCTTGAAATTACAGATACTATTCCAACACAGTTTTACTGTAATTGTTCTAAAGAACGCGTAGAGCAGGCAGTTGCAAGTATCGGAAAGAAAGACATTCAGGAAATGATCGATGAAGGAAAAGACATTGAAGTAAAATGTCATTTTTGCAATACGGCATATAACTATACAGTCGAAGACTTGAAGAATATTCTGAAAAGAAGTAAGAAATAATCAGGTGAATAGACCGGATAATAGAATAGTAGAGAGATAGAATTGCGGTCAAATTTATGACCGCAATTCATTATAAGATATTAGATGTAAATTTATATGGAGGAAGATTATGAGACATGGTTTTATAAAAGTCGCGGCAGCAACACCGGATATCCGGGTAGCGGATGTGGATTACAATAAAGGGCAGATTATAAAGCAGATGGATGAGGCAGCAGAAGCAGGTGCCAAGATTATTGTATTTCCGGAGCTTTGTACTACAGGATATACATGCAGTGATCTTTTCCTTCAGGATATTTTATTAAATAGTGCGAAAAAAGCACTTGTAGAAATTGCAGAACATACAAAAAATTTGGATGCGCTTGTGTTTGTGGGAGTCCCTATTGCGGTTGGCGGGGAACTTTATAATGTAGCAGCAGCTTTGAACCATGGAAATATATTAGGTTTCACAACGAAGAGCTTTCTGCCCAATTATGGGGAATTCTATGAGATGCGCCAGTTCCGTCCGGGACCGAAAAAAGCAGAGAAAATTCTGTTTGGCGGAAAAGAGATTCCATTTGGACCGCAGCTTTTATTTGTGGAAAATCAGATGGCTAATCTGATCGTGTCAGCAGAAATCTGTGAGGACGTGTGGTCACCGGTTCCACCGAGCATTGAGGCGGCAAGAGAGGGAGCGACTGTGATCGTCAACTGTTCGGCCAGTGATGAGACGATTGGAAAGGCTTCTTACCGGGAGACATTAATTTCCGGGCAGTCTGCAAGGCTGATCAGCGGGTATATCTATGCCAACGCAGGAGAAGGTGAATCGACTACAGATCTTGTATTTGGCGGACATAATCTGATCGCGGAAAATGGAACGATTCTGGCAGAGGCGAAGAGATTTTCGAACGGGATTATTTATACAGAATTTGATGTACAGAAAATTGCGAATGAACGCAGAAAAAATACGACATTTACAGAGACACAGGAACATGTACTTCCGAGGATTCCGTTTGGATTAGAACAGACAGAAACTATTCTTACAAGAACATTTCCGTCCAGACCATTCGTTCCTCGTGATGATCAGGAGAGGGCAAAGCGCTGTGAGGAGATTTTAACAATTCAGGCGATGGGACTGAAAAAGCGGCTTGCACATACTCATGCAAAAAGTGCAGTAGTTGGAATATCCGGAGGTCTGGATTCTACATTAGCACTGCTTGTGACAGCCAAGGCATTTGATGCACTGGGACTTGAGCGCAGCGGTATTACGGCAGTGACCATGCCGTGTTTTGGAACGACAGACAGAACGTATCAGAATGCATGTAAAATGTCTCTGAAAGTCGGAGCAACTCTCAGAGAAGTCAGAATCGGTGATGCAGTTATGCAGCATTTTAAAGATATTGGACATGATCCACAAGACCACAGCGTAACTTATGAGAATTCACAGGCAAGGGAACGGACACAGGTGCTTATGGACATTGCTAATCAAACGGGAGGACTTGTAATCGGAACCGGAGATATGTCGGAGCTGGCACTTGGCTGGGCAACCTACAATGGAGATCATATGTCTATGTACGGAGTAAATGCTTCCGTGCCAAAGACGCTGGTCAGACATCTGGTTCATTATTATGCAGACACTTGTGAAGATTCATCGTTGAAAGAAGTGCTTTATGATGTGCTTGATACGCCGGTAAGCCCGGAACTTCTGCCGCCAAAAGACGGTGAAATCGCGCAGAAGACAGAAGATCTTGTAGGACCATATGAACTTCATGACTTTTTCCTGTATTATTTCCTGAGAATGGGATATGAGCCAGGAAAGATTTACCGGATTGCGAAGCTTTCCTTTGCCGGGGAGTATGACGACGAGACAATTTATAAATGGCTTCGTACATTTTGCTGGAGATTCTTTTCACAGCAGTTTAAGAGGTCCTGTCTGCCGGATGGTCCGAAGGTCGGAACGGTTGCATTGTCTCCGAGAGGCGACTGGAGAATGCCGAGTGATGCGTGTGTGGCATTGTGGATACAGAATCTTGAAAAAGAGGCGGGGAAATAACGTCTATAAAGGTAATAAGAGATCAAAAAAAGGAACATTGCCGAATTATAAAGATTACGGGAATGTTCCTTTTTTGTTGCCAAGCATACGACAAAAAGGTCCGGTGGACCTTTTTTAGTTTTACAAGTAAATGAAAAGTTTTATAATTGGATGTTCTTGAAAAGATCGCCAAGGCTTGTTCCGATGTCTTCGCTCTTTGGAATCTCGACCTTAACTTCTTCCTCCTCCTGGATGGCTTCCTCAAGAGCTTTCATGCTCAGGCTGATCTTGCCATCTTTGACACCGATGACTTTGACCTGAACTTCATCACCTACATTCAGGACATCTTTTGGGAATTTGATACGTTTCTGGCTGATCTGGGAAACGTGTACAAGTCCGGAAAGTCCGTCTTCCAGACGTACAAATGCACCGTAGTTCTGGAGGGATTCTACGGTTCCGGTAAGAACGCTTCCTACTTTGATGTTTGCAATTTTTTCTTCACGCTCTTTTTTCTCTTTTTCTTTGAGAAGTTCACGGGCGGAAAGTACCAGCCGGTTATTTGCCTGATCTACATCAATGACCTGAACTTCGATATCTTTTAACAGATAAGATTCCAGATCTTCGATATAGGATAAAGAAAGTCGGGAAGCAGGAATAAATCCACGGATTCCTTCTACCATTGCGATAGCACCGCCATTTACAATTCCTTCGATTTTTACAGGGAGCACAGTTCCTTTTTCGAGGTAGGACTGAACTACATTCCATGGATTTGCATCATCAAAATGATCTTCCAGATCTGCCATAGTTACATTTTCTTCGTTGAATTCTTCGCTCATAGTATATTCCTTCCTATCAGTAAAATTGTTGCTTTTAGTATAGCATAAATAAACTGCTTGTACAAAGAAAATTAACTATGTTAGAATATGTTGTAGAAAATAAGTAACAGTTCGAGTGAGATATACGAATTATTGGAAAAATGATGAGTATAGCCGGATGCAATCAGAAAAACCGATATGGACTGCTCGAATTAGCAAGAAGATAATAAGGTGATATATATGGGAAAGAGAAAAGAAAAGATTTATGTGATCGGACATAAGAATCCGGATACAGATTCTATCTGTTCCGCGATTGCCTATGCAGATCTGAGGCAGAAAGTAACCGGACAGGTTCATGAGGCAAAGCGGGCAGGACATGTGAATGATGAGACTGCTTATGTACTGGATCGTTTTGGGGTAGAGGCTCCCAAGCTTCTTACAGATGTCAGACTTCAAGTGAGAGATCTGGATATTCACGAGATGCCGGGGCTTAAGCCCAATGCGTCCATTCGTGACACATGGGAGCGTATGCGGCAGGAGCAGGCAAAGACACTGCCAATCGTGAAGGATGATGAGCTGGTAGGAGTTGTATCTACCGGAGATATTGCAAAATCTTATATGGATGTGTATGATAGTGAGATATTATCAAAAGCGAGAACCCAATATCGGAATATTGTCAAGACACTGGACGGTACAATGATAACAGGTAATGAGCATGGGTATTTTATGAGAGGAAAAGTAGCAATCGGAGCCTCAAGTCCGAATCTTATGGAAGAGTTTATTGAAAAGGACGATCTGGTGATATTAGGAGATCTTGAGGAAGCGCAGGAATGTGCCGTGAATATTGATGCCAGCTGTATGGTTATCTGCAAAGATGCAGAAGTTTCTCCGAAATTGATTCAGAAGGCAAAAGAACAGAGTATAGTGATCATTCAGACTCCGTATGATACATTTACGACAGCAAGACTGATTAATCAGAGCATTCCGGTGAAGTTTTATATGACCTCTGGACCACTGACTATGTTCCGGATGAATGATTATGTTGATGATATTAAAGATATTATGGCGAAAAAGCGTTTCCGCGATTTCCCGATTCTGGATCGTCATGGCAGATTTAAAGGATTCATTTCCAGACGTCGTTTCCTCGGTGCCAGCAAGAAAAAAGTAATCCTGGTGGATCATAACGAACGGTCACAGGCAGTTGATGGAATTGAGGAAGCAGAAATCATTGAGATTATTGATCATCACAGACTTGGAGATATCGAGACAGTCAGCCCGATTACGTTTCGTAATCAGCCAGTGGGATGCACGGCGACGATTATTAACCAGATGTATGAGGAGAATGAGATCGAAGTTCCAAGAGAGATTGCCGGGCTTTTATGTGGCGCAATTATTTCGGATACATTATTGTTCCGTTCACCGACCTGTACGCCGTTAGATGAAAGGACTGCGAAAAAACTGGCAAAAATTTCAGATATTGACCTGGAGCAGATGGCGCAGGAAATGTTCAATGCAGGAAGCAATTTGAAAGGCAAGAGTGCAGAGGATATCTGTTTCCAGGATTTCAAGCAGTTTACAGTCAACGACACGATATTTGGTGTAGGACAGATCACGTCCATGAGCAAAGAAGAACTAGCAGCTATTCGCGATATGATGACGGAGCATTTGCCAAAGGTACTGGAAGCACATAACCTGAATATGATTTATTTTATGCTGACAGATATTCTGGCAGAATCCACGGAGCTTTTGTGTGTGGGAACCGGTGCGAGAGGAATTGCCCTCAGCGCATTTGATCTTCCGGATAATGCAAAGAGTCTGATATTAAAAGGAGTTGTGTCCAGAAAGAAACAGCTGATACCAGTGCTGGTCGAGACCATGCAGCAGATGTAGAAAGGATAGCGTACTATGGGAAAAGAATTATGGAAACCGGGGAATATGGTGTATCCGCTCCCGGCGGTTATGGTAAGTTGTGCGGACAAAGAAGGGCATGACAATATCATTACAATTGCATGGACAGGGACAATCTGTACAAATCCGGCAATGTTATATATATCCGTGCGTCCGACGAGATATTCTTATCATTTGATTAGGGAAAGCGGAGAATTTGTAGTGAACCTGACGACAAAAGATCTGGTAAAAGCGACGGATTGGTGCGGGGTGCGTTCAGGAAGAGATGTGGACAAATGGAGTGAAATGCATCTGACTCGCGGAAATGCTCAGACACTTATCTATGCTCCGATAATTGAGGAAAGTCCAGTCAATATTGAGTGTCAGGTCGTGAAAGTCGAAGAGTTGGGTTCACACCACATGTTTCTTGCAAAAGTGACCGGCGTGCAGGTGGATGACCGGTTCATGCAGGATAATGGAAAATTTGCACTGAACAAAACAGGACTTCTGGCATATTCCCACGGGGAATATTTTGATCTTGGAAAATCACTTGGAACATTTGGCTACAGTGTGAAAAAGAAGAAAAAGGTGAAAAAGAAAAAATAATAAAGCGCAGGATTTCATATATATAAAGAGACTGGTAGTGCAAAGGTAACAGGTTTCTTTATTATGAAAGAATGGAAATTAAAAAAAGTGATACAGATTCTTACAGCGTGTCTGGCAATGATAGTTGTTTTAAATGTTTCAGGAATTTCTATGAAAACAATGCAAACAATTGATATTAATAAGAAAGAATCAAAAACGAACCGACGAGATTCAAATCTGCAAATGGAGTCAGAAACACGGGAAACAATATCTCGGATTTTGAATGAGCAGATACAGACAGAGCTGCCTCAGATTGCCATTACATTTGATGACGGACCCAGTGTGTGCACACCGGCACTTTTGGACGGATTAAAAGAACGAAATGTAAAGGCGACATTTTTTCTAGTAGGAGAAAATGTTGAGACCTATCCGGATATTGTGAAACGAATTTATGAAGAAGGACATTTAATTGGAAATCACACGTATCATCATGTTGAGATTACGAAACTTTCTGATGAAGAAGCAATGTATGAAATTAACAAGACTGATGAGCTGATTGCGGCAATTACCGGACAGCGCGTGCAGTATATCCGTCCGCCCTTTGGGGTCTGGCAGAGAGAACTGGAGAATTATCTGGATGTATTACCTGTCATGTGGACGGTAGACCCTTTGGACTGGACTACGGAAAATATAGATGAAGTTGTGAATAAAGTAGTGTCGCAGGCGAAGGAGAATGATATTATTTTATTACATGATTGTTATAAATCCTCGGTAGAGGCGGCGCTTCGGATCGTAGATTTTTTAAAGGCAGAAGGCTTTGAATTTGTGACAGTAGATAAACTGATTCTTGAGTAAGGAAAACCAGAAGAAATCAGGAAGAATGGAGATAGAAAAAGCATGGATTTGTTTGAATATGCAAGACAGAAAAATATGGATCAGGAGGCACCGCTGGCGTCCAGGCTTCGGCCGACAACGCTGGAGGAAGTGGTGGGACAGCAGCATATTATTGGAAAAGACAAGTTGTTGTACCGTGCAATCAAAGCAGATAAGTTAAGTTCTATTATCTTTTATGGGCCGCCGGGAACCGGTAAGACGACACTGGCGAAAGTGATTGCCCATACGACAAGTGCAGAATTCACCCAGATCAATGCAACGGTGGCAGGCAAGAAAGATATGGAAGAAGTGGTACAGAAAGCGAAAGAGACGCTGGGCATGTATCAGAAGAAGACCATTCTTTTTGTAGATGAGATTCATCGTTTTAACAAAGGACAGCAGGATTATCTGCTTCCATTTGTGGAGGACGGAACAATTATTCTGATTGGAGCTACCACGGAGAATCCTTATTTTGAGGTCAATGGAGCATTAATTTCCCGTTCCAGTATCTTTGAACTTCATCCGCTTGAAAAAGAAGATATCAAAACACTTTTGAAGCGGGCAGTCTATGATCAGGAAAAAGGTATGGGAAGCTATCACGCGGAAATTGATGAGGAAGCACTGGAGTTCCTTGCAGACATTGCAGGAGGAGATGCGAGAAATGCATTGAATGCTATTGAACTCGGGATTCTCACGACAGAGCGAAGTGCGGACGGAAAGATCCATATTACACTTGACGTGGCGTCCGAGTGTATTCAAAAACGTGTAGTGCGCTATGACAAGACAGGAGACAATCATTACGATACGATCTCTGCATTTATCAAAAGTATGAGGGGGTCAGACCCTGATGCGGCAGTATATTATCTTGCAAAAATGCTATATGCAGGGGAAGACGTGAAATTTATTGCCAGAAGGATTATGATCTGTGCATCGGAAGATGTTGGAAATGCAGATCCGATGGCGCTACAAGTGGCTGTGGCAGCAGCCCAGGCAGTAGAGCGGATCGGAATGCCGGAATCGCAGATCATTTTATCTCAGGCAGTGACATATGTGGCAACAGCACCAAAGAGTAATGCGGCAGTCAAAGCAATCAGTGCCGCCATGGAAAATGTAAGAAATTATAAAACTACGGTGCCGGCGCATTTGCAGGATGCTCATTATAAAGGTTCACAAAAACTTGGACATGGTGTGGGTTACAAGTATGCACATGATTATCCGAACCACTATGTGGAACAGCAATACATGCCTTCCGAAATCCAAAAAGCAAAGTTTTATGAGCCGAGTGACAACGGACATGAAAAAGAAATAAAAGAATGGATGGAGTTTTTAAAGAAGAATTCATAGAAAAGCTTGAATTTTTTATAGAGAAAACGTATAATCGAAGCAGAATATGTACTGTCGTCAGAAATGTGGCGCCAGAGTGTATGTTATTATCAGGAGGGAAAATAAAATGAAGGTATACGATTCAGTAAACAAAACAGAAGTAGAAGTAGACGGAACACAGGGAGATAGCGGTATAATAGGAACAACCAAGAAAAACCTTGATTTTACAGGGGTTTCGCTGGCTTAGTCGAATTTTGTTATGATAATTTTTCTTTGTGTTGTGTCGATTGAGCGGGGGAACAAATATAAAAGAATGGTTTCTTGGATGCTTATTTTGACCCACACTATAAGCTGAAAAATTATGATAAGGAGGTTTGACCTAGCCTGCGAATGATCTTTTTAATAAGAACATTCACAGGCTAGTCGTCGTGTTGAAGAGCTTACCTAATAAAAATAAATAATTATGAGGAGTGTGTTGAAAATGGGAAGAAAATTATTAATTGTAGCCTCTAAAAGATATGGAGATTATGTGAAAGAGATAGCAGAGTCAATGGGTTGCTTTGAAGAAATCTCCTTTGTAGATAATGACAGAGAAGGTGCTATTGGAAAACTGGAAGAAGTAGAAACTTTTTATCCAGAATATAACTGTGCGATAGCTGCATGTGATGATGGAACAGAAAGACTTGAATGGAATAAGAAATTAGAAACACTTTATAATATTCCGGTTTTATTCCATATGGATTCTACAATTTCTCCATCAGCTAATTTAATGCCTGGTTGTATTGTTGAGCCGAGAGCAGTTGTTGGTTGTGGAAGCACTATCGGTCAGGCAACAGTTATAGGTGCTAATACAGTAGTGGAGCCATATAGCTTTATTGGAGATAGCTGTACATTAAAATCTGGAACGATTGTGAAATCAACAAGTGTACTTGAAATGGGAACTGAAACAGAGCAGGGAACTGTTTTATTTACACCGCTTACAAGCAAACAGTGAAAAAAATAAGAAGTGAAAGGATGAAAACCTCTCCGATTTTCGTGGGGGGGGGGTACACAATGAATAGTCAATCAAATGAAAAAAATATGGATATGAATCGTACAAACCAGGGTACACCGAATATACGCTGGATGCTTGTCGGGTATGACTTGGTTGTATATGTAGTAGTAGCAATAATTCTTTTAGTCTTATATGGAGGAATGGATAAATTATCGCCTGTTGGAATTTTTCAGCAAGTTGGCTTATCTGTCCTGTGTATTTTTGCAGCACGTCTTTTGGGTAAAATTTATGGACAGGTATGGAGATATGGTGGGATTCAGTGCTATATCCGCTTGTTGTTTACTGATTTTATCGCTTTTGTAGCGTATCTGGGTTTGGAACTCCTGCTTCCAGTTCAAAAAATTACATTTGCTAGATTGCTTTCACTGGTTAGCTTGAATCTTTTAGGAGCCTTGGCACTTCGTATGATGTATCGCTATGCATACAAATGTGGAAACCAGGAAACTACGAGAGGAAAGTTCCTTTCTATATTATTACATACATTTTCTGGAATTGAAGCAGGAAATGAAAAGGAAGTACAGAAGATCAAAGTTGCGATTATCGGTGCTGGACGAGTTGGTGTAAGTCTGGCAGAAGAACTTTTAAATAATGCTGAAGCAGCATATATACCAAGATGTTTCATTGACATTAATAGAGAAAAAGTTGGACGAGATATACATGGTATTCCGGTATGGTCAGAAGATGAAGCAACATTTAAGCGTTTGGGAGAATTTGAGGTACAGGAAATTATTTTTGCAATCCCATCAATGGACGCTAATAAAAAGAAGGCACTTTATGATTATTACAAAGATGCCGGATATAAATTGAAAGTATATGATTATCCGACTGTGTATGCTGCAGGAGGGAAAAGACATCTTAGAGAATTTGATATTGAAGAACTTTTATTCAGAAAACCGCTGGTGGTTTCTGATGAAAGAACAAATGCATATTACAAGGATAAAATTGTGCTGATTACTGGCGGAGGCGGTTCGATTGGTTCTGAACTGTGCCGACAGTTGGCAAAAATGCAGCCGAAGAAAATCATTATCTTGGATATTTATGAGAATGGAGCTTATGACGTTCAGCAGGAATTGAAAATAGCGTATGGAAATAGCTTAGATTTACAGATTGAAATTTGCTCTATTACTCACAGAAAAGCACTTGAACGTGTATTTGAGAAATATCATCCGCAGATCATTATCAATGCTGCAGCTCACAAACATGTGCCGTTAATGGAGCATAACTGTGTGGAGGCTATTTATAACAATGTATTTGGTACACAGAATCTGGTAGAGCTTTGCGAGGAATATGGGGCAGAACGCTTTATGATGGTATCCACAGATAAAGCAGTTAATCCAACTAACGTTATGGGTGCTACAAAGAGAATGTGTGAAATGATCGTGCAGAGTGCAAGTA
>OLQK01001194.1_pt1 | contig 18681 bp, 16 predicted proteins | sample 1672501 | NCBI WGS metagenome assembly OLQK01 (sample SAMEA3136693, study PRJEB25190) | human gut metagenome | biome: human gut; feature: human-associated habitat; material: faeces | place: Austria | collected 2013 | reverse complement strand
AGGGCGGCGTAGCGGGCTACGGCAACCGAATGAGGGTAAAATATACCGCAAAGTGTGACGCACATCTTGCAGAAAGCCTTTTTCAAACACGCTCTAAACATACAAGGAGGCGATCTTTATGCAGGATGTAGTTATCATCGGCAGTGGACCGGCTGGGCTGTCCGCCGCTCTTTATATGCTCCGGGGTGGATTTTCCACTACTGTCATCGGAAAAGACAACGGGGCTCTGGAAAAAGCAGAAAAAATCGAAAATTATTTTGGACTGGAGCGTCCCCTCTCCGGCCATGAACTGATTGAAAATGGAAGAACACAGGTACAGCGTCTTGGCGGTACTCTTTTACAGGATGAGGTTGTGGGGATCAGCTGGAACGGAAACTATCTGATTTCTACCGCCTCCACACAGATCGAAGCCCGCGCCATCATTCTCACCACCGGCACTTCCAGAAAAACCATGAAAATTAAGAATCTCGCGCAGCTCGAAGGACATGGTGTCAGCTACTGTGCCGTCTGTGATGCTTTTCTCTACCGCGGTGAATCTGTCGCCGTCCTTGGAAATGGCGAGTACGCCCTTCATGAAGTCCAGGAACTTCTCCCGATCGTCGACTCCGTCACGCTTCTGACCAACGGGCTGGAACCTTCCGTTGACTTCCCACCGGAAGTTACGATCATTCAGACACCGGTTCTGGAACTTGTCGGCACAGATGCACTGGAGGCTGTCTGTCTGGAAGACGGCACGCAGATTCACCCGGCATGCCTTTTCATGGCGCTCGGCACTGCAAAGGGAAGCGATCTTGCACGGAAACTTGGTATCCGGCTCGAAGATGAACGGATCATTGTCAATGAACAGATGGATACCGGACTCCCGGGCGTTTTTGCTGCAGGCGACTGTATCGGCGGGATCCTGCAGGTTTCCGTGGCAGTCGGTGAAGGAGCGAAGGCCGCGCTTTCCTGTATCAAATATCTGCGGTCTTAAATTCTTATGTAACCATAACGAGATAAAATAAGCGACAGGATATCCATATTAAAAACCCGATATCCTGCCGTTTATTTTCTGGCAAACCACTATATTATTCTCAGCTTTTACGAATATGCAAAAACTGCCGCATCCGAATCACTTCGGATAGCGGCAGTTCTTTTATCGTTTGAACACTTTATATTTTTTAATTATTTCTGAGGACCAGCTGCTACCAGAGCTTTACCAGCTTCATTTCCTTCGTATTTAGCGAAGTTCTTGATGAATCTGTCAGCCAGGTCTTTCGCTTTCTCTTCCCACTGAGCTGCATCTGCGTAAGTATCGCGAGGATCCAGGATTCCGCTGTCTACGCCCGGCAGTTCTGTCGGAACTTCAAAGTTGAAGTACGGAATAGTCTTTGTAGGAGCTGTTTTGATATCTCCGCTCAGGATAGCATCGATGATACCACGGGTATCTTTGATGGAGATACGTTTTCCGGTACCATTCCAACCTGTGTTAACCAGGTATGCTTTTGCACCGCTCTTTTCCATTTTCTTAACCAGCTCTTCTGCATATTTTGTAGGATGCAGTTCCAGGAATGCCTGGCCGAAGCAAGCGGAGAAAGTAGGAGTCGGTTCTGTAATTCCACGTTCTGTACCAGCCAGTTTAGCTGTGAAACCAGACAGGAAGTAATACTGTGTCTGAGCTTCTGTCAGAATAGATACTGGAGGCAGTACGCCGAATGCATCTGCGGACAGGAAGATTACGTTCTTAGCTGCCGGAGCTGCGGAAATCGGGCGAACGATTTTTTCAATATGATCGATCGGGTAAGATACACGGGTGTTCTCTGTTACGCTCTTATCAGCGAAGTCGATTTTTCCGTTCTCATCCAGAGTAACGTTCTCTAACAGTGCGTTACGTTTGATTGCGTTGTAGATGTCCGGTTCAGATTCAGCATCCAGGTTGATAACTTTTGCGTAGCATCCACCTTCGAAGTTGAATACGCCGTTGTCATCCCAGCCGTGCTCGTCATCACCGATCAGCAGACGTTTCGGATCTGTAGACAGTGTAGTTTTACCTGTTCCGGACAGACCGAAGAAGATTGCTGTGTTTTCGCCGTTCATGTCTGTGTTTGCGGAGCAGTGCATGGAAGCGATGCCTTTCAGTGGCAGGTAGTAGTTCATCATAGAGAACATACCTTTTTTCATTTCTCCGCCGTACCATGTATTTACGATAACCTGCTCACGGCTTGTGATGTTGAACATAACAGCTGTTTCAGAGTTCAGACCCAGCTCTTTGTAGTTTTCAACTTTTGCTTTGGAAGCGTTGTATACGATGAAATCCGGTTCGAAGTCTTTCAGTTCTTCTTCTGTAGGTTTGATAAACATGTTAGTTACGAAATGTGCCTGCCATGCTACTTCTACGATGAAACGGATAGCCATACGGGTGTCTTTGTTTGCACCACAGAATGCATCTACTACGAACAGTCTCTTGTTGGACAGTTCTTTCAGGGCCAGCTCTTTTACAGAGTTCCATGCTTCCTGTGTTGCAGGGTGGTTATCGTTCTTATATTCGTCAGAAGTCCACCAAACAGTATCTTTGGAGTTTTCGTCCATTACGATGAACTTGTCTTTAGGAGAACGTCCAGTGTAAACACCAGTCATAACGTTAACTGCTCCCAGTTCACTTTCCTGTCCTTTTTCAAAACCTTCCAGTGTAGATTTTGTTTCTTCTTCAAATAACATTTCATAAGAAGGATTATAAACAACCTCTGTAGTTCCGGTAATGCCATACTTACTTAAATTAATTTCTGCCATTTTACATTAACCTCTTTCTTTCATAATATGATAACCACCTGCGGATGCAGGTTTATGGTATCCCTCAAAGACAGCCACCCATAGCAACTCTCTTTATCCCTAATTATACATATTTGCGACACAAAATCAATAAAAATTCTTTTAAATTTTTGAAAAGACTAGCTAAAAACTAGGATTTCCGGTTTTCTTTGATTTATCCCACGAATCTCAGTTTCTCTATATGATAATATCAGAACCGGAATTTCTTCTGGTCCTGACTTTATCTTTTGCAGATATTTTCCTCAACTTTTTGAAGCAATTACTTGATTGCAGCCGTCTCGATAATGAATTTTACGCTACCATCTGTATCTTTCTCCCAGCCATCGAATACGGTGTAGTCTTTGTCAGCTTCTGTCACTGCATCCAGACGATCCATCAGTGCCGTCAGATCGTCTCCTGCCAGATCTGCAATCTTCTGGATTCCTTCTTCGTCAAATTCTTCCATACCGTCTGCCAGTTCTGTGGAGCCGTCTGCCAGTTTCGTGGTTCCTTCTTTCAGCTGAACGCCGCCCTCTGCCAGTTTTTTGGTTCCGGATTTCAGCTGTGCGGCGCCGTCTGCAAGTTTCTGGATACCTGCACTTAACGTATTTCCACCGGACTGCAAAGCTCTGCCACCGACGATCAGGGCACTGCTTCCTGCTACCAGTTTTGCTGTCCCGTCTTTCAGGGTACTGTTGTTTGCGATCAGGGTGTCAGATCCTTTTTTCAGGGTTTCGGTTCCCTGAGTCAGGGATGCGGAGCCCTGTGCCAGCTGTGTGACACCGTCACTGAGGGCGGATGCACCGGATGCCAGGGTTGTCAGTCCGCTGTTCAAAGATTGGGTTCCGGCTGTCAGAGCTGCTGCTCCGGTATTCAGCGTGGTATCATTGGCAGTCAGTGTATCACTGGCTTCCTTCAGCTGATTTACAGCTCCCAGCATGGTCTGTGCCATCGTTGAGAATGTCGTCAGCGGTTCTACGGCATCGCCAAGTATTGCCGCACTCTTGGCAAGATTTGCGGTTCCTGCTGCCACGGTGTCTGCTCCGTTTTTCAATGACTGCATCTGTTTTTCGGTTTCTGTCATACTGACACCGGCAAGACCGGATTCTACTTTCTTCAGGTTCTCCTGAACACCTGCAAGTGTGGTCTTTGTCTCCTGGCTGATGGAAGTGCTTACCTTGGATGCATCCACCTGGACGCTGACTTCCGGACTGGTCTGTACGCCCACATTGACCTGAATACCTGCCAGATTATTCAACACTGCCTGTCTTGTGGCTTCATCCACACCTGCAGCTTTGAGAGCAGCTTCCACATTGGCTCTCTGCTGTTCTGTTGCCTGTGTGCTGGCTGCTTCATTTACTTTTGCATTTTCTGCTGCCACTGCCTCTTTTGCTTTTGTCGTTGCCTCTGCGCTGGCTGCCTCACTTGCTTTTGTCACATCTGTTACAACCTGTGGCGCTGATACAGCGCTCTGTGCTGCCGATACGGCTGCTTTGGTTCCGGTCACTGCTCCGCTGAGTGCTGTCACGGCATCGTTCAGTTTCGAAGCACTGGCTGCTGCCTGATCTGCTCCTGCCTGCAGCGCTGCTGCTCCTGCGCTCAGTTTATTGCATCCGTCCATGAGTCCGCTTACCACACCCGGAAGTTCTCCGACATTGCCGAGTTTGTCTTCCATCGTATCATATAATGTATGGATTCCTGCACCCAGCTGCTCTGCTCCGCCGGTGTAAGCCACCAGACCGGACTGCAGACTGGCTGCTCCGCTCTCCAACTGTTTTCCGCCCTCGGAAAGCTGTGCAACACCTGCGGTAAGCGTTGCTTTCTTCTCATTTAACTGGCTGATTCCTGCATTTAACTGTTTCGCACCGCTGTTGACCTGTGCGATACCGGCGTTCAGCTGCTCGGTTCCGTCAGTGTAGGATTTTACGCCACTCTGTAAACTTCCTGCACCGCTTCCCAGGCTTTCCATGCCGGCTACCAGTTTATCGATACCGGAGATCAGAGTTCCTTTGCTGTTGTTCATGGTATCAATACCATCTTTTAACTGTCCCGCGCCGTCATCGGCACTGTTCAGACCATCCACAAGGGTATCTGCGGAACTGTCCAGTTCCTGGATGCCTTCCTGCAGTGCACGGCTTCCTTCTACCTGTGCGGTGGAAGATTCGGTCAGTTTATCAAGGCTGTCCTGCAAGTCATCCAGATCATCGATGTCATCCAGGCCCAGTTCATTCAGTGTACCGGTAGTTGCCACGGTAGCGGTCAGCGCCAGGGAGAAATCTTCCACATCTGCGGTGATTTCCACATAATCCGGGCTTTCTTTGTCCTTGAAGGAATCCAGATCACTCAGTTTCAGGCTGTCATACAGTCCCGGAAAACCGATTCCCAGGACGATGTTATTATTTCCATCGGAGATCACTTTACCGTTGGTTACTTCTACATTCGTAAAAGTATCAGTCGGAAGGATCATTCCGGTTGCCATCATAAAAGGTGTGTAAATTGTCTCTTTCTTTCCGTTGATCTTCGCGTTTTGGGAAGAATTGTTGGTATAATCGATACGGATCTTTACTTTTCCGCTCTTTCCTGCCAGATCTGCAGCACTGATTTCCCTGCCATCCAGAAAGTATGTCATTTTTACCGATACCGGAAGTTCTTGGCTGGTTTCTCCCTGATAATAGATGTCATTGCCGTCTGCGGCCCATACCAGTTTGCCATTGCTTCCCTGGGTATAGCTTTCCTCACCCTTTACATTGGTGATATCGTTCAGTTCGCTGTTGTCCTCGAGCGTGCTTTCTTTGTCTGTATTCTTCAGCCAGTTACTGACGATCACTTTTTCTACATTTCCATTCTGGTCGGCATTGACATAGACGGTCTGTTCTTTTTCCGGAGTCGCTGCGGCAACAGTCGTTACCGGAACGGTTACTGCCAGCATTGCTGCCATACCTGTCATCATTGCCTGTACATATTTTTTCTTCATAACGATCTCCTCCTAATGTTTCCGTCTGAAATTCAGACTGGTTTTACAAATAATTCCATCAAACAGCCAGAACATAGCCGGCAGGAATAATAATACTGCACACATACTGATCAGCGCACCTCTTGCCATCAGCAGACACAGAGAGCTGATCATATCGATCTGAGAATACATACCAACACCGAACGTAGCGGCGAAGAAACTGAACGCCGATACCATAACCGGTCGAATGCTGGTTTTGTGAGCGATCTGGATCGCATCTTTCTTGCTTTTACCTTCTCCGCGCTCTTTCTCGTAACGGCTGGTGATCAGGATCGCATAGTCTACGGTCGCACCCAGCTGGATCGTTCCGATAACGATGGAAGCGATGAACGGAAGTTTTGTTCCCGTCAGGAACGGGATACCCATATTGATAAAGATCGCACCCTCGATGACCATAACCAGGATCACCGGAAGAGAGATCGATTTAAATACGAAGAAAATGATAAAGAATACTGCCAGGATCGATACCGCACTGACCACTGCAAAGTCGTGGTTGGTGATCTCGATCAGATCTTTCGTACACGGTGCTTCACCTACCAGCATACCGGTCGGATCGTACTGTTTCAGGATCGTGTTGATCTCACTCAACTGACTGTTGACCTCATCGGATGCTACCGCATATTCGTTCATGATCAGCATCAGTTCGTAGTTATCACTCTCCAGGATTTCTTTCACATCCTCCGGGATCATACTCTCCGGAAATGCCGGTCCTATGATACTTTCCAGACCAAGTACCTGTTTTACACCGTCTACCTTTTCGATATCGGCAATCATGTTGTATTTCTGTTTGGCATCCAGATCCTTATCCAGCAGGATCATATGTGCCGCACCCATGTCGTATTCTTCCGACAGTTTTGTATTTGCCTGGACACTTGGGAGAGTATCCGGAAGGCTGGCATCCAGGTTGTAGTACACACTTGCATGTGCCTGGAAATAAGCAAACGGGATAAACAATACCACAAATAAGATTGCGAAGATCACATGGTGTTTTACCACAAAATCAGAAATCTTCGGGCAATCCGGGATCAGCTGACGATGTTTTGTTTTCTCCAGTGCATTGTCGAAAATCATGATCATGGACGGAAGTACGGTAACACAGCAGATCACACCAAATACAACGCCTTTTGTCATAACGATACCAAGGTCAAGACCCAGGGTAAAACTCATGAAACACAGGGCGATAAATCCGGCAATCGTTGTAATCGAGCTTCCGACTACGGATTTGATCGTTGCCGCAATAGCCTTTGCCATTGCCTCTTTGTGATCCTCTTCGCCTTTTTCTCTCTGTTCCTGATAGCTGTGCCACAGGAAGATCGAGTAGTCCATCGTAACACCCAGCTGAAGGACTGCACTCAGTGCTTTTGTAATGTAGGAGATCTGGCCCATGAAAATATTAGTTCCCATGTTATACAGGATCGCCATGCCGATGCTTAACAGGAAAAATACCGGGATCAAATACGATTCCATGGTCAGTGCCAGAACGATACAGGAGAGAACGACTGCGATCAGGACGTAGATTGCAACCTCGGATTCTGCCAGGTTCTTGGTGTCGGTGACAATGGCTGACATACCGCTTAAGAAGCACTGTTTGCCTGCCAGTGCACGGATGTTTTCGATGGCATCCATAGTCTCATCGGCAGAGGTCGTTGTATCGAAAATAATAAACATCAGCGTGGAATCGTCTGCATTAAAGGCCTCTCTGATGTCCTCCGGCAACATCTCCATCGGAATGCTGATATCCGCAAAACTGTCATACCAGACAACCTTGCTGACATGTTCCACATCTTCAATCTGTTCTTTTAACTTTGCCACATCTTTGTTTTCCATGCCCTCGCAGATAAACATCGAATAGGCTCCCGTTCCAAACTCATCCACCAGGATATCCTGACCCTGCATCGTCTCGATGGAATCCGGCAGATAATAAAGTACATCATAATTGACTCTTGTGTTGATATATCCAAAGACGGATGGAATCAGCAACAACAATCCGATGATAAATATCGGAATTCGAAACCTGACGATCTTCCTTCCCAGCTTCTCCATATCATATTCCTCCCTTAACCTCTCTTATCATATTTCCGCCGGTCGTTTTACTGACCTTTGGTCATTTATTGTTATACCTTAAAAATGACTTTTGTTCAATATTTATTTTGTAAAAAGTTGACCAAAAGTCATTTTGTATTTTATGCAACTTTCCGAAAATATAAAAATGACCAATTTTCATTTGACTTTTTTGTGGATATTTCCTTATAATATGGGAAACAACGACAGGAAGGGGGCTGATCCCGGTATGAGAAAAGTCGATCACAACAAACAGCAAAAAAGGGAATCCCTGCTGGATTCCGCTTTCTCTCTCTTTATAGACAATGGATTCAATAAAACTTCCATTGCAGATATTGTTAAAAATGCAGGCGTGGCAAAAGGAACGTTTTACCTTTATTTCAAAGATAAATACGATATCCGCAATCACCTGATTGCCCACAAGGCAAGCCAGGTGTTTCAGACTTCATATCTGGCATTGCAAAAGCACACAGAAATCACGGATTTTGAAGATCAGGTGATCTTTATTATGGATGATATTTTAGATCAGCTGGCAAACAATCTGAATCTGGTACGCCTCTTATCCAAACATCTGAGCTGGGGATTTTTCAAAAACTCACTGTTCTTCACACCGAGCGAAGATACTCCATCCATTCATACTATCTATGATAGCATGCTTCAAAATGCCAATCATACCTACCACTCTCCGGAGCTTATGATGTACATGATTCTCGAACTGGTCAGTGGAACCAGCTACAATTCGATCCTTTACCAGCAGCCGGTAGGTCTTGAAGAACTCAAGCCACAGCTGCACCAGGCAGTACGCGGAATCTTTAATCAATATCGGGCAGATGAAATTACAGATATTTCTGAAACTTAAAAAATGTGGCGAAGCCCCGTGAGGGAATCTCTTCGCCACATTTTTATATCCAAAGCTTTGTCTGGACAGGAAGTCAAAAAAAGCCATCACAGGGAACTTCGGCGGATGCGGTTGCCTCTTGTTCCTCTGCAATGACTGAAACCCTTACTTTTTGGAAGATAAATTGTTGGAGAGTAAGGGTATAAAACCACCTTCTCATCAGATCGATGAATTCTGATGGAAGAGGATTTTACCGAAATTATTAAAATCATACTTTATTTTTATATGCTAATACTCGAACTATATCCTGTCAAAGACTCTGAATAACCATTATAATCTGTCACCAATGCACTAGCTTTGCATCGATACGTACCTGAACTTACCTTTGAAATGATATAACTTTTATGTGTACCATCCACATCATATGTAGTCGTGGTTTTTGACGCTGCATCTACCCACTTAGTTCCTGACTTTTTCTGTAAGGTACATGTTAATTTTATAGACTTAACTTTTGTACTACATACCACATCTCCCTGAATTCCCACCTGATTAGAACTAACCTTTGCAATATATGTCAATATATCTGCAATATATAACAAATTAGGCGAAACTTGATTTTCACTTCCATTTGTAAAACTTTGATCTGTTTCTATCATTTCAAATTTGCTAAAATCTTCTGTATTTTCTGCAAAAACTGATATTCCCTGGCTTAACATTAATATACACCCCAGTATGAATGCAATGACTCTTTTCATTTACCATTTCCTCCTTTATTCATATACTATATTTTCTACAATTTCTTTAAATTCATTTAATTCAAGATTTGACACAACAGATAATACAGTATTATCATATACTACATTACATTTTAGGCTTTCATCATGTGTACTTTTGAAAATCTCTACTTCTGATTCTACATTCTTATTCTTCACTGTATCAACTAAAGATTCCTCATTAATATTTCCATTACCGGTGTTCTCTACTTGTTTTTGTTGACTCGCATATATATATTTATCTTGGATGTAAATCCTAAAGCTAATATTTTTATAAATTTTATTATATCTTGCATCTTTTACAATCGCATCCATAGAAATATTGGTAAAATAAAAAATAGGACGTTTCACCTGATTTCTAATATTGTCTTGTACCTTTTCTATAGTATTATCCTCGAAAAATATATCTGCATCGTCAACCTCGGCAAGATCATCTTCATTTAGATTTCCATATGTATTATATTGATAGTTTCCATTCTCAAACCCATTTTCCTTTGTCTTCCCAATATCATCCGCCTGAGCCACCGATGTAAACTCCAGATGCGTTCCTATATGTACTGCACTGATCGTAAGAATCACGGCTGCACATGCTCCTGCGAGAATTCGTCTTTTTATGTGTTCTTTTCGGCATTCTTTTTGGTAGATGCGTTCGAAGTCTCCATTCCATTCTTCCGGTATCTGATATTGGGACAGCCCTTTGTCGCGTTCCAGTTCTTTCAAAATTTCAGGAAGATGTTCTTTGATTTGCTTGTATTCCGGACTGTCATATATTTTATCTCTTTTCTTCATCGAATATCCTTTCTCCGGTCTCTGGCGAGAGCCGTCTCACGGTGAAGTGAATAACATCATCCGAATACATGGTGCTGGTAGATTACCGACGTTTCTTCCTGAATATCCCAAGACTTTCTTCGATCTTTCTGCGCAGCCGGCTTCGTCTGCATTTGAAAGCGTTCGAGACTTCCCCGGTCGTATCAGAAAAATATTCGATTGCCAGAATTCTCCGCTCTTCCTCTGTCAGTCCTTCTACCAGTTCCATTGCAATCATTCTTGCGATCACTATGTCCTGCACAGAACCGACTTCCTGTTGTTCCCGTAAAGCAAGACCGATCTTTTGTCCCAGTTCTTCTGTTCTTTTCCTGGAACGGTAGTAATCAATTACCTTGGTCTGAGTCACCCTGATCAGCCAGGCAAACTGACCCTCATCGCCTTTATCATATAATTTGTCGATTGCATTCAATAATGATGTCCACACCTCCTGTAGGATATCACGAATGTCTTCTTCTGGCAAATCCGGAAAATGTTTTTTCACGTACCAATACATAAACTGCCTATATTTTACGTAAAGCTCCTGGCATCGATCATGGTCCCTCCTATCCACGATACCACCTCCTTCGTTATTCATAGTTCCTCTTCCTGTTTCCTCTTTGTTTATGGCTTCATAATACACAACTTTCTTACATTTTTCAATAGTTTTTATTAATTTTATACAATTTTTCCTTGTTTTATTGTGCATTTTTGTATCACTTTGTCTATATTTGTCGTTTTTGCATATTTATATATTGCATTTTATCAGAAAGTACTTTCCTGTAAGTGAGACAAAACTCGTTTCGAAAACGATGTACTAGAGCGTGTCTGAAAAAGGTTTTTCGTGAGCTGCGAGTCTCAGTTTGTGGGAGATTTTATCCGAATGAGGGCGGCGTAGCGGGCTACGGCAACCGAATGAGGGTAAAATATACCGCAAAGTGGGGCTTGCAGATTGCGGAAATGATTTTTCAGACACGCTCTAGGGACATTCTCGCGCCAGTGGCGCTTGTTTAGCAACGGCCGGAGTGAAACGTAGATTGCTTGCGACATCTGCCTTGTACGCCGCAGTGCGCATCCTCGTGGAGCGTTTCTTACGTTACAGAAAAGCAATTTCCCGTAACAAAAAAAACAGATGACAGATACTGTTTCATCTGTCATCTGTTTCGTTTTTATTCAAACATCTCTATTGTCACCTTGTTACTGATGAACTGATAGCGGAACCGTACCACGGTGTTATCTTTCCGGGTAGTGAAATATGCCTTATTCGACGAACCGCTCCTCGGATAGCCATCTGCCTGATAGGTGGCAGACAACGTTCCATACGTAGAAATAGAATAATCGTAGGTTCCCGCAAACGGAATGACCACCGATAAGGTATACGTATTATCACCAATATAATACATTCTGGTCAGCTCACTGTTGGAGTCATTCTTTACCGCTCCCACATGAGACTGAAAACTTCCGTAAACAACAATTTTTTCCGGGAGTTTCATTCCGGTTTCTTCATCACAGACATTTTCTGCTCCATAGCGGATCAGCATCTCCGGATTGGCTGCCTTCTCCCGCAGCGTGTGGCCGGTCGCCCATAGGCGTTTTGCAGTCTCTTCCTGATCGAATCCCATCGGGCAGGCTGCGCTCTTCGTGTTGATCTGATAGAAATCCTGTGCATCCATCTGACCGTTATCTGCGCGCTTCATGGCCACTTCCGCGTTGTGGATCATCCGGCGGAACGGCAGTTCAAAATATGCATTGGGATTATTGATTTCAGTCCACTTGTAGGTATATTCCAGAAAATGATTCTGGCCTTCCTCCGGCTGGTTGGCAAACCAGGCGATCTGGTCGTATCCCCACCAGTCTCTCCAGGCCAGTTCTTCTCTCGGTATATTTTCCCGGTCATCAACGACCAGTCCGCCCCAGTTGTCGTATTCCATGAATTTTCGCATACTCGCGGATCATACCGAACAGTTCTGTTGTTTTTGCCATTCCTTTATCGTTCGCGGTATACAGGTGCACCTGCCCCATATGGAGTACCTCATAGCCACAGTCGATGTATCGGGTTGCCCGGTAATAAAACCACAGTCTTGCTTCCTGCCGGGACAGATCCGGAATCCCCCCGTCTTTTGCCGGATCCTCTCTCCTGTTGGTAAATCCGCTGGCATCTGTATCCATTCCTCTTCGGAAAATCCTTCTTTTTTTACCACGATCCGGCAGTCACCGCCCCGTTTTTCCCAAGTTTCCGGAAGTTTTCCGGTGTCGCCCTTCCTTTCTCCAAAAAACTTCTGCCTGCTATTCTTCTGCCTGATTCGTCCATCGGATCTTCATCTTATCCACACCCCACATACTTTTCCCCTGTATATTTACACAATTTCCCGGTTATACAGGGGAAACCTTGATTGCCTTATTATTTTATCACTCAGATATCAGTGAAAGATTCCCCCATAAACCTCGTCATATTTATCTACCAGCTGTTTTGCCAGTGAATACGAATTTACCAGCGGATGTAACATCAGCGCCTGTACAGCGGTTTCTTTGGACTGATTTTTGACTGCCTCTACGGTCAGTTTTTCGTACATTTTGATCAGACGGATCAACAGATAGCAATGTTCCGGTACTTCTTCAACTCTGACCGGATGGATGCCGTCTTTGGATACCAGACAGGTAGTCTCGATCACATCTTCATCTGCCAGTCCCGGGATGCTTCCGTTATTTTCTACGGACAGTACCAGATATTTTCCTTTTTCACTCTGCATACCTTCGATGCAGTCCAGCATAACCCCTGCATATCCCATACCGTCCGGTACTTCCAGCTGGCCTTTTTCCAGCAGCGGACGTTTTGCCAGACCGGACTCGATGCTCATGTAGGAATTCTCACGAACCTGCATATAATACAGGAAGATCTGCAGTGCGCCTTCTGGATCGGCATCGATATCCATATGCTTCAGTTCGTCCATCATCTGAATATTAACGTTCTCGATGGTCTTTCCTCTGGTTGCACCTGATTTTTTGATATTTTCCAGTGCCTTTTCTCTGTGATAGTAGTAGTACAGATATTCGTTCGGCAGGAATCCGATGGAACGGAGCAGGTCCGGATCAAACATGGAGAATTCCTGTACCCCCTGTAAAAATGCATCGTCTGCCAGCAGTTCCGGTAAGATTTCCTCGCCTTTTTTCTTTACGCTGCGGATCCAGGACAGGTGGTTTAATCCGAAGAATTCTACATACAGATCGTCTTCTTCCACCCCCAGATCGTGTGCCATGCGGAACTTGGTGCTGCTTGGAGCATCACAGATACCGATGATCTTGTCGTATCCGGCGCTTCGCAGTGCCTGTGTTACCAGACCGGACGGATTGGTAAAGTTGAAGATCCATGCATCCGGTGCATATTTTTTGATCAGTTCACAATATTCCATCAGAACCGGAATGGTACGAACTGCCATGGAGAATCCGCCGACACCGGTTGTCTCCTGTCCGATCACGCCCAGATCCAGAGCGATTGTTTCATCTACAACACGGGAATGGTCTCCGCCGACACGCAATGTGGTTACGATATAATCTGCTCCAGTGACGGCTTCCACCGGATCGGATACCGCCCATACTTTCAGTTCTTCGTGGTTTCTCTCCACTACATGTTTACATAACTTTTCAATGATTCTCTGTTTTTCTTCCTGGATATCGTAGAGTACGACTTCGTCAATGTGAAGCTTTTTATATCTTTTTAAAAGTCCGTTGATAAAAATTACGGTACGTACACCTGCTCCTCCGATAACTGCAATTTTCATAACCTTTTCCTCCTTGTTGTCTCTATTTGTTTCTCTCAATAGTTTCCTGGTTTTTGATAAATGTTTCCAGCTTCTCCTCCGTCGGAAATCCGGTATTCCCACCCAGCGCGGTTACGGAGAGTGCTCCGCATCCGTTTCCGCATTTCAGGCATTCTTCCATGGATTTTCCTCTCAGGAATCCGTAGACAAATCCCGCATTAAAGGAATCTCCGGCTCCTGTGGTGTCCACGGCTTCCACTATGTACGGTGCGGCCTGATACAACCTGCCGTCTTTTACTGCGATGGAACCTTTTTTGCCCATCTTGATAACCGCCATACCTGCAGTCCGGGCAAATTCCCGTGCAGCTTCCTCAGCACTTTCTTTTCTTCCGTAGTGTTCTGCCTCTGTCTCATTCATAAACAGCACATCAATATACGGGAAGAGATCCCGGATCTCCGGTTTCCACTCGCCGGTGGAATCCCAGCCGACATCAAAGGATACCGTTGCCTGTGTCTCTGCCTTGATCTTCTTTAACAGTTCCAGATATTCGTTATGATTGATGGAACCTGCATAGCCGGTCACGTGGATATGTGCGGCTTCTTTTACTTTTTCTACATCTACATTGACAATACTGATCTTTTTGTTGGTCCCCCGATAGGTCAGAAAGGAGCGGTCTTTTTCATTGGTAAAGCTCAGTGAGATTCCCGTTTTTAACTCCTTACTTATCACAAGCAGAGAATCATCTACATGGCTTTCCCGAAATTTGTTCCGGATCAGTTCGCCGTAACAGTCATCTCCCACCTCTCCCTGAAAGACCGGGTGAAGTCCCAGCTTGCCGACTCCCAGGGTAAATAATGCGGCGCCGCCGCCGACAAATGTTTCCATCACGGAAACTTCGTCTTCCTGTCCCGGTTTCGGAAATTTTTCCACTCCCGGGATCACGATATCAATGTTGACATCGCCGTATACATAAACATCCCACTTTTTCGCGTTCATACCTTCTCCCTCTCTCGTGTGCCCGGATTTTCTGTCACTTCCGCAGCCCGTTTTGTTCATTAATCATGATTCGCACCTTCGGTGCTTGACGCTGCTTTCGCAGCTATCATGACCGACATTCGCCGCTCACGATGAATAAACTTCGTTTATTCCCGCTCGCTAATGCTCATTGTATCATGATTCTGCAGCACCATGTGGTGTATTTTTTTATACTTTTCTCTTTTTTCTCTATAAAATCTGCTTTTTTGACTTTTCTCAGAAACAGTAATTTTCAACCTTATTCTTTTCACAGAAAAAGGTTCCCCGCATCGCTCATAGATTCATCTCTATATAAATGCTGAACGAGGCAAAGAACCTTTTGATATTTAACTTGTAACTATTCAGTGGACATTGTCCCGCGAGGTGTTTTGACATGAATATGTCAAAATCCCGAGACATACAAGCCAAAATGCCATCACCGAAGGTGATTTACGCGAGCAACGAGTCAAAGTCCGTGCTTGCACGGAACCTTGAGGAGTGCCGCGATAACGATAAAAAATCGCAAAGCGTGTTTTTATCGTTTAAATGCATTTTGGCTCGTAACTGTGAAGGTACTGAACAGTTACTTTAACTTAACCTTTCACTGCACCGATCATCGCGCCCTGTGCAAAGTATTTCTGCACGAACGGGTATACACAGAGAATCGGATGTTACAGACACGGTATTATGCGCCAGTGCCTGTGCAACAGAAGTTACTTCCTGCCGTGAATTCATTGCTTTTGTCAACATCTGCTGCAGAACGGTCTGTACCGGCCACAGTTTGGTGTCGTTGACATAGAATGCTCCTGCAAACCAGTCGTTCCAGTGATTTACTGCGGTATACAGTCCAACTACGGCGATTACCGGTTTACTTAACGGAAGCATGATTTTCAGGTAAGTCTGAAAGAATCCGCAGCCGTCCAGTTTGGCTGACTCTTCCAGGCTGTCCGGGATTCCTTCGAAGAAGGTTCGTACCATCAACAGATAGGTAACGCTCACCAGACTCGGAACCACGTAAACCCAGAAAGAGTTTAACAGGTGTAAGTTTTTGTATTGAATATAGGTAGGGATCATACCACCACCGAACAGCATGGTAAATGTGATCAGCATGGTGATGATCTTTCTTCCCGGCAGATCTTCCTGTTTCAGTGCATAACCTGCCAGAGTAGTTACCATTAAGCTTAAAAATGTTCCGATTACAGTTCTTGCGATCGTGATCACATAAGCTGTGGTACTACTTCCGTCTTTGAATACTTCTTTGAAGTTATCCATGGTGAACTGTCTCGGCCAGAACCATACGCCACCCCTCGCTGCATCAACTCCGTCGTTGAATGCCAGCGCCACTACGTTCAGACAGGGGAGCAGCTGTTTTTCTCACAATGGACATTTCTTCCGGCACCAGTGGAAAAATCTACACTCTGAAAAATGTCCAGTATTTTTTATAGATTTATCCACTCAAGTTCCGCACAAATCGGATAATGGTCGGAAAGCCATACTTCTTTGTCGCGGTCTTCCCATTTTTTTACACTGCGGCAGGTAAGTCCTGCATAGCCTTCTTTTGCTTTTTTGATATAAATATAATCGATCCGTTCCGGTTCATCTTCCGGTTCAAATCCGTGATAGGTAATGCCAATGCCCTCTGTATAGTTGACATAATCTGTCCGGCGTCAGTTGCATCTACTTTCTTCCGTATTTGCGACCATTATAGCAAATCTGTTTTTTTCCTATAATGTACAGAACTTTTAAAATAACTGGACTTTTCTACGAATTTTTTCAGACTATTGACATCGGCAACCGGTCTGTGTATTCTGAGAATATACAGTCGGTATCGTACCGGCTGCAAGGACAGAACACCTACAAATGAAAATGGAGACTACTATGGAAGAGATGAAAACCATTTACCAGGTAGAAGGAAAATTATGCAAAGACTTTATCGGTCAGATTTCCTACACCGTCTGCCTGGATCAGACTTACGGAGAACTGGATATTGAATTTTCTTTTGGACCGCAGCATTTCCGCCCGGAAGATGTGACCCCGGAACTGAAACAGCGCCTGCTTGACTACTGTAAAAAAGAATATGGTATGAAAGAAGGCACACCGGAGGAATGGGAAGATGCCGTGTATCACGGTATGAAAACCGAGATTCATACCATGGCAACCCTGAATGATACCTTCATCGGCAACATTCACAGACAGCTGACAACCCGACACATGCATTTTACCGCAACAGAAGCTACCGAAGGATGTATCCCACAGTCAACCATCGAAGGTGTATTAAAAGTAACCATCCTGGTATTTTCCGTGCTGCTGGATAACACCAACTACCTACTGACGGTACGCGCACGTTAAGGGAGGAACTTTTTATGTATAAAAGACTGGAATTACACAATCATACCAATGAATCCGACGCAGTATTTACCTGCAAAGAACTGACGGACTTTATGGTGGCAGACCAGGTGGATGCCTTCGCCCTGACTGATCACAACACCATATCCGGACATTGCAAAATTAAAAATTATCTGAAAGAGCATCCACAGCCAATCGACTTTATCCCCGGCATGGAATATACCACTTATTACGGACACATTCTCTGTCTGAACCTGACCGAGTATGTGCCGTGGGAAAATATCAACAGACACAAGCCGGAACTTCTCTTCCGGGCTGCCCGTAAAAAAGGAGCTCTGGTCGGCGTGGCACATCCATATTCCTTCGGATGGCCGTTCGCACAGGGCTGCCGTTTCGAGATGACGATCACGGATTATTCCTGCTGTGACTTCATCGAGATCTTCAACAACCCGGAACCGCTTCACGAAGTCAATGAAAAAGGAGTAAAACTGTGGGAAAATCTGGTGCTTTCCGGTGAAAAACTGGCTGCTACCTGTGGCATGGACCTTCATGGCGACAGCACCCTGCACGGACATTACTCCACCTACATCCAGGGCGAACCGCACGGCGATGTCTGCCAGGAACTCTCCGATGCGATCCATAACCAGTGTACCTGGGTATGCAAGGGACCTCTGCTGGAAGTACATAACGATGGAGAAGCACTCACCTTCACCATCCACCAGACCGGAAAACCGGGATACGAACCGCTCACCGGGGATGATTACAAGATCACCCTCCGCACCAAAGATCGGGTCATCACCTGCAATGTCTCCGACCAGATCCCGCTGGCTTCTTTTGCAGAGCATGCTATTATTATCCCGATGCTTTTCGAGAAAGAAACCATTATCGAAAACCTCGTATGTACAAGCCCTGTGATGTATCTGTAAGACAGCATAATAAAAGCTCCCTGTCAGTTTTTGACATGAACCTGTCAGGGAGCTTTTTTATTATGCTGTCTTATTTTTCATTTTTTCTGGGATATTCCGTCTGTTGCAAGAATTTCTTTCTTCCCCAGCATGCACACCACCAGTGCCAGGAATGTCATCACTATCTAGCTCTTTGCATCTTTCCCCTGACCCTTATACACAATAACATTGTAAGTGGCACTCCTTATAATCAGAATATACCATAATAGCATAACGAAAAACACCGGAACCCTGATCTCTCAAGTGTTCCGGTGCCCCTGCCAAGGAGTCGAAGCGACGGGATTCGAACCCACGACCTCTGCGTCCCGAACGCAGCGCTCT
>OLQK01001186.1_pt1 | contig 18796 bp, 12 predicted proteins | sample 1672501 | NCBI WGS metagenome assembly OLQK01 (sample SAMEA3136693, study PRJEB25190) | human gut metagenome | biome: human gut; feature: human-associated habitat; material: faeces | place: Austria | collected 2013 | reverse complement strand
GTTTGCTTGGCTTTTCTCTTCTTCGCTGTTCAGTATCCGGTTTTCAAGGTTCTGCAGTATCCTTTCGGATCCCGCTGCGCTTGTTTGTTTCAAGCGCGTGAGGAAATACTTTACTGTATCGTTTCTTTCCTGTCAAGAACTTTTTTCAAAATTCTTTGAAGCCGTTCGGAGATTGCTTATCTCTTTGGTGCTTCAGGAGAGATCCGTTCCGCGCTTTCCTCAAACGCGGGTTTTGTATATTACCCGTAAGGTGTACGTAAGGCAATGGGTAATTTTGCAAAATCTCAAACTTTTTTTGCTCGGATTGGCAAAACCCCAGGTAAAGATCTAATAACGCCGGCAAAACAACGTGGCACCCTCCACGAGTGCCACACATACCGGTTGATTATCGATTCCCTTTGCCGTGCTGTCCCCCACCGCCACCATGGCCGTGCTGTCCGTTCCCTGAGCCTCTTCCTTCGCTGTCCCCTGAGGAAAGCGCCGCGATTCTGTCGCGCAGCTCACGCATGGAAAGGCTCGCGCATTCTTCAAGCGTCACGCTGGGGTCGAGCTCAACGAGCTCGAGAGCGGCGCGGTAGCGGCCGACGCCCATGCCTGCAGAGACGGCGGCTTCGCGCGTTCCCTCGTCGACGGCATGGCAGGAGCCGCGGCAGGGAAGCGCGCTCAGGCATGCGTCGCTCTGCTGGCGGATAGCCTCCGCCTGTCGTGCATCGTCGGAAGTGACGCTGATCTCAATGTACGAGTCCTCTTGCGCATAGGGCGAGAACGCATCGCTTTGCGTGAGGAGGCTGAGAGCGTCCGCATACCCGCGACCCGTAAGCGACACGGCATCGAGCAATGACTCCCCATCGCCGTTGAGCGCCTCGACCCGAACGACGATGCCAAACCGGTTGACCCCAAGCTCGATGGAAGGGTTGACATCAATGCCTACATAGGTAGTGGGCTGCGCGTACGCGAAGCCTCCGAATCCCGCGAAAGCCAGTGCGAGACACGCGGCGAGCGCCGCAGCGGCACGACGCAGAGGAATGATGCGCGCGCGGGCGTGCTTGCGCGGTGCGGCAGCGCTTGCGGGAGCCGTTTCCGCCGAAACGCCAGACGCCTCCGCAATGCTTGCTATATAGGTAAGGGTGCCACGCTTCACGTCGTCGGGAACGGTCACGTTATCGAACGCCTGGCGCACCCGCGTATCGAGGTCGGTCATGACAGCACCTCCTGCAATTGCTTCTTGCCTCGCGCGAGCCACGAGTACACCGTGTTCACGGGAGCATCCACCATCTGCGCGATCTCCGGAGCGGTATAACCCTCGTACAGAGAAAGATACAAGGGAGTGCGAGGGGGATCGTCAAGGGAACGCATGGCGTCCACCACCTCGCTGGAGAATGATGCGGGCTGCGTGGCCGGGTCGTTCGAGGCTGCGCAAACCGCGTCGTCGAGCGACACCGCGCGACGGGATGCGGCCTTGAGCATATCCTTGCATACGTTGGCGGTCACCCGAATGAGCCACGCCTTGCAGTGCTCGTCGTCGTTGAACGCCACCTGATCGGCAAGCGCGTACTTCAAAAACGCGTCCTGAAAGGCATCCTGGGCGTCGGCGTGAGCGTGGAAGTACAGCACGGCGACGCGCCATACCGCATCGCCGTGCCGCTCTATCGCCCTCTCGATGTCTCCTGCCGATCGCACGCGCACCGCCCGCTTTCGCTAGCGGCGCATGCCGTGATGGCCGCGACCGTTACCCGCGCCGTAGTTGTCGCACACGCCGTCATTGTCGGCGTCGACGTAGCCGGCGCCGTTGCCGTTGCCAGGACCGTAGCCGTTGCCGTTGCCCTGCCCGTTACCGCAGCCATAGCCGTTGCCGTAGTTGTCGCAGATTCCGTCACCGTCGGCGTCGACGTAGCCAGAACGCGACCCCTGGCCCGCGCCGTAGTTGTCGCACACGCCGTCGCCGTCGGCGTCGACGTAGCCGGCGCACGATCCCTGACCTCCGGTGCCGTTGCCGGTGCCGTAGTTGTCGCACACGCCGTCGTTGTCGAGATCAACGTACTCGCCGCGCACGGTGGCGATAGCCGCGCCGACCGTCGCGCCGGCGTCGCTGTCTCCCGCTGCGCGCATCGCATGATGAGCGAGCGACCCGGCTCCGCCGGACGGACACCAAGTTTGCTGCATGCCGTTGGCGAATGCGATGGTGGGCACGGCGAGCAGCACGAGAGCCACAGCTGCCACGATTGCGATCACGTTCTTCTTCATTTCGGTCGATCCTCCTGTTGTCGTTCGCTTCGTCCTTCATATGCAAAACGAACGAGGGGCGCGAATCCTTGCAAATATTTTCAAAAACTTTTCCAGAAGCAAAGCAGGCGGCCCGAAAGCCGCCTGCCGATTATTACACGATTCGAGGAAACGGGCTACACCAGCTTCACGAACTTTCGCTTGCCCACCTGCAGCGTCGCGCCCGCGAGCAGCGCAGGATCCACGTTGTAGGACTTCGCAGGCAGCGCTTCGCCGTTCACCTTGACACCGCCGCCGTCGATAAGACGACGCGCTTCGCCGGCGCTTGCAGCCAGGCTCGCATCGGCCAAAAGCTTCGCCAGGTACACGGTTCCGTCGTCGTTGGGCGTGAGGTCGGCTGCGAACTCGGGGATGTCGTCCGGCACGGCATGCTGTTTGAACACGAGGTCGAACTGCTCCTCGGCCGCCTGCGCCGCCGCCTCGTCGTAATACGCGGCTACGATATTCTTCGCCAGCGCGCGTTTCACCTTGTTCGGATGCAGCTCGTCGGCGGCCAGACCGCGCTCGATCTCGTCGATCTGATCGACCGGCAGCGCCGAGGCGAGACGATAGTACTTCACCATGAGCTCGTCGGGAATGGACATGACCTTGCCGAACATATCGGCAGGCTCGTCGGTGAGGCCGATGTAGTTGCCGTAGCTCTTCGACATCTTCTGCACGCCGTCAGTGCCCTCGAGCAAGGGCAACGTGAGGCACACCTGCGGCTCCATTCCCATCTTCTCCATGAGCTCGCGACCCGCCAACAGGTTGAACAGCTGGTCGGTGCCGCCCAGCTCGACATCGGCTTTGATGACGACCGAGTCGTAGGCCTGCATGAGCGGGTAGAGGAATTCGTGCAGGCTGATGGGCTGGCTGTTGGTGTAGCGCTTGTGGAAGTCGTCGCGCTCGAGGATGCGGGCCACCGTGAAGTTGCTGGCCAGCTTCAGCAGGTCCTCCATGTTGAGCGAAAGCAGCCACTCGGAGTTGTAGCGCAGGGCGGTCTTCTCGGGGTCGAGGATCTTGAACGCCTGGTCGACGTAGGTTTGGGCGTTCGCCTTGATCTGCTCGGACGTGAGCTGCGGACGCGTGGTGTTGCGACCCGACGGATCGCCGATGAGCGCGGTGCCGTCGCCGATGATGAGCGTCACGCCGTGGCCGAGATCCTGGAACTGGCGCAGCTTGCGCAGCGGCACGGCATGGCCGAGATGGATATCGGGAGCAGTGGGATCGACGCCCAGCTTGATGTTGAGCGGCGTGCCCCGCTTGAGCTTCTCGAGCAGCGCGCTCTCCGGCACGATCTGCGCTGCGCCGGAAGCGATGGTGTGCAGTTGTTCTTCCGCGGAAAGCATGGTCTTCTCTTCCTCTCTATACACGTAGCTCATGATTCTACCATAGGGAGCAAGGAGGAGCCGTGCGAACGGCGCGCCCGCCATCGAGATGAGCGGAGTCGAAGAATCTCTCACGGGATCAGCTGTCAACGATTCAGCTGTCGCCGCACGGGATCCTTCGACTCGCTGCGCTCGCTCAGGATGGCGGGGTGGGAAGGCTCGTTCGGGATGGCGGGAAGAGCCTAGGAAACGCCCCTGAATAGATGACCGCTGGTGGTGCCGGGGGTTTTGGCGATGGCGTTGCCGTCGGCGTGGGCCACGTTGCGCGCTCGGACGGCGCGCTGCACGGCCTTCGTGGTCTCCTCGACGTTCATGAGCGTGGTATCCACCAGGAACGACGTGATGCCCGCATGGATGAGGTCGGGCAGGGTCTGGGCCACATCGAGCTGAACACCGTTGAACAAGTGACTGCGGCCGAGCGCGTCGGTGACGACCGGGAACTCGTAGTCCTTGCGATCGCGCAGAAAATGCGGGCTCTTGCGGCGCGGACACTCGGCGCAGTTCTCGTCGCAGGGGCCTTGGCTCATGAGCAGGCAGTGCTCGGTGACCATGAGCTCTTGGGCGCCGATGATGGTAAGGCCTAGCTCAACCGGTGCATCTTCGGCGATGTCGGCGATCTGGCCCAGCGTGAGCTCGGGCGACAGCCACACCCGGCGCGCTCCCAGCTCGGCGGCCGCTGCGAGCGATAGCGGATTCGTGATGGGGATGTGCGGCCCTACTTCGACCTCGCATCCCAGCTCGGCGGCGCGCACGAGGCCGGCCAGATTCTCCACGAGCACAGGCTTGCCTGGCTTGACGTAGCGCCAAGGATCGAAGTCGATGGCCGCCTCGCGCGTGCCCGGAACCTGGTCGTGTTCAACAGTTGGCAGCGCCACGACGGCCTGCTTCGGATAGCCCGCTTGCTCTGCAGTGGCAGAACGTTGGCCCGCCACCACGGCCTCGCCGCGCTTGTAGTTGAGCGCAGGCACGTAGATGATGTCAGCGCCTGCCCGCTTCGCCGCGCGTGCGCAGGCAGGATTCGTGGCCCACGCCGCGATGCGCACGCCGCGCGGGCGCGCGGGCGCAAGCGCCGTGCGCTCCCGCACACGCGGCAACGCACGGTTGCGCGTGGGCGCGAGCAGCTGCTGCGCAAGGTCGTCGAGCGCGGCGGCGCGCACGCGGTGCAGCTGCGAGAAGCCGATACCCACACCCTCGTCGAGTTCGACCTCGAGCGATTCTAGCAGAAACGGAGTTTGACCCAGGCGATCGACATGCGCACGCACGTCGTCGACCGTCACCGGCTTCGTACGCGCGGGCTCGATCGCAACGCCTTCGGCTGCGCCGATCGGGGGGGTATGGGCTGTCGCCGCACGGGATCCCTCGACTTCGCTCGGCTGCGCCTCGCTGCGCTCAGGATGACGCGCTGCAGCGCTCGGCGCCAGCGAGAACTCTACGCGCAGCGGCTGGCCGATGCGCAGCACCACGCGACCCGTCACCGCGACGCGCGGCTCGAATACGTCGTCTTCAAACGCCGCTTCGGCGCTGCGGACGCGGAACACGCGGTCGCCCTTCCCCACCGGACGGTCGGGCGCCATGCGAACATTGCCTTGCTTGTCGAGAGACACCTGGTCGAGCGTGTAGGCGAAGTGACCCTTGTTCGTCCAGAACTCCAACACGTCGCCCGGTGCGAGCGGCCGCTCGGCCGCGACGGTGGCGACGCCGTTCTTCGCCGACGTCACGCGACCCACGAACACGCCGCGGTTGTTCGGGCGCCCGTAGCTCATGATGTCGTTGCCGCGCTGGTTCTCCAGGTAGGCCGTGGTGAACCCGCGGGAGAACGCCTCGGCCAGGGTGCGATGCTCGTCTTCGGCGGCCCGCACGTCCTTGCCGCTTCCCGCAGCGCGCTCGGCCAGCGTGCGATCGAGTACGGCGCGGTACGTCTGCGTGACGGCGAACACGTACTCGGGCGACTTCATGCGACCCTCGATCTTGAACGACGTGACGCCCGCTTCCACCAGTTCGGGCAGCAAGTCGATGGCGCACAGGTCCTGCGGGGACAGCAGATGCTCGCCCGGCGCGGGCAGGTTCTTGCGCAGCGCCACGTTGTGCAGCGTGTAGGGCAGACGGCACGCCTGGGCGCACAGCCCGCGGTTCGCCGAACGGCCGCCGATGAGCGACGACATGAAGCACTGGCCGGAGTAGCACACGCACAGCGCGCCGTGAGCGAACGACTCCACCTCCATGCCGTAGCCGTCGGCCACCTCGGCGAGATGGGCGATCTCGAGGACGGACAGCTCGCGTGCCAGCGTGACGCGCTGGGCGCCCAGCCTCGCCGCCGCCTCGATGCCGGCCGCGTTATGCGTGTTCATCTGCGTCGATATATGCAGTCGCGCTTCGGGGAGCGCGCGGGAGATCTCGGATGCGATGCCGATGTCTTGCACGATGAAGGCATCCGCCCCAGCGCGATACGCCTGGCGCACCGTTTCGAGCGCACGGGCCACCTCGGAAGGCAGCACGGCGGTGTTGAACGTCACGTACACGCGAACCCCACGCAGATGCGCGTAGGCGCAGGCATCGGCCAGTGTCTCAAGCGTGAAGTTGTCGGCTCCGCGGCGGGCGTTGAACGAGTCGAGGCCCAAATACACGGCGTCGGCCCCGCCGCGCACGGCGGCACGAAGCGCCGCGGCGTTGCCGGCGGGCGCGAGCAGTTCGATGGCATGAGACATGGTAGATCCTTACCTATATATAGCCGTACGTTTTGCACCCTTTCGAACAGGATGCGAGCTGGTGTAGAGAGTTCCGGGGTTATCCGACCGAACGTTACGGTTCGGTATCAGCGCTATGGTAGTATAGTCGAACGATGAAAATACGGAGAAAACAGCGCGAAATGCGCACCCATGCGGTGAAATGGGGCCTCCTCGTCACGGTGGCAGCCCTTTGCTTCGTCGGCTACGCAGGAGTTCAGGGCGCCCTCGGCGTCATGGAAGGCTGGACGAAGAACCTCCCCAGCATCGAGGACACCGACTTCACCAACACATCCCGCGAATCTGTGATGTACGCAGGCGACGAAGCCACGTTGCTGGCGGAGTTCCAGCTGGAAAAGCGCGATCCGGTAACGTACGAGGAGATCAGCCCATACGTGCTGGAAGGCACCGTCGACACCGAGGACGTGCGTTTCTACGAGCACGAAGGCGTGGACATCCCCGGTATCGCGCGCGCCTTCGTCAACAACCTGCGCGGCGGCGACCTGGAAGGCGCTTCCACCATCACCCAACAGCTCGTGCGCAACACCGTGTTGTCCGAAGAGGCGACCGACATCTCCTTCGAGCGCAAGATCCGCGAGGCCGAGCTGGCCATCGATTTGGAGAAACGCTTCAGCAAAGACGACATCCTGGTCAAGTACTTGAACATCATCAACTACGGGGACGGCTGCTACGGCATCGAAGCGGCCGCGCAGAACTACTTCCAGGTGTCGGCGCTCGACCTGACGCTCGCGCAGGCCGCCACGCTCGTAGGCATCCCGCAGTCGCCCACCTATCTTAATCCCAAGGTGTACCCGGACGCCTGCCTGGCGCGCCGCAACGTGGTGCTCGACCGCATGCTGTCGGCCGGCGACATCACGCAGCAGGAGCACGACGATGCCCAAGCCGAGGAGCTGGGGCTGAACCCGGCGCCCGACGCACCAGCCGACGGCATCTACGCCTATCCCTTTTTCACCAGCTACGTGCGTTCGTTGCTGTTCGACGAGAACAACCCCTACGGATGCTCGTATGCCGACCTGTTCAAAGGCGGACTGACCATCTACACCTCGCTCGACCCCGAGCTGCAGGACGCGGCGCAGGCGGCGGTGGACAACCAGCGCGCGAACATGGCCGACAACTTGGACGCCTCCATCGTAGCCATCGACGTGGCAACCGGCCAAGTGAAGGCGATGACGCGCGGAGTGCCGTACGGCCAAGGCGAAGGGGAAAGCCAGGTGAACATCGCCACGGGCGACGGCGGAACGGGACGCCAGGCCGGATCGACGTTCAAGGCGTTCACGTTGGCCGCAGCCATCGAACAGGGCATCTCGCCTCAGACGCTGGTCGATTGCACCTCTCCCCTCAAGAAGGGACAGGATGGCGCACCCGAGGACTTCGAGAACTTCAACGGCAACGACTACGGCATCCAGACGATCCAAAGCGCGACGGCCATCTCGTCGAACACCGGCTACCTGCGCCTGTCGAACTCCATCGGCCAGGCATCCACTACCGAGATGGCCAGCCGCCTGGGCGTGACCTCCCCCATGCAGCCCGTGTACACCGCAACCGAGGGCGTGGCCGACGTCAATCCGTTGGAGATGGCGAGCGCCTACGCCACGCTGGCCAGCGGCGGCGTGAAACGCGAGCCCACGGTGATCACAAAGATCCTCGACCGCGACGGCAACGTCATCTGGCCTCAGGAGGAGAGCGACACCGGCGAACGCGTGTTGGACGAGAAGGTCGCCGCCGCCACGACGAAGGTGTTGGAAACGGTGTTCACGCAGAGCAACGGCACGGCCACGTCGGCGCGGTTGAACAGCGGGCAGCCGGTTGCAGGCAAGACGGGCACCGCCAGCTCGTTCACCGACCACTGGCTGGTGGGCTATACGCCCAGCCTGTCGTGCGCGGCTTGGATCGGCGACCCGTCCGGCGCTATTGAGACCGACCACGGGCTCACGGCGAACGCGCTATGGAAGGACTTCATGGATCGGGCGACCAGCGGCAAGGCCATCGAGAACTTCCCCACCGTCGCGGATCCGCCGTACAACAACCCGTACAACATCGCTCAGAAGAACAAGCTGGGCAAGAAGGTGGAAGAAGAGAAGGACGAGGACGGCGAAAGCCGCGAGAAGGACGTGAACTCGGCTCCAAGCGCCGTGGGCAAGACCTTCGAGGAAGCCATCCAGATACTGAACGGCTACAAGGCGGGCTACATCGAGGAGTACTCCGACACGGTTCCGGAAGGCACGGTGATCAGCCAAAGCGTGCAAGAAGGCAAGGTGGTCATCGTCGTATCGAAGGGACCGAAGCCGTAAACGAGACCGCTGACAAAAAAGAAGCGCCCGTTAGCCGCCCTGAATTAGAAAAACAAAGGCACAAAGAACGGTATAGCTGAACGGCTATGCCGTTCTTTGCGTTTTTTGAGTTGTATTTTGGGCTTCTTCGATAGCCCGGTTGAAGTCAAATGCACCTATAAAGTTATAGACGATGGTAATCTCCCGCGTCTTTGCCCATCTTTCCGCATGGGATACCTCTATGCGTTCTATGAACTCCCGAAGCACGGTTGCATCAAGTTCCTGCAAATCCGTGTATTTTCGTACTGCGGAGACAAAGGCTTTGGCGTTGGTCTTTTGCTGCTCCTGGTGTTTTAGTTCTTTGCGTAAGACTTCTGCCATAGATTTCAGGTTACTCTGTTCCAGTTCGTAGTCATGGGAGAGCTTGATAAACCGCTCGTCTGTCAGCTTGCCTGTAACATTATCTTCATATAACCGGGAAATGATACGGTCAAGCTCTGCAATCCGTTGCTCTGCTTTAGAATAGACCTCGCGCTTTCTGGAAAACTCGGCATCCCGATCCTGCATACTGATGTCTGCCGCTTCCCGCATAAACTCGGCTTCATGCTCGCACACATACTGTATTGCCTCGCGCAGATTTTTCAGCACAAGTTCATACAAGATCACATTGCGGATCGTATGTGTTGTACAAAGGCTGCGGTCTTTCCGATAGGTAGAGCAAATGTAGTATGCCTGATCTGGCTTAAAGTTCGTTGCCCGACAAAGATACATCTTGCCGCCACAGTCGGCGCAGTAGAGCAGCCCGGAGAAGATCCCCATGTCACCCATCTTGGCGGGACGGCGACGAGATTTGCGGATGTTCTGCACGATGAGAAAAACGCTTTCCTCAATAATAGGCGGCTGGGTGTTTTCAAAGATCACCCAATCCGCTGGGTCATTCCAAATCGTCTTCTTGCTTTTGTAGGATTGTTTCGTTGTCCTAAAGTTTACGGTATGACCCAAATACTCGACGCGCTCTAACATATACGAAATAGTTTCGTTTGTCCACTTAAAAGGGTTAGCAGGCGGTTTTACCGGACATTTGCGGTCTTTAGAAAGCCAATAAGCTGATGGGCAAAGTATTTCATGTTCTCTTAACCATCTGCATATCTGTGTCGGCCCCAAACCGTCAACGCAAAGACGAAATATCTTTTGCACGACGGCAGCGGCTTCATCATCCACGATCCATTTTTTCTTATTCTCTGGGTCTTTCATATACCCATAAGGTGGGATGGTCGTAAGGTGTTCGCCGGACTTGCCCTTGCTTTGCCATGTGGCGCGGATCTTCTTGGAAGTATCGCGGGCGTACATTTCGTTAAAGACGTTGCGGATCGCGGTAAACTCGTTATCGCCTCGTGTACTGTCCACACCATCATTAACGGCGATAAAGTGAACGCCAAATTCAGGAAAGACAATATCCGTGTACATTCCTACTTGCAGATAGTCGCGCCCTAATCGGCTCATATCCTTTACGATGACGCGCTTGATCTTTCCTGCCTTAATGTCGGCAAGCATCCGCTGGAAGCCGGGACGGTTGAAGTTTGTCCCTGAATAACCATCGTCCTCGTCATAGTAACGGTAGGCGGTAATTCCACGGTCGCGGCAGTAGCGTTCCAAAATCTTCTTTTGGTTGGCTATGCTGTTGCTCTCACCCTCTAACTTATCTTCATGTGAAAGCCGCACGTACAAGGCGTTGATACCTTCTTCCTCCGGCTCTTGTTCCTGCCCCTGCACATAGAACTGCAGAACATTGTCGCGGATCACGCTGCGAAGCTCGTCGCTCAAAGCACTTTGTGGCTGAACAGCTTGAAAACGGAAAGTGCTTTCTGTCATGCCTGCTCACCGCCTTTCAAAGCTTTGCAGCGTAAACGGTGCATTTGATTGTCAAGGTGCAAATCTGTTTTCGTTGCCGCACGGTAGTAATATGCGGTCATCTTGTCTGGCTGCTTCATAAATAACCTCCTGTTCCGGCAGCCGGACAAACAGGTTATGGATATTATACCATAACCCGCCGTCGCCGTCAGTAGGCAAGATGTTAATTATTTGTGGCTCCGTGCCTTTTGTAGATCATTTCTGATCAGACGGCGTATTTTTGTCGCGGCGTCCTCTTTCGCGCCGTCTTTTGCGACGGCCTTTACAATATAGGTAACGCCCCCGATCTCGTACTCCCGTACAACAGGGGCAGTCGTTTTCTGATTTGCTGTTTCACTCATAGAAATAAATCCCCCTTAGTAAAGATTAAAAAAGGATATGGGCAAACAGAACGGCTGCTGGCGCAGCTCCACGGGAGTTCCACCCCTCCGACGGTCTGCCGGAGCCCTGCCCATTGTCTGCGACGCTTTGAACGCTCGGACTGTGGCTGCAAGGGAGTACCATTATTCCTTTTGCGCGTCCTCGCCCGCAAGATGCCACGCTTGCTTTACGTCGGATGTTTGTCGCTCGGCATATCCTCCCGGATATGTGTCATGGCGCATCCGCCGCACGGCTCGGCGCAAAAGGGATGTGTTCATTTGCCCTATGATACGCCGCCGTTATCTTGCGGGTATGTTTGTCAAGGTACAAGAAACCGGAACAGCAGAAAGGGGGAAATATATGCTTGTCCGGCCTGCGGGTGTTCAGTTCACCCGAAAAGTAAGGATTTTGGTAATGAGCTTGGTTTCAAGCCTGCGGCGCAGTTCTTCGTCAATGCCCAGGCGCAGATTGCCGAACTCGTCGTATAGCTCGCGCATGGATAATTTGGCAATGTACCCTTCATAGTGCTTCAAAACTGCGTTGATCGCTTCCACATCACCGCTTGTCGCGTTCTGGATAACTGCGTAGGGTAGCAGACGCACGCCATTATCTTTAGCTGTCATCTGTTTTTTCTCCCATCCATTCCTTCAGAAGTTTCAGCGTTGCAGCTCTGCGATAAGTGACGGAGCTGCGCACCATGTTCAGCAATTCGGCGATCTCTTTGTCCGTCATTTCAAGGAAATATGACAGCAGGATAATGTTGCGCTTCTCTGCTGGCAGGGAGGCAATCGCCTCTGCCAACTCGTCGCTTGTGATTTGAACGATGTAGCCGAGAATATCAAATGTCCGATCCTCGGCAAAGTAATCATCACAAAACGAAAGCTGCTCCATGACCGCCACCGGGAGTTCCGAAAAGCTGATCTCTCGGCGCCTTCGCCGTGCCAGCTCGTCAAAGTAGTCCCTTGCTTCATTCCGCAGCACCTTTTTGCAAAACGCATCAAAGGCGTGCCGTATGTGTTCTTCGTGCGAATGAGATTTCGTTATTTCACCTCCCTTCGCAAAACCGCAAAGGCGGGTGATTCTTTCATCCCCTTTCGCCACTACTACGGTGACGGGTGGCCTTTTGGCCAAATATAACGAAAAAAATATGAATTTTTACGAAGCAGACATAATGTCTACCCCCTTAATTGAGTAATGGTCTTCTGTTTCAAATAATCGGGCGGAGAGCGACACCCGATGAATAAGCGATCCCGGAGATAGAAAAAAGCGCCCAAACGAAATAACTTCGTTTGGGCGCTTGTCGCCGCTTTATCGTTGTGAGGAGAAAAAAGGTTAAATCTGCGCGGCAAATCCACATAGCTAAAGCGGTCAGAGCAAATAGCTATGTCTGCCTTTTTTCCATTCGCAATAGGATTCCACTTTTTTGTTTCATTCGCTGTCTTATCAGAAGCAGGAAAAGGGAGCCAAAAATCAACAGAGGCCCTGCCGCACAGAACATCAGTGTGCCAATCGCCGGTTTCAGGGAGTCCTATTTAGCGTCGTATAAATACCTGTTCCCATGACCGGCGTGAGTTTACCGATTACCATATATCTTGCATTGTTCCACTCATAGGAGCAGGTACAAAGAGAAATAATGCGGTCGCCCGGTTCCAGTTTTACATTGCTCTGAAAGGTTGACCGGCTGCGGAAAGCATCTACATACTCAGCAAAAGCATCCTCATCCTCAAACTCAAACTGCACAAACTCATAGTTTCCGTCCTCGACCGTGCCGCAGATTAGTTCAATGAGATAGTCACCCTCCGGCGTGTATAGCAGCATAGTGGGATATTCTTCATAGAAATCCTGCTCCTTGTATAGTTTCAAAGAGCCGAACATGGTATCGTTATTCATATAGTGACCGTAGATAACGGTGTTGCGCTCGGTAAAGCGTCCCGTGTTTCGATAATCCAGAAACAGGGAGCCGGATTTATTGGATTCCCCGTTATACAGGTGATTCAAATAGTAGCTGTTGTTGTCTGTATGCAGAACAGGGTAATCTATGGGCGTTCCTTCTGCAAACAGCCATGCGACGATTTCTGTATTTATCTCCTGCAGCGGCCTGAAATCCATAGATATGATGTGCTGCGGGGTGCTTTCCATGTTGGGTTCAGGTTCTATAACCTCTATGCTGTTATCTTCGACGGTATTTTCACCTGTTTCTTCAGGTGTAATTACGGGAATATTCTGCCTGTTTAGCTGAATGCTGTCATAAGCGTCTGACGCTTTTTTCTGTTCAATCAGGATTTTTCCCGCCATAAACGCGCCCGTGACAAAAGCGATACCAAATACAAAGAAAAGAGATAATTTCACTATTTCACGGACGTTTCTCATAGCCGTTCTTTTTGGATGTCGCCCACGATACATACATATACTCCTTAATGAAGATGGGGACAGAATTGATTTCTGCCCCCATTTCTATTGCTTTACCTCGCAGCGATATGTTTGCCTTTGCGTTTCTTTCCAAAAATGGCCGTCAGCACCATTCCTATGCCTGCTGCTCCTGCCATGCTCAGCCAGAGCAGCAGATTGCTGTCGTCGCCCGTCTGCGGTACGCTGCTCCTTGCATTGGTGAAGGCTGCGGTAGACGTCTTGTTTGCCGCGATCGTACCGGTATTGCCGCTGGCATATGCCCGGTAACCGCTGTGTCCGCTTTCCGTTACCGCATAGGTCGTTCCGGCTGGCAAACCACTGATCGTGATGCTCTCACCATGTTTCAGCTGTACGGCCTCACCGCTCTTTATCGTTCCGCTCTTGCTTCCGGTATAGCTGTAGCTGCCGGACGCATTGAAGGTGATCGTGAAGGTGAAATACTGATCTTTATTCGCCAGATCACCGGTTACGGTCTTTTTCACCGTCAGACTGCCGTATTCGGGTGTATCAGGCGGAGTGACTGGGGGCGTATCCGGCGGATTATCTGGCGGGTTATCCGGGGGCGGCGGTGTTGTAGTCTTGGTATTCGTGAAGTCCGCCGTTGCCGTTCCATTAGCGACGATCTTTCCGGTATCTCCTGTCTTCGTGGTGACATATCCGTCTGCAGAGTAGTCTGTTTCCGTTACTTCGTATGTAATGCCTTCGGGGAGTCCGGTGGCTTTTTTACTCTCGCCGCCCTTCAGCGTGAAGGTAGCAACACCATTCGTAAAGGTAATGCCGCCATAGGTGCCGTTGATCTTACTGGAGAGCATCACCGTGAAAGTAAACTCTTTGTTCTGATCCGCTCCATTGCCGGCTACTGTCTTACTGACTGTCAGATTGCCAGTCTTAGGATCGTCAGACGGATCATCCGGCGGCGGTGTGGTGTTCTTCGTGTTCGTGAACGCGGCGGTTACAGTTTCACCGCCAATGATACTTCCGGTGTCGCCGGTCTTCGTAACTGTATAGCCGCTGTTATCGCTTTCGACAACGGTATAACCGACACCGTTGGGAAGGCCGGGGGCTTTCTTGCTCTCGCCGTGCTTCAGCGTGAATTCAGCCACACCATCTACAAAGGTCATATCACCGAAAGTACCGTTGATGGTCGTATCGGAAAGAGTCACCGTGAAGGTGAATTCCTTCGTCTGGCTGGCAGCATTGCCTGCAACTGTCTTCGTTACAACGAGGTCGCCATAGGTGTCTCTCGTATTTGTAAAAGCGGCAACCATAGGTTTATTCTCGTCGATGGTTCCGGTATCTCCGGTCTTGGTGGTGACATATCCGTCCGCAGAATAATCCGCTTCGGTCACTTCATATCCGACGCCGTTCGGCAACCCCTCGATGGTCTTGCTTTCGCCGCCCTTCAGGGTGATCGTTGCAACGCCGTTCGTGAAGGTTACGCCGCTGTAGGTGCCGTTGATGGTCGGATCCGAAAGCGTGATCGTGAAGGTGAACTCTTTGGTGCTGTCGGTATCGTTGCCTTCCAGCGTCTTGGATACCGTCAGGCTGCCGTCTGCGTTACGGGTGTTCTTGAACGCGGCTGTCTGTTCGCTGTTTCCAACGATGGTTCCGGTATCGCCGGTCTTCGTCGTTACGTAGCCGTCAGCAGTGTAATCTGCTTCGGTTACCTCATAGGTAATACCGTTGGGCAGATTGCTCGCCGTTTTGCTTTCACCGTGCTTCAGGGTGAAGGTCGCTACGCCGTTGGTGAAGCTCATCTCTCCATACGTGCCGGTGATGCTCGTATCCGAGAGCGTTACCGTGAAGCGGAACTCCGCACCCGCAACCGGCGCGTTGCCCTCGACTGTCTTCGTCACGGTGAGATCACCGAAGGTGTTTCTCGTGTTCGTGAACGCGGCGACAGCGGGAGTATGCTCATCGATGGTTCCGGTATCTCCGGTCTTGGTGGTGACATATCCGTCCGCAGAATAATCCGCTTCGGTCACTTCATATCCGACGCCGTTCGGCAACCCCTCGATGGTCTTGCTTTCGCCGCCCTTCAGGGTGATCGTTGCAACGCCGTTCGTGAAGGTTACGCCGCTGTAGGTGCCGTTGATGGTCGGATCCGAAAGCGTGATCGTGAAGGTGAACTCTTTGGTGCTGTCGGTATCGTTGCCTTCCAGCGTCTTGGATACCGTCAGGCTGCCGTCTGCGTTACGGGTGTTCTTGAACGCGGCTGTCTGTTCGCTGTTTCCAACGATGGTTCCGGTATCGCCGGTCTTCGTCGTTACGTAGCCGTCAGCAGTGTAATCTGCTTCGGTTACCTCATAGGTAATACCGTTGGGCAGATTGCTCGCCGTTTTGCTTTCACCGTGCTTCAGGGTGAAGGTCGCTACGCCGTTGGTGAAGCTCATCTCTCCATACGTGCCGGTGATGCTCGTATCCGAGAGCGTTACCGTGAAGCGGAACTCCGCACCCGCAACCGGCGCGTTGCCCTCGACTGTCTTCGTCACGGTGAGATCACCGAAGGTGTCTTTTTCGTTTGTAAAGCCAGCCGTCTTATCTGTTTTAAGGTTGCCAGTCGTATTATGGGAATCAGTCAACGTCCATCCATCCGGAGTCAGCTCATCTACCGAATAGTGGTAGCCATAGGGAAGCTTTGCCAGTGTAAGACTGCCTTCTCCATCTGTTGTGGGAATCTTGAACTCGTAAAAACCTGGCTTTTCAGGTACCGTGGTTCCGTTATACGGAGATTTGAAGAGGTCCACAGTTTCTGGTACTGAGGTCTCTGACACTGTAGAAATATTAAAATAGTTATCTACCTTGTCTTGCGTGTCATGGATCCAGAAATTTGCCTTATTCGAACCCTCTATTCCAGAAACACTCCAATCTCTGGTATCGGAATACAGGTCATATGTTGTTCCGTCAATTGTGATTGTGTAAGGCCGGCCGTTTGAATCCAAAACCTTATACAGATTTAAGTCTCCTTCCTGATATGCCGGCTCTTCTCCGAAACTTCCGGAAAGAAGCAGTTTTACGGAGTCATCCTTTAAGCTCATCTGCTCGACGTCGTCGTTATAGGTAACGCCGTCAAGAACAAGAGGATACGAAACGGACGTTATATAGGCAAAGGAATAATTATCTCTCCAGATCGTTTCCCAGGAAGCGACTGCTTTCCATGCGCCACGATGCAGCTGCTCTCCGTTTACTTTAACGTGGAAAGTAAACGTGCCGTCTCCGCCAACTGCCGTCTTTTTGATCGTCAGGTCTGCTTCTGTAGACTTCTTCCATTTGACATGGATCGCCTGGTTTTCATGGTTGTTCTGAGGGTTGTCCTTATCGGCGGGGAAGGTATAGGTGTAGTACGCAATAGCGCCGTCCGCACCGTACACCGGTTCCGCTTTCACAAGTTCCGTGATATCTGTTCCTTCTGAATAACTCAAGGAATCGGATTTCACGATCACTTTGTCCAGCTCGTAGCCCTCATCCGGCGTCATCGTATAGACGACCGTCTTGCCGTCCGGCACCACGTAGGTGCCGGGATCAAGAACTGTACCGCCGTCTGAAAGCGCGCCGCCGACATTTCCTTCGGTGGTGGTCCGGATCGTTCCGCCCCGGGTGGAGCTGGATCGGATGCGATGCCAGATGGAATACCCGTCCATATAGTACGTATCATAGACAAGTGAGGTGCCACTGCCACGTATCGTGCCAGCCGAATGGTTTTCGAATTGGATACCGCTATGAGCATCCGCTGTCGTGACAAAGCCGGCGGAATAATAGTGGTTGTGACCAACATTGAAGACCAGCGCATCCCCATCGGGAACGGCCCATTGTACTCCGGTAAACTTAACGCCTCTGTCGTTCTCCGTCACATAGGAATAATACCATTGCCGTTGATAAGGATAGGGAGTAGTATCGGGAAGAAGCGGTTCCTCTTCCTCATCGTTCGGACGGACATAGATATCCGACAGCGTTCCGTCGTTCACCTGAATAGTCTCAGACCAGTAAGTATACAAATAGCCGTTATCTAACGGTTTTGTGGCCGATGATCCGTACCTGGAGATATTGATGCCCTCCACGCAGGCAATAAAGCTCCCGTCTATGGGCTTGCCGTCGTCATCCACGATCTGTATGGTCGCGGTCATTCTGGCGCCTGCACTTAAAGCGCTATAATATTGTTCCCCGTCGATTTCCTCGGTGCCTCTTGCTTGATCGCTGCTCCCTACGCGCATATGCTTTCCGCATGCTAACAAGACCGAATGAGAGAAGCCGTCCGTCGCCCTTTTGTCAATTGTAATATAGGCGTCCGAATAGGTGATCTTAACATTCGCCACCGTCCCGTTCCAAAGGATCGCCGCGTTATCGAAGGTAAAGGAAAACAAATCGCCTTCAAAGTAATTCTCCTCCGTGGAGACAAGCTGTGTGGCGCCCTCTACGCTCGGGTCATAGATCGCCCATGTTTTGTCTTGATCATCAAATTCACCACCGGCCCTGATAAATTCAGTAGGAACCCTGAGTACAAATCCCTTTTCTTCTGTCAGTTTTTCCCAGCTTGACGGCGTTTGAAAGTAGTCGTTGTCGATATACACAGTCGAAAGCGGCATGCCTGAGGCGAAGGTGTAGATCGTATCTCCCACCGTCACGCCGTTCACCGCCCCGGGATCGTTCAACTGGATCGGGGTGGCGATGTATTTCATCACGACGTTGTACTCCACGCCGTCGATCGTGATCACGATGTCATGATTTTCTTTAAAATAGCGGGATTCTCTGCCGTCGAAAAGATCTCCCGTGTAAGTATCGTCGACGCGTTGTGCTCCCGGACTCGTTGTATAGAGATACCATCCGTCGGCTTCTTCCTGCGTATAATAGATTTTAATCGGGCTGCTCCCATCAACGGCTGTGATCGCGCCGGCAAGCCCCAACTGCTCCGCGATCTTGGCAACACTGATTTTTGCCACATCTCTCGACGCATAGCTTGTGGTATTACCCTCGTCGTCTGTGTAGCTGAACTCTACCGCATAGAAGGAATAGTCACTCTGAGCCGTTCCACCTTCGGCAAACGACGTTGTAGGCAGCATACCGCAGACCATGATCAACATAAGCAGCATGGCGATCATTCTGTTAAGGCGCCCGGTTTTTGTTTTCGTCATATAAATCCTCCTTCGTTTCTTGAAGGAGGGGTTGTTTTGTGAACTCCTTCAAGGCAGTAATCTTACATAAATCTTCAAGGTTGATGTTTCTTCAGAGAGTTATCCAAAGCACTATCGTTTTTAATTTGCAGGATAAATATTGTCGATATTCTTTGAAACTTGACAACCAAAAAGTACACATGCGTTTTGTGTAGAATAATCCAAAACGCATGTGTACTTCATAGTCTTAGTATTTGATTTTTACAGCACGAAAAGAAGGCAGACGTTCTCTGTCTGTCTGTCTGTCTGTCTGTCTGTCTGTCTGTCTGTCTGTCTGTCTGTCT
>OLQK01001176.1_pt1 | contig 18892 bp, 18 predicted proteins | sample 1672501 | NCBI WGS metagenome assembly OLQK01 (sample SAMEA3136693, study PRJEB25190) | human gut metagenome | biome: human gut; feature: human-associated habitat; material: faeces | place: Austria | collected 2013 | reverse complement strand
GATTCGAACCCCCGACCTTTTGGTCCGTAGCCAAACGCTCTATCCAGCTGAGCTACGCCCACATTTGCTGTCTTGTAACTGTGTTACTGTCTCACAGCAAAATTTATTATATTGCATATGCTTTCATATGTCAATACTTTTTTTGATATTTTTTCAAATTTATTTTTCAAATTTTCTTTTTGATTTTTTCAAAGCTTCTCATTCTGGCTTTTTATAAACTATTATAAGCCCTTTAAAGACAGCTTTTATATGTTATAATAATGCCTTCTTGAACAGTTTTTTGTAAATATTGTAATCTTCTTCTTTGAATACATTAAATACAACACGCTCCAGCTTCGAACCGGTCAGGAAACGGTCTGCTGTATCGACTGCGATCTCTGCTGCCAGTTTATTCGGAAAATGGAATTCTCCGGTTGATATACAGCAAAATACAATATTTTTCAGTCCTTCTTTTTCTGCCAGTTTCAGACAGCTTACATAGCAGGATTTTAATTCTTCTTTTTGTTTTTCTGTTACCTTGAGTCCGACGATCGGTCCGACTGTATGGATGACATGCGCCGCCGGGAGATTATAGCCCGGTGTGATCTTTGCTTTGCCGGTCGGCTCTTCGTGTCCCTGTTCTTCCATCAGCTCTGCACAGGCATTACGGAGCTGGATTCCTGCTGCCGAATGGATCGCATTATCTATGCAACCATGGCATGGAACAAAACATCCGAGAAGCTGACTGTTTGCTGCATTAACGATTGCATCTGCCTGAAGTCTCGTAATATCACCGCGCCACAGGCTCATCCGGTCTGCATTACGCACCTGCCCGATTCCAAATTCTTCTGCCGCCGTCGGCAGTTCTTCGACCTTTACAAGGCCTTTTTCCTGTGCTTCTTCTGTAAGCAGTTCATCCTGTAATTCCATATAACCATTTAAAGCCGGTCCCGGAAAACGGACATTCATCAGACTTCTTAAAAGTCTGCGTTTTCCCACAGAATCCACCGGTTCTGCAAGGGTATCGTCGCTTCTGTTTTCATTTTTTAAATATTGAATTAAACGGCTGACTTTTTCTTCTTTTGTCATGAATATCACTCCGTAAATATAGTCGTATCCCGGCGTATGCTTCATACAGCTGTTCATAGCTCGTCCTGCAGTTTGCCGGACTGGTGGACGGAAGCTGTATGATTTCCATTCCTGTCTGCGCTTCACAGTAGCGTCTGTATAACTGCGCTGCCTTTGTTCCGGTTGCATAAATCTGTTCGATTGGTGCATAATCCAGTATCCGGTGCATATCGTTTGGTGTCGGATTTTTTATAGAGGCATCATCCGCGCCGTGGATCTCGCATCCTGCCAGCACATCCCATATGGCAATTCCGTGCTTCAACGCAAGTGCTTTCTTCTCTTCGATCGTCTCCGGCATCGGCTCTTTACATACATCCGCAATGACTTTCCAGAATCGATTGCGCGGATGTCCGTAATAAAATCCATTTTCCCGCGATTTTGGAGACGGCATCGTCCCAAGCATTAATATTTTTGAATGGCTGTCAAATACCGGTTCAAACGCATGTGTAATGTATTCCGTTTCTTTTTTTGCTGCCATGATTGCTTCCCCTTTCGTACATTTACCACGGGGTCTTTTCTTTTTTCTGCTAAAGCCCGGCTTTACTGCCATCGATTTCTCACCTTGTTCCACAGGCTGCCCTGTACATATTCATAGGCTCTGTCATACAGGAAAAATGCAATCTGTCCTGCTGCCACAACACCCGTAAGCATCCATACCGGAAGCGTCCTTGCAAATAATAATTTCTGAAAAAACCAGATCCCCGGAAGATACATAACATTAAATACCAGATACTTGACAATCCAGAAAGCTACTGACTGTCTGCGTATATTTTCTTTTTTGCGGATTTTGAAATATGCCCACTCGTTAAATAAAATATACAATCCCATTGCCGCGTAAGTAAGGATGTAAAATTTATTCGGTGTCACAAAAAAGCCAAGAATGAGTGCGCCCACATAAAATGCCAAACTCATCTTCGCTCCTGCTTCCCGATATACAATTCCAACAAAATACGATGCCCCGGCAAGAAGGAACAGCGTATTGCTTTCTATGATATTGCCCAGATACAGGCACACAATGGTCACTGCAAGCATCAGGCCTGCAAATGCCAGTTTCCGCGTTCTTACATGCATGTGCAAAGATCGCCTCCCATACATTCACACATAGTATCCGCAAGCCAGAGATCACAGCAAAAATTTCCGGTACTGCAAGTCCCCGCAGAGCCATAACCGCCACCGTACGGATTTGACTGATACTGTCTGCCGGCATAGCTTAACTGGTTCATAAGCTGACGATACTGTAAATTATTTGGTTCCATATTTACTGCTTTTGCTGCATGCTCCTGCGCAAGCACATTGTTTCCCATACCCGCATTCGCTGCCGCACTCAAATAATACCATTCTGCATTTCGATCTTCCATACGGTTCAGCAGGTTCAGTGCCTCTTGATAACGACGATTATTGATAAAATTATAAACTGCCTGACGCTCTACATTAGTCGTACTGCCCGCACCGCCATAGCCACTATTTCCATAGCTACCGCTTCCTGTAGTATAACTTCCGGCATTCCCATATCCGTAATGATAACCACCACCATTTTCACGTTCTTTTACAATCGTGTCATACGCTTCCTGCACTTCTTTGAATTTCTCTTCTGCAAGATCCTTGAGCGGATTGTCTACATTCGCATCTGGATGGTACTTTCTTGAAAGTTCTCTATATGCTTTTTTTATTTCATCATCCGTGGCTTCCGGTGATACACCGAGTACGTCATATGGATTTTTGTTCATTTTCTAACCTCTTATTCTTTCCTGTCTTGTTGGTCTTCTGTTGTCTTCTCTTCTTTTTGCTCCTGAAGCTTTCTGTAACACTTCCACACTCCATCATATAATATATTCCGTAAAATGTCTATGTCTACGAGCAGCGGGAGCTGTTCAAATGCCGCACTTGCTTCACCGAGCATCATGCAAAGCATATTCCGGCAGCGTTCTTCATAATCCGGCTCCCTGCAGATATTTTTCAGTGGATTATAGCTGCCTTCTTTCAAATCATTATCCAGATCGTCATAAGCATCCATAATATAAATATATTTACCAAGGTAAAATCCCATGCATCTTAATTTTTCTGCCCAGTGATCTTCTCTATAGATAAAGATTTCTGCCATAAGCCTGCCAAAACATCCGGCCGGCTCATCGATCATTGTCGATCCGTTCTTCTCATAAATGCTTAAGTTCTGCAATTCTTCTCTGATCACCCGGCACTGCCTTGGATATTTTTGAATTGCCTTTTGCACACGGCGTTTTAATGCCTTGCTTCCAATCAACGCAGAAGCTTTGTGCTCGTCCTCCCAGTCATCAACCAGGTGATAATATGCCAGGATCAGATTCATATCTGCTGCATATTCAGTAAATTCATTTTTTAAAAATAATTGCTTTTTAAATGGATGAACCTTGCATCTGCCTCTGGTTACATCCGGCTCTTTCTCATACAAAGAAGTCAGTATAATGATCAAAAATGTCATATCGTAGGTCAGCGTAAGCTGTCCGAGATGCCCATAATTTCTCTTCAATTGCTGACAGAGTCCGCAGTAATACCCTTTATATTTATGAAATTCTTTTACTTTCAGCTCTGGTTCGTGAGCCGTTACATATCCAAACATTTCTTTTCTCCTACTTATGCTGACTGGTATTATAACAGATTTTGTGGAAAGTGACTATATTTTCATTGTGAAAGTTTTATGTTCATGGTATAATCACAATACATTCGTACTAATTGCAAAGGAGTAACCCTGCGCAAAAAGGCGTTCAGAACGTAAGTGCATTTTCAATGCCGTTTAAAGAAAGGAGTCTTGTAACCCCTTTTTAAGCTAACTCTGCCTGACGCCATGTGCGTCAGGTTTTTTAGTGTAAAATTATGGAACATTTGAAAATGCTGATCGACAAACTGAAAAAAGAACAGGCGCTTACGAAAGAGGAATGGGTAGAGCTGATTGAGGGGCGAAATGCTGAACTTGCCGAATATCTCTTCGCACTTGCCCGCGAAGAACGGCACCACTATTACGATCACGACGTATACGTCCGGGGACTGATCGAATTTACCAATTATTGCAAAAACGACTGCCTTTACTGCGGTATACGAAAGAGTAATTCTAACGCAAAACGGTACCGTTTAAGCGAAGAGGACATTCTCTCCTGCTGCGGAACCGGTTATGAGCTTGGTTTCCGCACCTTTGTCCTGCAGGGCGGTGAGGATGGATTTTACACAGATGAGAAGCTGGTACACATCATTTCCCGGATCAAGGAATTATACCCTGACTGCGCACTGACGCTTTCCATCGGTGAGAAATCCCGTGAAAGCTATCAGGCTTATTATGACGCAGGTGCTGACCGCTACCTGCTCCGTCACGAGACTGCAAATGCTGCTCATTATGCGAAGCTGCATCCTGCTTCGCTAAGTGCCGCGAACCGTCAGCAATGTCTGTTGGATTTAAAAGACATTGGTTATCAGGTGGGAACCGGTTTTATGGTCGGTTCACCGTATCAGACAGCGGAACATCTGGCTGAGGATCTTCTATTTATTAAGAAGCTTAATCCACATATGATCGGCATCGGACCATTTATTCCACACCACGATACGCCATTTGCCGATGAAAAAGCCGGAACGCTGGAACTGACACTTTTTATGCTGGGACTTTTGAGACTGATGCTCCCGAAAGTGCTGCTTCCTGCCACAACAGCGCTTGGCACGATCCATCCGAAGGGACGGGAACTGGGGATCCAGGCAGGCGCCAATGTCGTAATGCCAAATCTGTCGCCGGTGAGTGTCCGCAAGGATTATTCACTGTACGATAACAAAATCTGTACCGGAGATGAAGCCGCGGAATGTCGTTTCTGTCTGGAACGTCGCATGCAATCTATCGGTTACAATATTGTCACTTCGAGAGGTGACTCGTTGAACATTTAACAACTTATTTTATGGAGGAACATATCATGTATGATGTAAATTCAAAATGCGCGGATGATTTTATCAACCACGAGGAAATCTTAGAAACACTTGCTTATGCAGATGAAAACAAAAACAACAAAGAACTGATCGAATCATTGATCAAAAAAGCTTCTTTAAGAAAGGGCTTATCTCACAAAGAAGCTTCTGTTCTGTTAGCCTGTCAGGATGACGAGCTGAATGAGAAAATCTTCCGGCTCGCCGAACAGATCAAAAAAGATTTTTACGGAAACCGTATTGTACTTTTTGCACCGCTATATTTATCCAACTACTGTATCAACGGCTGTACTTACTGTCCGTACCATATGAAAAATAAGCACATTGCCAGAAAGCAGTTAACACAGGAAGAGATCCGCAGAGAGGTTATTGCACTGCAGGATATGGGGCACAAACGTTTGGCACTGGAAGCGGGTGAAGATCCTGTGCACAATACAATGGATTATTATCTGGAATCCATCAAAACGATTTACGATATCAAGCATAAAAACGGTGCAATCCGCCGTGTCAATATTAATATTGCCGCAACGACAGTCGATAACTACCGTCTGTTAAAAGAAGCCGGAATCGGTACTTACATTCTTTTCCAGGAGACTTATCACAAAGAAAGTTATCTGCAGTTACATCCGACAGGACCGAAACACGATTACAACTATCATACAGAAGCTATGGATCGTGCCATGGAAGGCGGTGTAGATGATGTTGGTATCGGTGTGCTCTTCGGACTGGATAAATATCGCTATGAATTTGCCGGACTTCTGATGCATGCAGAACATCTGGAAGCTGCATTCGGCGTTGGCCCGCACACGATCAGCGTGCCGCGACTGCGTGATGCAGATGATATTGATTCCAGCTCATTTACAAATGGAATCGATGATGATACATTTGCAAAAATTGTTGCATGTATCCGCATCTCGGTTCCGTACACAGGCATGATCATTTCCACACGTGAAGGAATGAACACCCGTGAACGTGTTCTTCACCTTGGTATTTCCCAGATCAGTGGTGGTTCCAAGACCAGCGTTGGTGGATATTGTGAACCGGAACCGGAAGATGCAAAATCCGAACAGTTTGATGTCGTTGACAACCGTACGCTGGACGAAGTCGTACAGTGGCTGATGCAGATGGATTATATCCCAAGTTTCTGCACTGCCTGTTACCGTGCCGGAAGAACCGGCGACCGCTTCATGTCTCTGTGTAAGAGTGGACAGATCCAGAACTGCTGCCACCCGAATGCACTTATGACACTGGAAGAGTACTTAATGGACTACGCTTCACCGGCAACGAAAGCGATCGGTGACAAGCTGATCGATAAGGAAGTGCTGAATGTTCCGAATGAGCAGGTACGCAAGACGGTACTGGAGAATTTAAAACTTATCCGCGAAGATAACCGCCGCGATTTTAGATTCTAAAAAAGGGGACGGGGCTTTTCTAGAAAATCCCCGTCCCCTTTTTTTACCTTTTGTTTATCCACAACTCATCCACACAATTTATCCACAGAAGGAGGATTTCTTTATGAGTATGAACAATACACCTTCCGCAGAGCGTGTACACATCGGGATATTCGGGCGCAGGAATGCCGGGAAATCCAGTGTGATCAATGCCATGACCGGGCAGGATCTGGCGATTGTATCAGATGTAAAGGGAACGACCACTGATCCGGTTTTAAAGGCGATGGAGCTTCTTCCGCTTGGTCCGGTTGTCATGATTGACACACCGGGGCTTGATGACGAGGGCGAACTTGGAGCGCTCCGTGTGCAGAAAGCTTATCAGATATTGAATAAAACAGATATTGCTGTTCTTGTTATGGATGCCACTCTTGGTATGACACCGGAAGATGAGGCTATCTTAAAACGAATCCAGGCGAAAGAGATTCCATTTCTGCTTGTGTTTAATAAGACGGATCTGCTTACCAGTGATACGCAAATCCAAAATACAGACGGTTACAGAGTCACTTCCGCACCAAATACTTCCATAACAGCACTTCGAAGACAAACTGCTGAAAAATACGGTATCCAGGAAAATCTGATTTTTTTTGTCAGTGCCTCTGATATGGATCACATTTATGAATTGAAAGAAAAGATTGCTTCCCTTGCCCCGTCCGATGACAATGACCACCGGATCGTAGCAGATCTGATCCACCCCGGAGATTTTGTTGTGCTTGTCGTTCCGATCGATAAGGCCGCGCCAAAAGGCAGACTGATTCTCCCACAGCAGCAGACAATCCGGGATATTTTAGACTGTGGTGCTACGGCGATTGTTACAAGGGATTCCGAGCTGGAAGAAACCCTAAAAAAGCTCGGGACAAAGCCTTCGCTTGTCATCACTGACAGCCAGGCATTTGCAAAAGTCTCCAAGCTGACACCTGCCGATATACCGCTTACTTCTTTTTCAATCTTATTTGCAAGATATAAAGGAAATCTGGATACGGTTGTACGCGGTGCCCGTGCACTTGATAAACTTTCAGACGGTGACCGTATCCTCATCTGTGAGGGCTGTACACACCACCGTCAGTGTGAAGATATCGGAACGGTAAAGCTTCCGAACTGGATTCGTGAATACACGGGGGAAAATGTGGAATTTGATTTCAAGAGCGGAACAGAATTTCCACCGGATGTGGATAAATATCAATTAATTATCCACTGTGGTGGATGCACACTGAATGAGCGTGAAATGAAATACCGTCTGAAATGTGCAGAAGATGCCGGTGTACCGATCACAAACTACGGAACTGCAATTGCATATATGAAAGGAATTCTGAAGCGGAGTACGGCGATATTTTCCGAGGATCTGTAATTTCCTTGATACCGGGAGCTTTTCGCTCTTCATTATCATAGAAGAATCTTATTTACAGACTTTTCTTCACAGTCGAGGGATTAATATGACAGAAACTGTTTGAACTGTGTTAAAATATAATTTTCAAATTCTTCAGCACATTAACGACCGGTTATATTAATAATGCATACTATAAGAGCCTGAACTTTCTTAAGCTATTTCCATTATTTTATGGATTATCACTTTGAAGTCAGGCTCTTATTCCTTTTCTCAGTCCATTCCTTAATCCGAGAATCTCTATTCACTTATTACCTGCAGCAATCTTTCCCATTGCCAATACTTACATATATTGGATGTGCAAAAAACCTATCTACTTATTACTTGCTGCAATCTTCACTTTGCTCCACAGATTGCTGATGATCTTCTTCGTCTTCTCATTGTATTCAAAGACTTCATCTTTTTTATTATCCGTTCTCGGAATATATGCGTCGATTCCTTCGAACTCGCCACCTTTGCCGTGTAAATCCTCCATAACCTTTTTGTTGGCAGATGTATAGCCAACATAGCTGGAGTTATCATATGCGCCGTCGTAGTCACTTGCATAATTGATAAATGCATGCGCAAGATCAACGTTTTTGGCATTTTTCGGAATAACCATCGCATCGGACCACTGGTTTGTTCCGCTGTCTGGAAGATAGTATCCCATTTTCGGATTTTCCGCCATGACATAAGTTGCATCTCCGGAATAGATAAGTCCCAGCGCTTTTCTCGCCTGTGCCATATTATCGATGATCTCATCCGTCACGATCTCCGGCTTCATCGTTCCCACGCATTTCAGAAGCCACTGGTAAGCCTTATCAATCTCTCCCTGATCACTGGTATTCATCGAATATCCAAGTGACTTTAACGCCATCATGAAAGAATCTCTCTCTGAATCATACAGGTAAATATCTCCTTTGTATTTCTGATCCAGGAAAATGTTATATCCTTCTTTTTTCAAATCTTCTTCGGATACCTTTGTCTTGTCATAGACAATCCCGACAGTTCCCCAGAAATACGGAACCGAATATTCATTTTTCGGATCATACGGCAGTCCTTTGACCGCTTTATTCAGCTTATCCATACAGGTCAGCTTTGATTTATCCAGTTTTTGTAAATATCCTTCGGAAATCAGACGCTCAATCATATAATCACTCGGAACGAGAATATCATACGCTTCTTTATTTGCGACTTTGATGTACATCTGTTCATTGGAATCAAAGTTCTCCAGCATAACTTTCGCACCGGTTTCTTTTTCAAAGTCCTGAATGATATGTTCACCGACATATTCTCCCCAGTTATAAATCCTGAGTGTCTGTCCTTCAAACGGACGTTTGTTCTGTGCTCCGCCGAACTGCGCAACACATATGACCGCAACCAGCGCCGCACAGACGGCTGTGACCGGTATCCACATTCTCCTTCTTCTGACTACATCTGTCTTCTTTCTTTTGCTTGCCAGCATTGGCATGATATTGATCACCAGAAGTACGATCGTAATAATCACAACAACAAGCGTAGAAATCGCGTTAATGCTCGGATTCACTCGTTTGCTCATTGTATACACCATAATACTTAAGTTCTTTACACCTCGTCCGGTTACGAAATAAGAAATGATAAAATCATCTACGGACATGGTAAATGCAATCAGTGCTCCGGACACGATTCCCGGTGTGATCTGTGGCACAATAACTTTCGTCAGTGCCTGCCACGGTGTTGCCCCAAGGTCCATTGCCGCATCTGCCAGGTTCGGATCCAGTGAGCGGATCTTCGGCATCACGGAAAGCATGACATATGGGATACAGAATGCAATGTGCGCAAGCAGCATCGTCACATAGCCTTTTTCCACACGGAATGTGATAAATAACAGCATAAATCCAATCGCTGTTACAATTTCCGGGTTCATAAGCGGCAGATTATTGACCTGATCCATCAGATCACGCACAACTTTTTTTGACTTACTTATTCCAATTGCAGAAATTGTTCCTACAATTGTGGAAATAATTGTAGCCAGCACCGCCACACTGAATGTTGTAGAGAGCGCCTCCATCATATCGCTGGAATCCAGCATATGCCGGTACCAGCGCAGTGAAAATCCGGTAAAGCTTGTAAGTGATTTTCCATCGTTAAATGAAAAAATAATCATATATAATATCGGAAGGTAGAAAAAGATGACTGAAAGTACCATCAAGATCTTCCCGATCCGTCGTTTCTTTTGTTTCATCTTTTATACCCCCTTTCCGCCCTGATTATGCTGCTCCACTTTCCGTACAGCCATCATCAGAAGCATCATAATAATCGCCATGATCATAGACACCGCACTTCCGAAATTCCACTCTCCGACTGTGATAAACTGGTTTTCGATCATATTTCCGATGAGGAAATACTGACCGCCTCCAAGCAGCTTCGGAATAAAGAACGAGCTGACTGCCGGAAGGAATACAAGCGTAATTCCATTAATTACTCCCGGCATGGAAAGTGGCAAAGTAATTCTGCGGAAAGTCTGTGCGGGACTGGCCCCGAGATCCGCACTCGCTTCGATCAGCGAATAATCCATCTTGCTTAAGGACGTCTGGATCTGCAGGATCATAAACGGAAGGAAGTTATATACCATACCGAGCAGTACGGCGCCCTCTGTATAGAGAAACTCTACATTTCCAAGTCCGAAAAATCCAAGTATTTTCTGAAAAATACCACCGTTGCTCAGAAGTCCGATCCATGCGTATGTTCGCACAAGCATGTTGATCCACATCGGCAGTGTAATGCATAAAATCAATATATTCTGTACTTTTTCTGTGCTTCTTGCTATATAATATGCGATCGGATAGCCGAGAAGCAGACATAAAACGGTTGTCTTCACCGCAATCAGTATGGAACGCCAGAGGATTAATAAGAAATCCGGATCGGTAAAAAATTTGGCATAATGTTCCAGTGTGAACGAGAAAGAAATGATGCTGTTGCCTTGATTCATTACAGAATACAGTGCGATCAGTGCCATCGGAAGAACAAGCATCATCACTGCCCACACGATATACGGCCATGCAAGCTGCTGAAAACGTTTCATCTAGTACACCACCTTTGACATGACATGAATATCTTCCGGGAAGAATGTCAGGCCGACCTCCTGTCCTTCCTCCGAATAATCAGTTGTATGGATCTTAAATTCGCGACCAGTTGTTGAAAATGTGATCTGATATACACCTTCTGTCACTTCTTCCGGTTCAAAGTCATAATCTACACTGATGTCCACACTCTGATCTTCATCACTTAACTTCCAGCCCTGTGCATTTGCCCATGTTTTCAGATCTGTATCCAATGCCTGTGAATCATTGATCTCATCTACTGTTTTGAAGAAGTTGAACGCCATAACCGCTTCATTTGCCTTTTCATTCTTAACGAACGGCTGGTTGACTACAAAGATCGTTCTCTCGATGCTTGTTCCATCTGCGGTTGTAAATGTAACCGGATACTGTCCTTCTTCTTTCTCCAGTTCATATTCTACTTTTGCAATGGATATATAATCATCTGTCTCTACTTCCCATGCCTGCGCATTGGAGAACGCGATAATCTCTTTATCATCCATTTCTTCCACATCGTCAACATCAACGTAGAAGTTGTTTGCACTGATTTTTTCTTTCCCGTCTTCACTTGTCACTTCGTGGTTGCGGATGACACGCATATTTACCGTAACGCTGGTTCCCGGAACTGTCTCCACCATGATTTCATAATGAACACCTTTGAACAGCACACTCAAAACTTCTCCGGTCATCTTGCCGTCTTTTACATCTACAATATCAATATCTTCCGGACGGATGACAACGTCTACTTTTTCATTCTTCTTAAATCCATAATCCACGCAGTCAAATACAATATCATCAAACATGACTTTATAATCATCAATCATCGTTCCTGATAAAATGTTGCTTTCACCGATAAAGTTCGCTACGAAACGGTTTGCCGGTTCATTGTAAATATCCTGCGGCGAACCGATCTGCTGGATCTCACCATTTTTCATAACAACAATCTTATCCGACATCGTAAGTGCCTCTTCCTGATCATGTGTTACGAAAATAAAGGTGATACCGACCTCCTGCTGGATCCGTTTCAACTCATACTGCATCTCTTTTCTGAGTTTCAGGTCAAGCGCAGCAAGTGGCTCATCAAGAAGCAGCACTTTCGGCTCATTGACAAGCGCTCTTGCAATGGCAACACGCTGCTGCTGGCCTCCTGAGAGCAGTGTTGTATTCTTGTTTTCAAATCCTTCCAGTCCGATAAGCTTTAACATCTTCATGACTTTCTGGTCAATGATGTCTTTTCCGACTTTTTTTATCTTAAGCCCAAATGCAATATTTTCATAAACACTCAGATGTGGAAAGAGTGCGTATTTCTGAAACACCGTGTTCAGTTCCCGCTCATACGGCGGCTTATTACTGATCTCCTCGCCATCAAAAATCACACTTCCTTCGTCTGCTTCCAGGAATCCTCCCAGAATCCGAAGAAGTGTTGTCTTACCGCAGCCACTTGGCCCGAGCAGTGTTACAAATTCATTTTCATAAATGTCAAGATTGATTCCTTTTAACACAACCTGGCTGTCAAAACTTTTGACAATGTTGCGGAATTCAATGATCTTATTCTCTTCCATCTCACGTCTCCCTTCTATAATCTGTCAGCTATAATATCTCAGCCTTTTATCGTTCTCGTCTGTTTAAAACATCGGCGGGTTGGTAATCCACAATACTTTTGCTTCCCCGCTCCCATGATTATATAAATAATGGCTTCTGGAACCATCCATATAAAACGTTTCCTTCGCCTTTACTTTATATTTCTTCTTGCCACGCACAATTGTTATGCTGCCTTTTAATACATAGCCAAATTCTTCTCCCTGAAACGCCGACACTTCCCGGCTTTTCTGATGTGGCGCCAATGTTAAAATAATAGGCTCCATCTGGTTCTTTTGTGCATTAGGCACAATCCACTCAATCTGAAAACCTTCCTGTTCATCCACGAAAAAATCCTGCTGTCCGAATACAATCTGATGCTCTTCTTCCTCATGGAAAAAGTCTGACAGATTACTTCCAAGCGCTTCCAGAATATCTTCCAGCGTTGCGATACTCGGCGTTGTCAGATTCCTCTCCACCTGGGACAGAAAGCCTTTTGACAGCTCGCTTCTGGATGCCAGATCATTCAGCGTCAGGTCATTTTGCAAACGCAGTTCTTTCAATTTCTTTCCGATATCCACCCTATCACCTCCGGGATATATTTTCGTCCTGAAGTTTTCTATTACTATACTTTATGTTCAAAATTACCGAACAAAGTTTATTATACACGGTTGCGGGAATATTTCAAGAGATTCACAGATTTTTTGAAGCCTGGTTCTAGTTTTTTGGGATATTTTTTCAAAAAAGAAATACACATTTCGTGAAATAATTTCACGAAATGTGTATGATTGATTATTGTTGCCAAGAATAAAGATATCTTCCATAAAATTGAACATAATGTAAAGAATATTGTTTTTTGCCATTTACAGTTCCTTCATATTTTGCAATACACTAACAGATAAAACCTGTGGATATTCTAATAACATTAATGCATTGTGTTTTGAAGAGTTTTTAAAATCAATCATAGCTTTTTCAACATATTTTTGTCCTCTTGCAATATTTTCACCACAACAATGTGTTGTATGTTTAAATGATATTAAAGCTCTTTCTCCATTTGGTCTATCATGATCAAAATAATAACTAATTTCATATCCACGAATATCAGCAGCAGCTTTTAATTTATCACTACCTCTTTTTAATTCTGGTATATTGTTTTCTCTTCTATATTCATTCACTGCATTAAACATTTCTTCTTCCATTTCTCTTTCATAATGTCCAACAACAGTTGTTGTCTTTCCGTCACCGAGGTCTATGGTGTAAGTCCTGTCTACTGTAAGTGTTTGTCTTTTTGTTTTCCCGCAATATTGGCATTGTGTGATAAGATAGCCGTCTTCCTCTTCCGTAGCTTCTTTCTTTTCTACCGTAATGGAATACTTATGATCTACAACCGGAACTTCTACTTTTTTGACTTTGTCACAATTTTTGCATTCATATACTGTATAACCTTTTTCTTGACAAGTCGGCTTTTTCTGTTCGATGATCGTAGCATAATCGTGACCTGTTGCTTTTAAATAAGTCGTTCTAACTTTATGGCAATTGCTACACTCTTCATTCTTATATCCAATGTTTTCACAAGTCGGCTTTGTTTCTTCAAGCGTTTTCCACTTATGTCCTAACTTTTTGTATTTCGTTATGGATGTTTTGTTGCAGCAGCCACATTTATATTTTTTATAACCATCTTTTTCACAAGTTGGTTTTACTGATTTTATCAGCTTATAATTATGCGAAACCTTTACTTTGCATTTTTGATATAAATATTTTCCTTTTTTGTTTTTGTATTTTGTACGGACGATGATCGTCGCTGTTCCGGCTTTCTTTCCTCTTATTACGCCGTGTTTATCTATGGTTGCAACTTTTTTATTATCCGAAGAAAATATCACCGGACACCGCATCGTCCGTGGATTTACTTTTACGATAAGCTGATATTTATCGCCATACTTTACTTTTACACTTCTAGTATTCAGTGTAAGTTTTGTTGGTTTCAAATTTTTCACTTCGATCGTGACAATTTTTTTCAGTCTTTTATTTCGCGTTGCTGTTACTACAATCTTTGTTTTGCCTGGTTTCTTTCCGGTTATGATACCACTACTGCTAACCGTTGCAATTTTATTATTTTTTGATTGATAAATAACGGATTTGTCTGCATTTTTCGGAACTACAGTTTTGAGGTGAATCTTATAGGTACCTCCTACACCCAGCGTTTGATTTCCTGTATTTAAACTGAAAGATTGTGGCATTACAATTACTGGTTTTGTTTCCTTTACTTCATTACATCTTTCGCAAATATAAGATAAATTTTTCCCATCATTCACCCAATGGTATTTATGCCCTAATGCCGGGATTATTCTTGTCTGTCCGGTTTCTTCCCAACACCTTTTGCACTTTTCGTATTCCATGCCTTCTTCTGTGCAGGTTGGCACTTTCTGCCGATACCAAACGTATGCATGTCCATTTACTATATAGGAGCTTACTTCTGACCACTGAGAATATATCTTTTCCTCACCAGCATCATTAAAGGTACGTACCCGGAAATAATACATGGCATCATAATCCAGATCTTTTAGTGCAGCTTTTGATCTTTCAGCTCCATATGTGTAAATAAGCTGCTCCTCTTCCGGAAAATCTTTATTCTTGGAAAGAGCCAGTTCATAGCCGTCACTGCCTACATTTTTCCACGATATAGTCAGTCTGCCTTCTGTGATCGACATACAATTGGTAATCTCTGTGTCAGACGGCTTCTGTAAATTGGATTCTTGAGCCTCTGTGTCTTGAGTTATCTCCACACTTGAACTCTTCATATTTGATATCGCCGTCTGCGCTCCCGGTGCGGCTTCTGCCACAATTCCCTGATTCATTAACAGGACCGCTAACAATATACTTAGGATGTTTTTCCATTTTTTTAGAACTTTATCATTCGTACTTTGCATAAACTGTTACCTCTTTCACTATAGTTGGCTCTTGTTATCAACTACCTGCAGGTTAAATATATTATCCGTTCACTCTCCATGCTCAACTCTGCAAATAGTCTCTTCTCTTTTTTAGCTTTACCGTTTTCACTTTGATCTGGTAAGTACTGTTCATATCTATTGTTTTCTGAAATACGTTTAATGTCATACTGGTTGGCTTACTTCCCGCAGCTTGCGCCACCTGTGACTGTGGCATAACTAATACGAGTGTTATGCTCAGGCAAAGTACCAGTATATTTCTGAATATTGTGTTTCTCTTCTTTTTCCTCTTTTTTGTTTCTCTTTTTTCGTAAGAGCCGTTCATATCTTCCCTGTCAAAATGATATGAACGGCTCTTGTATAATTATTTCTTAATCTTAACTGCTTTTACTTTTGTCCAGCTTGAAACATATGTTTTTCCTTTCACTTTCTTGTAGGTACGCATTCTTACATAATATTTTTTCTTCGCTTTTAATTTGGTAATCTTCTTTGAAGTAATTTTTTTGGTTTTAATTGTTTTTACATTCTTTTTTAAATTCTTGTCCTGGCTATACTGAATCTGACATCCATCTGCTTCCTTATTATAATATCTCCATTTTAAGTCCATCTTCTTTTTGCCAGCTTTTACGGAAATAACATCTGGATACATTGGGATAACCCGAAGATTCTGCGTCAGAGTTCCTTTATAGCCATTCTTAAATTTTATTATAATTTTGTAATCACCTACGCCGGTAATTGGTTTATTATATGTAACTGTATATTCTGATTTTGGAAGCACCGGTGCATCTTTACTGGAATTGTATGCAATTATTACATCCGGTTTACAGCCTTTCGAATATGGCATCTGTATGGTTACACTGCGAAAACTTGGTTTAAATTCCATTGTTTTTGTATCATCAACGTTGAAATCCAGCTCGCCATTATAATCTACTGCGCCTTCGCGATATCCATTATCATAAAACTGAATCTGTCCATTGCGCAATACAAACCAATTTCTCCAACTATCTTCACTGTCATACTCGGCATCACATTGAATACGGTAGAATTTCAGGCTGCCATTTTTCATATCTGATTTTAATTTTACAGGAAAATGAACCTCTACCTCCTGACCTGCTTTAAAAAGATAGTCGCCGTCTTCATATTCTTCTTTCATCGTATTTGATGCAAAAATTGTTTTCTCATTATTGACATCTGTATACTGCCATTCTATCCGTATATTTTCTCCCCATATATCCTTGTCAGAATGGTTTTTTATTCGCATCACAACGTCAAAACTTGTACCTTTGCCGACATGATTTTTATTCATTCCATATGGCAGTTCCAGTCGGAAATCGGATACTGTCAGTTCTTTTTCTTTGACTACTTCTTCGCCGGAATCCTGGGAGATGTTTCCTTTATCGTCCATACTTCCTGCATTTACATTAATGGCATTCCCCATCACGCCTGTCTCAACTGCCAGTAGGGCTGCCAGAGTTAAGGCTAAGAATCTTTTTTTCATAAAATTGTACCTCGTTTCTTTATCAACGTTTTCCTTTTTAATTACTATTTCACAGTTACTTTCACTTTCGCTGTTTTACCGCTTTTCAATTTCACAGTTAGAACTGCTTTTCCTTTTTTCTTTCCAATAACTTTTCCTGACTTGCTTACTGTGACAATCTTCTTGTTATTTGATATCCATGATTTAATCCCATCACCTTTTTGGTACTTAACCTTGATTGTTGTAGATTTTTTCTTATTTCTTTTTTACTTTAATTGTTCCACTTGTCCTTGTCTTATATCCGGACTTGGATACTGTGACTTTGATTTTTTGTCCTGCTTTTAACTTCTTAGTCTTTACAGCAAAATTACCCTTTGCATTTGATTTTACTGTCTTGTATGCTTTACCATTAACTGTGACTTTAACATTTGCTTTACTGATTGTCTTTCCTTTGACCACTTTCATGCCTTTTTTGCACTTAGATACTTTTAGGATTGAAATAGTTTTCTTTGGTGTTGGAGAGGTTACTTTGATTTTATAATTTGCATACTCACTACCATCAATTTTAATATAAACTCTTTGTCCTCTACCGATTTCTCTATACTCATTATTAGTTTCATTTGCATCAATATCAATGTCATCTTTATAGACTCCATTTACATCTTCAAACGCTGCCGTAATATCTCTATCCGAATTTACTATAAAGGCATGCTCTTTTTTATCTTTAGGAAGTTTTACAAAATATCTATCAATATCATCATCATATTCTAATACACCTTTTTTCCATGTATTACATTTAATTTCTGGTGCTTTTTCGATACTTCCCCAATTGTCATCAGCTACCGTTTTAATACAAAGTTCAAAATCTTTTTCATTCCCCACCCAGCTCGACACACTGAGGTAATATGTACTCCCCGCTTTTAATTTTACCATATCGGATGAATGAGCTGATGCATCTATTGCATTATGAAATACTACTGAGCCGTCTCTTCCAGCTCCCCAACCATCATTATCATCCAATTCTTGCATTTTATCATTGTACAATGTCGGATAAAGCGTACTATCATATCTATTAATTACATATATATTAATCCACTTATTTCCTATATCTTTTGGAACTGTAAACTTATAATATCTGGTATCATGCTTTTCATTTTTTCCTTTTTCATATAATTTTTCGCCGTCTACCTTAACTATCTTTGCCTTCTCTGGTGTATAATTTTCAATCGCTGCTTTCGCAATTTTCGGATTCAACGCTGCACATACCATTACAAGCAGTAATACTGCCAAACTTCTTAATAACTTTCCTTTTTTCTTCATCGCTACTTCCTCCTAACTTTCCTTATACACATCAAAATATTCTATTCATCTGTTATATATTCTGTTTCTTAGTTTCCTGTTCGTTATTACTAAGATTCATAACAAGCCTTAATGTATCAATAGCAAATAATATTCCACCAATAATACCGCCGATAATACAACCAAGCATAATTGCGACTATTATTACTAACAGCCCTATCATGTCAAAACCAATAATTCCGCCTCGTAAAACTTTACTTATTTTCAAAATGAAATAAATTCCATATATGAAACATTCTGCTATAAAAGTAAATTTTAAAAAAGTCTCCACCGGATCAGCATTAATTTGCGAAGATATCTGATAGATTATGCCTACAATACCAAAGCAAATTCCTACAACAACTCTCAGTAAATATCTCTTTCTGTCAAATTCTCCTAAATACTTGTAAATTACATTGTTCATTCGTCTTACCTCTTCTTTCTACTAAATAGTAATTTTTTGTTTCTGTTTATATGACGAATGAACAATGCTATCGGTTTTAAAAAATTAAATTTTTTTATTTTTCATCAACAATTTCCCAATGTTTTACATATGAACTGTCAGAACCCCCGTTATTTTCAATTGCCTTTTTCGCTTTCTGATTAATTCGAACAACTCC
>OLQK01001151.1_pt1 | contig 19130 bp, 17 predicted proteins | sample 1672501 | NCBI WGS metagenome assembly OLQK01 (sample SAMEA3136693, study PRJEB25190) | human gut metagenome | biome: human gut; feature: human-associated habitat; material: faeces | place: Austria | collected 2013 | reverse complement strand
TATTCTGAATTTATATGCTCTGTTTGCCACCATGCCACTTCCTTTTCCTCGAAAAACCACCTGCGATACTTGAACACAAGCACAAGATGATAGTATAGTAAGAATACTAAATGTGCGTTATTATCTCAATTTTTTATTATCCGACTAAAGATACTATACTATAATTAGGATGCTCTATCAAGTAGGTAGCAGACGCAATTCATCTCCCACCTTAGAGGTCGGAGTCTTCTTGCTGTAAGAGGATAAATTTTATGCACTTTTTGATATTTGCTTATTTATAGTAGATAATCCAATTCACAATTAATATGAAACTTTCTGTCAATAATCCAGTGCACTAATCAGCTTCTTCTTCCAAAGCTTCAATAAGAAAACTCACTGGACGGAACCCATCATTGCAGGATATCATTGCTGACTTTTCATTTTTCATCCATCCATTGTAAATGTCCTTGCCTCCATATGCTAATGTCATGACAAATGGCGACATACTCTCCCAGGCACTATCGCACATTCCAACTGGCTTACACCAGCCATTGGCGATGAAAACTTGCCCTTCTTCTATATCACAAGCATGTTCCATAGGATTCTCATATTTTTCCATTAAATCTTTATAGCATGCTTTACGCATGACTGTGATTTTACATTTTTTCATTTTTTTCTTTGTCTCAATTTTAAAATCTAATAATTTTTGTTTCGTAATTTCTGTAATATTGTTTCCTATTTTAAACTATGCGAGGAGTTTGTGCAAATGTATTCCAGGATGTTCTATAAAATTTCTCCTTAAAATAGGTATAAAATTAACACGTCCGCCTTCCATTTACCAAACATGTTAATCACATAGATAATATTTTCATATCTCCCCATAGAGATTTCAGAGGATTGTCACCCACTTCATACCTCTGTAACAAAAGTTCTGAGGTATCAAAAAACTTAGCCACTCCTTCTGGACATTCGCATATAAATGGTTTGTTATCTCTCCAAGAAATATTATACCTCGTATCATATAGAAGAAACTCAATATCTAATCCCATCTCTATGGCATTTTCTAATTCTGCAAGACTCTCTAATTTTCCATAATTCTCATACTCTATCACCTTTCAGCACCTCACTTAAAATATCACTGTTAGCAATTTCATGTCCCGTTTAAAATCATTGTCATATTTTCTTTTTGATATATCCCATCTGCTAAATATTAATTATGATAATAATCTACATTCCAATATGTATCTATTAATTCAGGTTTGTACAGCCGCTTTATTAATTACAAGACATATTTACATTCCACAATGTTTCTATTAATTCTAATTTTAACCACATCATTTACATTTGTATCATCATTTACATTCCACAATGTTTCTATTAATTCGATTTGTTTACAAAAGGAATCGGAACAATATTTAGATTTACATTCCACAATGTTTCTATTAATTCTAAAGGGTTTTAAATAAATAAAAAGGAGTGATTTCAATTTACATTCCACAATGTTTCTATTAATTCGAAATTCCGGAAGATGCCGAAGAGGATATGCCAGAAATTTACATTTCACAATGTTTCTATTAATTCAAATGGAGCCGTGGAGACTTACATATCGAGAGTGCAATTTACATTCCACAATGTTTCTATTAATTCGGACGTTCTGTCCCCTTTCTTTTAAATTCTTAAAAGATTTACATTCCACAATGTTTCTATTAATTCGGCTGCGTTAACCTGCAGGAGTCACAGACAGGATTTTATTTACATTCCACAATGTTTCTATTAATTCAGCTTACTGGCACACTCCAAAATATCTGCCGGTGTATTTACATTCCACAATGTTTCTATTAATTCCGTTCCAATCAGCGTCAAGATGATCTATTGCATATTATTTACATTCCACAATGTTTCTATTAATTCTGGCGGCTGAGCAGTTAGGGCGTAGGGCCTTTCTGAATTTACATTCCACAATGTTTCTATTAATTCTAGCACTGTCAGGGCACGTTATAGCGGTAATTGAATTTACATTCCACAATGTTTCTATTAATTCAGAAACCAGAAAGGGGATGGATTCTTCACAGATCAATTTACATTCCACAATGTTTCTATTAATTCATCTTTAATTTATTTGGTTCGGTGATTGTGTCATTATTTACATTCCACAATGTTTCTATTAATTCTCAGTATTTTCTTGATATGCTCGATGAATTTCTTGGATTTACATTCCACAATGTTTCTATTAATTCAAAATTCATAAATAAATCCTTTCCACATCTAAAAAATTTACATTCCACAATGTTTCTATTAATTCTGGAGAAATGATAAGACTCCGTATCTAAAAGAAATCAATTTACATTCCACAATGTTTCTATTAATTCTGACATGATTAAGGCGAATAAAGTACTCGCTGCTTCATTTACATTCCACAATGTTTCTATTAATTCTTAGGGGACAAAGAGATTACCGTACAGACAATGTTATTTACATTCCACAATGTTTCTATTAATTCTGTGTAGCCGTCTACTTCGTACAGCACAACCTTAAAATTTACATTCCACAATGTTTCTATTAATTCTGGGGTTGCGATGTACTGCCTCGCCGCCGTTGGTAATTTACATTCCACAATGTTTCTACTAATTCGTCCAACTGTTCTGAATTGACGCTAATGTTTGTTACATTTACATTCCACAATGTTTCTATTAATTCTGGCTTCCATTTTCCTAGTATTTGTTCCAATTCTCTATTTACATTCCACAATGTTTCTATTAATTCATTTTTTTGTCAGAAAATGTACGAGTAAACGGGGATATTTACATTCCACAATGTTTCTATTAATTCGTTGTCTTCGCGTTTCTAACAATCGAAGCTTCGGTATTTACATTCCACAATGTTTCTATTAATTCACCTGCACCCCGGAGATTATAGCGGAACTAGAGCAAAATTTACATTCCACAATGTTTCTATTAATTCGTGGTTCCGCTGGCTATCCCTAAACCGTTTTTATCACATTTACATTCCACAATGTTTCTATTAATTCTCGTGCTGCAAAGGACCGCGAACTTAATTCATCATTATTTACATTCCACAATGTTTCTATTAATTCTGGGAAGTACAGATGATAAGAAACCATTAGAAATTATTTACATTCCACAATGTTTCTATTAATTCTTTAGCAGAACAGGAAAAGGAATATTTAGATAAGTATTTACATTCCACAATGTTTCTATTAATTCACATTAAAACATTTCGTACTTGACTGGCACGAAAATTTACATTCCACAATGTTTCTATTAATTCTTAATTTTTTTTGATAATGTTCCTCTGCAACATAATTTACATTCCACAATGTTTCTATTAATTCAGATAGCGTGGAAACCTTCTGTCTGTCTTATCAAAATTTACATTCCACAATGTATCTATTAATTCTATATGTAAACCAGGACGGGAAAGCAATAATGGACATTTACATTCCATAATGTATCTATTAATTCACATTTTTATCTGCACTGATGAACGCAGCACAGCTATTTACATTCCATAATGTATCTATTAATTCATATTATGTCCAAAGGCAGTGGTTTAGCCAAAGTCATTTACATTCCATAATGTATCTATTAATTCGCGAAATATCCACAATGATATGCTATCGTAGATAAATTTACATTCCATAATGTATCTATTAATTCCGAAAGGCGGCAGAGTGAGGCAGATCTAATTTGTATTTACATTCCATAATGTATCTATTAATTCTGTTTCCATTTTGTTAATTGCAGTTGCGTCCGTAACATTTACATTCCATAATGTATCTATTAATTCAGCCGCTCCAAAACAAAATAAAAACGCAGAAAAGCAATTTACATTCCATAATGTATCTATTAATTCGTACTGCAATCAATCCTCCTATGATAAGAATAATCTTTATTTACATTCCATAATGTATCTATTAATTCTGCGACAGGTTCAGCGGCACAACAAGCAGAAACACAGTATTTACATTCCATAATGTATCTATTAATTCGCATCAATTTCGCTTAAAAAATCTACAATGTCCTGATTTACATTCCATAATGTATCTATTAATTCTTGCTATTATGGTGTATTTTTTCGCTCTCTAGGAGGATTTACATTCCATAATGTATCTATTAATTCATAATCCAAACAATAGTACATTAATCCAGGGATTACATTTACATTCCATAATGTATCTATTAATTCAGTGTATATTTTAATATCTACTATTTATGCGGTTTAATTTACATCCCATAATGTATCTATTAATTCGAGTACACTACCGGAAACAGCACACTTGATTGATTTATTTACATTCCATAATGTATCTATTAATTCCAAAGGCATTTTCAGTATGGATATGTATTTCACTATTTACATTCCATAATGTATCTATTAATTCTGCCGTAGCATCATTGCATATTGATATGTGTCATGGATTTACATTCCATAATGTATCTATTAATTCTCTAATTTTTCCATCGGGAGTGTAATATCGGAGTTTAATTTACATTCCATAATGTATCTATTAATTCACCATCTGCCAGACTGGTATCTGACACACAGATGAATTTACATTCCATAATGTATCTATTAATTCTCACCCTGATAACCACAATCAAGACAACTATCAATATTTACATTCCATAATGTATCTATTAATTCGCTCCGCAGCAGTTTTTTGATTCTTAAAAATTCTTTGATTTACATTCCATAATGTATCTATTAATTCTGCGAAAGGGAATAAGAAATGTATTGATATGCTCAATTTACATTCCATAATGTATCTATTAATTCTAATTTTTAAAACATTACTAACATAACCTGCGTCATTTACATTCCATAATGTATCTATTAATTCTGTAATCGTTCCTACCAATGTTTCCTCTGAAATGTTCATTTACATTCCATAATGTATCTATTAATTCCAAGGTACTAAATGCGGCTCCTACTCCCGAAATGACATTTACATTCCATAATGTATCTATTAATTCTTACATCGTGAAAAGATTTCTTTTCTACATCATAATTTACATTCCATAATGTATCTATTAATTCTTTATTCCTCCTTCCAATCTAACATACTAATTGTGAAATTTACATTCCATAATGTATCTATTAATTCCTAACAGGATGCCCGATACTGTTCCTCGTTGTCTATTTACATTCCATAATGTATCTATTAATTCACCAGAGAGAATTAATGAAAGTTTTGGTGGTTATGGATTTACATTCCATAATGTATCTATTAATTCTATAAAAAACGATTAATGAAAACCGTAAATTCTTTATTTACATTCCATAATGTATCTATTAATTCAAAAGATAGTTCACACGATTTAATTATGAAATATGTATTTACATTCCATAATGTATCTATTAATTCACTGAATACTTTTATCTAAATCAGTTTTAGATGTGTATTTACATTCCATAATGTATCTATTAATTCCTGGTATTCCCACTCATCGGTATCTACCTTTTTGACATTTACATTCCATAATGTATCTATTAATTCAATCCAGTCTGTTGTAATTGTTCTATCCAATCTGCATTTACATTCCATAATGTATCTATTAATTCCAGAATCACAAGAGGAAATGGTCTGGGTTCCAAATACATTTACATTCCATAATGTATCTATTAATTCCAATTGATAGTTCATATATTTCTCAATATAATACATATTTACATTCCATAATGTATCTATTAATTCAATATTGCTGTCCCTTACCTGTGACTTTAGTTGTCTATTTACATTCCATAATGTATCTATTAATTCGAACACTGAGAAACAGTATTACACATCAGACCGATTATTTACATTCCATAATGTATCTATTAATTCTAATGTTACTAATAAATCATATAAATGCTTTAAATATTTACATTCCATAATGTATCTATTAATTCGGTCTACCATTTCCGCCAGTTCGTCCAAAGTCTCTATTTACATTCCATAATGTATCTATTAATTCTTGAACGGGCAGATATTATTTAACCCACGTCACGTATTTACATTCCATAATGTATCTATTAATTCTTATTAACTGTTTTATAATAATCACCGCCAATATAATTTACATTCCATAATGTATCTATTAATTCGAATTATGGGTTTATTCTGATACCGATTCTGTTAAATTTACATTCCATAATGTATCTATTAATTCGTAGTATGTCACACAAGAATAAAGTATCATTGATATTTACATTCCATAATGTATCTATTAATTCCAGGACATCGAGAAGAAAAATCCTCTTGATATTCTCATTTACATTCCATAATGTATCTATTAATTCCGAAGTAAGAACAAAAGAAACTTTCAGCGGAATCAAATTTACATTCCATAATGTATCTATTAATTCCTGTTTCCGATTTCCACACTTCCCTACCCCGACTGAATTTACATTCCATAATGTATCTATTAATTCTCATTTGCTGAGATTATTAAGCAAATGAGTCCTTTATTTACATTCCATAATGTATCTATTAATTCTTAGTTAATGATGTAATTAGTTCTTCTAATTTTGCATTTACATTCCATAATGTATCTATTAATTCACAGTACAGCCGGCGATTTTTCGAGGACGTTCTTTTATTTACATTCCATAATGTATCTATTAATTCGTGAAAGAAAAAGAAAATCAGTTGAAAGGTGAAACATTTACATTCCATAATGTATCTATTAATTCGAACTGTCGCTTTTCAATCTTCTTGATAATAAATTCAATTTACATTCCATAATGTATCTATTAATTCTCCTTCCTTCGTACCTCCGGGGCGGGTGCTGCTAATTATTTACATTCCATAATGTATCTATTAATTCCACGTACCATTTTCGTTGCACCACTGTGCAGCTTTATTTACATTCCATAATGTATCTATTAATTCTTCAGCACATCGCAAAGGCTGAGGAAGGGCAGGTACATTTACATTCCATAATGTATCTATTAATTCTGTATAACTTGCCCTAGTGCCTTAGTCTGTTCATACATTTACATTCCATAATGTATCTATTAATTCACCTAAGAAGCCACATTATCATGTAATCATATCAATTTACATTCCATAATGTATCTATTAATTCCGGAAGCGGCGGAAGGAATGAATATCCTTGCTCAGGCATTTACATTCCATAATGTATCTATTAATTCTCGAAATCCAGTACAATATTGACTGTGATAACTCAATTTACATTCCATAATGTATCTATTAATTCGACTTTCTCCGCTATTTTGGCGACCAAGACATGGAAATATTTACATTCCATAATGTATCTATTAATTCACAAGCTTGCCAATTAAAAGATTTACAACTTTAATAACATTTACATTCCATAATGTATCTATTAATTCGCGAAATGGTCGTACTTCCAAGTAAGGAAGTAAAGAAATTTACATTCCATAATGTATCTATTAATTCAAGTAGAATCAGGCAATACGATGAACTATTCAGAATTTACATTCCATAATGTATCTATTAATTCTGATTTCTTTTCTCACATCCTGCAAATCTTCAAAATTTACATTCCATAATGTATCTATTAATTCTACATTTCATTCATTCAAAACACCTCCTAGATTGTATTTACATTCCATAATGTATCTATTAATTCTAATATCTTATTAATCTTTTCTTTTCCTTCCTGCTTATTTACATTCCATAATGTATCTATTAATTCTACATTTCATTCATTCAAAACACCTCCTAGATTGTATTTACATTCCATAATGTATCTATTAATTCTTTATCTGTACTTCCTGCGGCTGGCGGCTCATATGTATTTACATTCCATAATGTATCTATTAATTCAATGTATGAATGAGACAAAAGAAAGAGAAGGATGTTTATTTACATTCCATAATGTATCTATTAATTCGCATTTCTTCATCAACATATTTTGATTCTTTAAAAAAATTTACATTCCATAATGTATCTATTAATTCCTGCTTAACGGGCGATACGCTTATAGATACAATTGAATTTACATTCCATAATGTATCTATTAATTCATTAATCACAATATCGTATTCAACATCATTTAACTGATTTACATTCCATAATGTATCTATTAATTCTAAGTATTCGGTATTTCTGTCATTTGAGCAGATGTATTTACATTCCATAATGTATCTATTAATTCGGATTCTTCCGACAAAAAAATTGGCACAAAAATAATTTACATTCCATAATGTATCTATTAATTCGCGATGTCTCTCTTGCGCCCTGCTGGTTAGACCATATTTACATTCCATAATGTATCTATTAATTCTCCGTTGGAAATTCCGCAAGAAACTGGTATAATAATATTTACATTCCATAATGTATCTATTAATTCACCTTTCTACCATTACTTTGATAATTAATACCATAATTTACATTCCATAATGTATCTATTAATTCACTTTCCTTGTGCCATTTGTTTCGCCCTTGCAAATAAATTTACATTCCATAATGTATCTATTAATTCGCTAATAAAAACAGGAGTGGATAGGACAAGAGGTAAATTTACATTCCATAATGTATCTATTAATTCGTGAACTCGTCCTCATATTTGGACTTATACTTTTTAATTTACATTCCATAATGTATCTATTAATTCGCTACACCAACCGAAGCCGCCCCAACACCAACAAGATTTACATTCCATAATGTATCTATTAATTCTACTACCATCTGAGCTAACTTTCCTTACTGGGTATGTATTTACATTCCATAATGTATCTATTAATTCCCCAATTCATCTAATGCCTTTTTTGCCTTTGATGTATTTACATTCCATAATGTATCTATTAATTCTTGAAACTTCTGTTGAACTCCTACCGCTCATAACAATATTTACATTCCATAATGTATCTATTAATTCAATTAATGTTTTTATCTTTTTAAACTTATAATTTGAATTTACATTCCATAATGTATCTATTAATTCTCGTATGCATTTACTCTATCTTGATACATTTGTTGTATTTACATTCCATAATGTATCTATTAATTCTCCGATTAGTTGTACAGCAACAATCTGCTAACTGATTTACATTCCATAATGTATCTATTAATTCATACACTTGACAATTCAAATGTTTTATTTATTTTATTTACATTCCATAATGTATCTATTAATTCGATGATTTAGCAGATAGTTATTGCATTGCAATGTGATTTACATTCCATAATGTATCTATTAATTCTACGTTTCCAAAATAAAATGTTTTCTGTCTTCCTTCATTTACATTCCATAATGTATCTATTAATTCACCTAATCTTTTGTATTTGTTTTCATATTGTTTCAATTTACATTCCATAATGTATCTATTAATTCAGTTGTCCACTTGTTGCGATTACTACTTTACCATTAATTTACATTCCATAATGTATCTATTAATTCATTTTAGAGCAGGAAATACAGATGGGATATTTCAGAATTTACATTCCATAATGTATCTATTAATTCACTGTCACAAACACATATCGGGAACTCATATCTATCATTTACATTCCATAATGTATCTATTAATTCCAACTGAATACCTGCTTCTTTGATTTCCTTATATGTATTTACATTCCATAATGTATCTATTAATTCTCATGCAGTGTGGCAAGGAAAAGTCTTTTGTGTTTCATTTACATTCCATAATGTATCTATTAATTCCCGTCCTCCAGCTACCATTATATCATCTATAGTCTTTCTTCTTTTTCTGTCGACCTCTTTCTATTCTCCCCATCTTACATCCATATTTTTATTATAATTTCGCTCTCAGCCCATATTTATCGCATTGTCAACCTCCCTATATTTTTGCATTATTATCGGTCGACAATTTATATCTTCTTTATTTATGTCAAAATCTCATCTATAACTATACTTTACCATTCACTAAAATTGTACTTGCATTATATCACCTTTCTTTGCATTTTACAACACTAACCTAATAGGATAAATATTTTTCTTTTCACATCAATATTAATTATAATCTTAAGTATATTGTCAACACAGTTATTTTCCTTTATAATATGGATTTATAGTAATAACATATTGGAATGTAAAGATTAGTTTAGTTTTGAAACTTTCTTTTAACCGCTACATTTTGGATTTTCCTAATCTATACATTCCACTTGTTATTACAGAATGCTATCTACTTCAATAATTCCGATATATTAATCTCCAATCCTTCATAAATCCCACTTTGAATCGTCTGAGTAAATAGGCTTATCATCGGTGCTTCATCCTGCTCGTAATAGTAAATCGTTGTTCGCTCCTTTTCAGGATCAACAATCCAATATTCTCTTACACCGACATCCGAATATAATGGATTCTTTGTTGTATAATCCATCTTCCTGCTAGACTTTGAAACAACTTCGATTACAAAATCCGGGACACCTACACAGCCCCTGTCATTTAATTTATCTTTATCACAAATGACACTGATATCTGGCTCCACATATATTTTTTCATCTTTATTTAAAAAACCGCAAATGGTGATGGATATACCTCACATTCCCCTTTATTTTTCTCAATATAGCTTTTGACGGTGTTACGCAATCTTTGAAAACTATATTCTTCATTTCTTTGTGCTTTTAACGTTTAGAAACCCCCACAATTCCAGCCTGATTTCCTAAATAAATGCCCCAATGATTTTTCAAACACGCTCTAGTACTTAGAAAGTGATTAAATGCTTCACCCGTTCTTTGAGCATATAAAAAATTCTCTGGCAAAATCCTATTTCCCAGCAATATCCTTCACAACTTCCCCTGCGATAATAAGCCCTGCCACAGATGGTACAAAAGCTACGCTTCCCGGAATATCGCGTCGTTCCGTACATTTATGCTCCGCTCCCGGAGGGCAGATACAATTTGTTCTGCAGCTTATGGACATATCTTCGATTGGACGTGTTGGCTTTTCTTCGGAGTAAACAACTTTCAGTTTTTTTACACCTCGCTTTTTCAGTTCGCGACGCATTACTTTTGCAAGTGGACACATTTTGGTTTTGTAAATGTCGGCTACTTGGAAGGCTGCCGGATCAAGTTTGTTGCCAGCTCCCATGCTACTGATTACCTGAGTTCCGTACTTTTGCGCCTGCATAATAATCTCGATTTTTGCGGTAACAGTATCGACTGCATCGACAACATAATCATATTCATCAAATGGAAAATCATCTGCATTTTCTGGAAGGAAAAAGCATTGGTGGACATTGACCTGTGCATCAGGATTAATGTCTAAAATACGCTCCTTCATTACTTCTACTTTGTATTTGCCAACTGTTTTTCTTGTGGCAATAATCTGACGATTTAAGTTTGTAAGACACACTTTGTCATCATCAATAAGGTCAAATGTACCGACTCCGCTTCGCGCTAATGCCTCGCAGACATAACCACCAACTCCGCCGACTCCAAAAACTGCCACACGGGAATTTTTTAATTTATCCATTGCTTCTTCCCCCAGTAAAAGCTGGGTTCTTGAAAATTGATTTAACATATATTTCTTCCTTTTCTGTGTTATTTTTAAAGATTTGCAAAATCAAGAAACAGCATATGCATCTTCTCTTCGCTGTCTACAAATTCATACTCATGTTTTGTACCCGTATAAATAAGCTTCCCATCTTCATAGGCAAGTAACTGATTCATTGGGACGTTCTTCCATTTATCACGGTCGAGAGGACGAGTTGCCATAACGATTGCTGTGTCTTTACGGCAACGGTACAGGCTGTCTTTATAATTAGTATGAATGTACATAATCTCTCCGTCAAAAATAAGCAGATTCAGCTTATTCTCTGGCGCGATTTCCAGGATAATACGATTAAGAAGCGCAAAACGTTCTTCTTTTGTCAGTGCCGCTCCCTTTTCATCCTGCGCTGCATTTACCTGATCAATAATATAGCACAAAATGCGTTCGCTGTCCGTATCTCCGTCTTCTGCCGCTACAAATGGCTCAAGTACTTCACTTTCAAATATTGTTCCATTATGCGCTAACGTCCAGGTGCGGTCATAATTATCACGCATAACAAACGGATGTGTATTTTCATAGTCCATTGTTCCCCTGGTCGCAAGACGGATATGTGCAATCATCTTGTCTGTCTCTATTTTAGCACGAAGTCTCTGCTTTAAATAATTGCTTGTCACAGCAGACTGTGGCTGCTTTTCTAAAGAAACAGCATTGCCATAAAAAAATGCCATACCCCAACCGTGGGGATGTTCTGTTCCATCCGAAAAAAATTCTCTTAATAACTCATTTAACGGTATCTTTTTTGCAGAATCTACTCCAAACAATTCACACATTGATTTTCTTCTCTCCTCATATATTGTATTATGACCATTTTGAGCTATTTTGATTTTCTTTCGCAAGTATCTGATTATAAAATTTCTGAGATTCCAGTCATATCTAAATATCTCTAAACAGTCATATTTTGTTTTTGTCTCGCTAATACAAGTCCTTTTTCTACATAGTTTTCCTGATATTGTTTTCGAACCTGCCATGCATATCTCTTCTCTGGATCAACAAATTTCTCATATTCAAAATCTAAGATTTGTTGAACATCGTCCATTTTCAGGCCTTGATAAAACTCTTTCATCCATCCGATAACTTTTAATGCCTCATGTACGATAGACCGCGCTCTTTTTTCCGTACGGGCAATTTTTACTGTCTTTAAATCGTAATGGGCCGCATTTTTAAAATTCTGTACAGCATTTACCTGATCCTTTTTGGAAACATACCAGGATGGCATTGTTGCGAGCCACACCATTAAAAGCTGTGCAAACTTCACATCTCTCGCATCAATTCCAGCCCCTGTGAGAGGATTTAAATCAAACATACGAAGTTCGATATGATTGATTCCATTCTTCCTCAAAGATATAAGATTATTTTCTCCTGCAGGTTTTAAACGAATAGGATAATAGAGTTCTGACGGTGCTTTTAATAAGCCATTTTTAACATACTTTTCAATAGAATTCACGTAAGAATCAATATCGCTGTAATCAAATGTCGGTGGAAATTCATTCCAGTAACCAAGTTCACTGCATCTTACAGAACTTAATCCTGTAAAAACACTTTTCCCATAGACACCTTTTTCCATAAAAGAACTGTCTACAATCGGACTGGCCGCCGTAACTGCCACTAAAATCCAGCCATATACAGCCATTTTCTGTGCCAGCTCCAAATACAATTTATTCTTATATTTCATAAAATCCGGCTCAGACTGCAGAGCAAAATCTGCTCTTAACAAATCTTCTGAAAAAGAAAAATTTACATGACTTCCCGAAAATGTCATCTTATAACGTCCGTATTTATCGGAAAGATATTCACGGTAGGCTGTTTTATGTGCATCTTTCCCATCAAACTGTGCAATTGGCACATCTTTCTCCCCGCCAATATATGGAGGATTAGAAAATGGCCACAGCAATTCTGGCTCTGGAAGTGCCTTTAACTTTTCCTGAATTCTTCTGGTATGTCCTTTTAATTCTTCAATTGCCGCCTCGATGCTTTCATTTACTCCTGTATTAATTTCGGTCTGGTTTTCACTGAAGTCTCTGACGATATGTGCATCTCCCGGAAAAGGATGTGCAGTCTGTGAAAGCATACCATCTCCTACAACACGCAGACTTTCCATCTCAATTCCAAATGCACCATCTAATAAATGTTCTCTTATATACTCATTTTCAATATGCAGCATTACATTCCTCCATACTCTTCGATGTAATCCTCCAGTGTTTTTCCGTTCTCCATTCCTTCTGCCATCTGTCTGCCTGGACTTAAAAGTTTCTCCGCCCTTCCATATAAAGGCCTGAGGAAATGTTCTTCTCAACTCAGATGCATTATATCCATTATGATAGATAGAAGTATCTTTCTCTAAAAATTCTGAAAGCCCTCCGATATTTTCCATAAGGCCAGCATGCAATGCTCCCGATGCCATAATTTCACCTACCGGCTGCTCACATACACTTCGAAACTCTACTGTCCCACGGAAAGTCAGATCTTCAAATTTAAATGACCGTAAATATTGCAAATCGGAAATCTCCGGATGGAATGTGATTTCCCGATATCTATTTTCATCGAAGTATTCCCCTTTTATCCGATCAGAGGAAAAATATTTACTAAGAACCACTGGTGGAAAATTAATATATTTCCCTTCTCTTTCTACACAGTATAAGCTCATACTCTTTATGTATCGAACAATTTCATCTGTTGTATCAAATACAACATTATACATATCAACATTATGGCGATTCAAGCCATGAAGACTGTTTCTCCAAAAGTTATCCCTGCTACATAAAATCTCCGCATTCTCTCCCCATAAAGAGTTCGCTAAAATCAATGCCTTAAACGGTTCTAACTTTGTAAATGTATTCAGCATTGGAACTACCTGCTCTTCTTCTACATCAAGCTGAATCTGACTTGCACACGAAAACAGTCCAAAATTCGGATAAGAATGAAATGGAATACTGTTGCCATACTTTTTATAAGAAGACAGGTGATGAAATAACATACGATACCGCTCACTTACTACCGGTACATTCTGATTCACTGCATAACGGGGATTAATACCCATGCCAGTCAGCATATGCCCCTCTTTACGCAGTTCCTTCTGTATATAAGTATAATACTGACAAAATCTTTTGTACAGCACATTCATATCTTCTTCTTTCCCAAAAGAAAATTCTAACGTATTATAACTGCAATCATAAGACAGACCATCTCCTGTCTTGTCATCAACTGCCAGATAAATATGTTCATTATCATCTCTGCTCACATTTAAAAAAGAAAATGTATCAATAAATCGATCTGTTACCTGATAAATCACTTCAAAATTGACAGGTCCATTCTTCTCATTCACAATCGGCAGCTCAAACTCCAAACCAGCTAGATGGGTTCTCTTCTCGGGTGTCTTTGTCTGTAGTTTGTCTAATGAATTAAATAGTAAATTAATTATGTCTTACTATTAATTCTGCTGTTGGCTCATCAATATAGAGACTGTCTACCAGTCCTCCTTGAAGTGCCGCTGTTATAATCTTCTCTTTTTCTTTTCCCACGGCAACAACTAACTTATTTGGAATCTTTTTAATCGTTTCAAGGGAAGCCCCTACAACACGGGCATCTATTTTTTTATCAAATAGTTCCCCGTTTTGTTTTATAAAGTGGGAACAGCAGTCTCCTACTGCTCCTCTTCTGCTGAAGTCTTTATAATCATTTTCATCAATAAGTCCCATTTCATATACAATGGACGGACGTTCTAAGTTACCTACGGAATAAATTGCTGTCTGGCACACTTCCGCCATTTCAAGGATTTCATGAATCTGTGGATCTTTTTTCAAAGCTTCAACAATCGAAGATTCCGCCACCATTGCCGGCGCTGGAATCTGATAACCTGTTCCTCCAACACTGTCTACAAACCTTTTCAACACATCCAAAGCACCCGATTCGAAAATTGCTCTGGAAAATCCTCCAGTTAACTGAATCACAGATACCCCGCTTCTCTTAATCTTTGGAAGCTGCTGGGCTAATACTGCAAGTGCATGTCCCCATGTTACTCCAATGACACTATCATTTTTTATATAACGTGGGAGGTCTTCTGCTAATGCCGCACAGACATCCTGCATTAATATCTGCGAATTACCTACCAAATCTGGCACAATAATCGCCCTTTTAATCGGAAATCTGGCAATCAGTTCATTCTCCAGATTCCCATTTGCCAAAACAGAATCTTTAATTCGAACTTCTATAATCCCCATGTCCATCGCATTCTTTAAAATACGGCTTACAGAAGACTTGCTAATTCCCTCTCGTGCCGCAATTTCTAACTGGTTATAATGTAACTCATAATATAGCTTGGCAATTCGAATTGCCTGATTCATCTTCGCTGCATCCATCTTCTCTCTTCCTCCAAGCTTCTTCTCCAAATGTTGCTTTAAATTCTACTTATAATCTTAATTTAAGATTATAATTTCTCCACACAAAGAAGTCAAGGTGAGCTGATTTGATTCAGTATATCAAACAGACGAAAGTTTGGAAGGCAATAGTTTACATCTGTGACTTTAGTCGCGGCGGTTTGAATGTTCGCGGGCACGCTTACATTCAAACCTTGCTCCCAGGCCACAGATGTAAACTATTGCCTTCCAAGCTTTCTGTCTTTGCTTGCCGTAGGAATCAAATCAGATATGAATGGGATTTAAGGAATAATTAATGCTCCCTGAAAATTTTAACCTCATAATAAATTTACAAATCCCTCAATTTGAAATTCTACTAAATTTTATTCCTAATCCTTGCCAATATGACACAACAGCAGCCACAGTCAGAACTATAGAATTAAAATAATCCATATCTGTGGCCTCGGAGCAAGTGTTGGATACGAGCATATAAGCGAGTATTCAACACTTGCGACTAAAGTCACATATATGGATTATTTTGATTATATAGTTCGTCTGTTCGTCTGTTTCTATACTTTGCCTGTCTGGCGAATTAAATTTCCGAATTCTTCTTTGAGGCGAAGTAAGCCCGGAGTGAATTTACTACGATGATCACTCCAAGTATCATCAGTAAAATAGCGATAATCAGCTGTAAGCCTTCTACTAAAAATGTTGCGGAACCAGCAGAAAATGCCTGTACGAGAGAAACGGTTCTCTCTACTAATGCGGTTCCTGTTACACAAAGCATGATAATCAGTGGTGGGAAAAGCATTTTGTTGCTTCGTCCGGTTACTTTTAAGAATACGCAAAGTGTTACTAATACTAAAGCAGATAAGAGCTGGTTTGCGGAACCAAATAATGGCCAGATATTTGCATAACCAATTCTTGTTAATACAAAGGCTGCTGCTAAGGTGATGATTGTTGAGAAGTATGTATTACATAAAACTTTTCTCCATCCTTCTGCATGTTCCATATCATCAACACTGAACAATTCCTGAAAGCTCATTCGGCCAATTCGCGCTACGGCATCCAAACTTGTAAGTGCAAGCGCGGATACGCACATTGTCATGAAGCACTGTGCTACATATACTGGAATTCCAAACATTTCAAAGAATCCGGCTACACCGCTTGAGAATACCTGGAATGGTGTTCCATCTGCTGGTGTTCCGTTAGCGGACGCTGCCGCTCCTGCTACACATAAAGCGATAACTGCAAGTAAACTTTCTAATACCATTGCGCCGTAACCAACTTTTAACATATCTTTTTCATTGGATACCGTCTTTGAAGATGTTCCGGAAGATACTAAACTGTGGAAACCAGAAACTGCTCCACAAGCAACGGTTACGAATAAAATAGGGAATAAATCACCAAGCTGATCATTATGGAAGCCTGTAAATACAGGAAGATTCATTGTAGGATGCGCTACTAATAATCCAACAACAGCTCCTGCGATCATTCCAATAAACATATAGGTTGTCATCGCATCACGAGGCTGTTTTAATAACCACATTGGGAGTACTGCCGCAAAGAAAATATATACAAATGTAATATATGTCCAGCCGTCCTTTCCTAATGTAATTGGCATTGTCATACCAATAGCAAGTGCTGCTACAGTACAGATTAATCCAACAACCGTTTCCTTCCATCCTGTCAGATGCAGATGTTTATGAAGTAAACCAAAAATCATTGCAAATGCGATAAATAAAAGGGAAATTGTTCCTGCTGCTCCATTTGTTTTTGCTGCATCGGAAAGTGCAATCACACCATTGGCATCTACCGTATAAGCATTAAATGTACCTGCTACCATATCAGCGAAAGCTGCGATAACAATTAAAGTAAACAGCCAGCAGAAAATAAGAAATAACTTTCTTCCAAGTTTACCGATGTATTTTTCGATCAGAAGTCCCATGGACTTACCATCATTTTTTACACTGGCATATAAGGCTCCAAAATCGGTAACTGCTCCAAAGAAAATACCTCCAATTAATACCCACAAAAGTACTGGAAGCCATCCAAATACTGCCGCCTGAATTGCTCCTGTTACAGGGCCTGCTCCAGCAATAGATGAAAACTGATGGCTAAATACTGTCCAACCGTCAGTTGGAACATAATCCTGTCCATCTTCAAACTTATGAGCTGGTGTCTCTGCTTTTGGGTCAATTCCCCATTTTTTAGAAAGCCACCGTCCATAAAATGCATACGCAGCTGTCAATAAAACAGCAGCAATTAAAACAATGACTAATGTATTCATTTTTGTCCTCTCCTTTCATGTATACAAGTCATTTCTTGTATACATGAAGTTTTATAGTCCTTTTCCTTCATTTTGTCAATGTTTTTTACACTTTTTCTTGCATTTTTATAGAAACAAATAAATTTTAAATTCAATTCACTTCATTTCTGGATTTTCACGCAAGAAGTTCTGAACTTTTTTAAGCAAAAGATACTAGAGCGTGTTTGAAAAAAGCATTTTTCAAACACACTCTAAGAAACAAATCCCGTCATTATTCCAACTTTCTTCCGCACCCATTCCATAAAATGTGCGAACTCGCTCTTTCTCACAAAAATCTCGGCATAACAATTCAATATTTCCGAAACCATCTGCCGCATATATGCCATATCATTCTCATAACACATTTTCTGTGAAAGGTATCTGTCATGTAATTCCTGAAGTCTCTCCTCCACTTCCGCAGCAGAATCAAGCTTCTTACAGCTCGGCAGGGACATCTGCTCTAAAGCTCCCTCCCGCATCCACTTTGTCATTTTTTTCTCGTAAGCATAATGTTCTGAAATTGTTCCCTCAAAAATCGTATTATGCGGATAGGTAAAATAATCTTCCACATAATGAAGAATCCATCCAAGTTTTAAATAAGAAAAGCTTCCGCCTCTTCCTTTTGCCTCTAACGCTTTCATCTGTTTTGTAATCTGTTCGAAGGTTGCTTCCCATGTATGACCCTCCAGATAAGTATACACCAGCAGATCTGGCAGAATACTTCCAAACAATAATGCTGCTTTATGTGCTCTGTGTATATTTCCCGATAATGACTTTGTCATAACTAAATGTCCAATTTTATCCATTCATTTCTCCCCATTCACTTTCAACCTGGTATCATTTCTACATTTAAAATTAAATTCCATTCACTGCCTCTCAAAACACAGTATACCATAATTGTGACATCCTCCCCACCTGTAGAGGTAGGAGCTTCCCAACCTCGGCAAGTTTGGTTCTCGTTCGATAACACTACTGTGCTAAGCA